>Ga0105046_10009075_pt1 | contig 15577 bp, 6 predicted proteins | sample MAT03_FD_78385 | JGI IMG/M metagenome (GOLD analysis project Ga0105046, IMG submission 78385) | Freshwater microbial communities from Lake Fryxell liftoff mats and glacier meltwater in Antarctica - MAT-03 (megahit assembly) | ecosystem: Environmental > Aquatic > Freshwater > Ice > Liftoff...
CCGGAAGCAGGATTAGGAATGGCCGGTTGTACCAGTGCTTTGCCGTCAGACCCCACACGCCCCGGATGCGATCGGCCAGGCTGCGATCGAGAGGCATCGAGATCGTCCAGTCACCTGACTTACCCACCTTCGCCCATCGGTCACCACTGCCCGCAGTGTGAGTCGAGGAGGGCGCGTGCGAAGACCGGCGCCCCCGCCATTGCTCAGTCAGGCGCCTTCGCCAAGACGCGGTAGGTGTTGCCGAGGTCCTGGCGGCGCATCATGAGTTTGGCGGCCTGATCGAACAGCGCCGCCACCGCGAACAGCGGGCTGCCCAGGCCGAGCACGAGGAAGCGCTTGGCCCGGCCCCACATCGTGCGGGGCGGGAGCCACGGCAGCTCGGCCGGCGCCAGGTTGTCGAGGCGGAGCCAGACGGCGATCACGGCATCGACCGTCTGGTGGGCCGCCGAGCGGTCGCGGGTCACGATCTCGAAGCCGCGGTCGGTGAGCGCTCGCTCGAGGTGGCCGATCGACAGCAGGTGCTGATGCTGGGGCTGGAACCACGGGATCCACCACCGCCCGAGCAGGCGCCCGAAGATGCTCTCGGGGTCGGGCAGCTCGATCAGCAGGTGGCCGCCCGGCTCGAGGGCGACCTTGGCGGCGTCGAGCTCTTCGAGCGGCTCGCGGGTGTGCTCGAGATAGTGGTGCATGCTCACCACGTCGTAAGCGCCCGCGAAGTCGGGGGCGAGCTCGGGGAACATGCCGCGGTAGCCCTGGTCCACCCACCCGCGCCGGGCCGCCTCGTCGATGCTGTCGCTGAGGTCGAGCCCGTCGAACGAGGTGTCGGGCCAGCGGTCGCGGGCGACCAGGCAGAAGTGGCCGTGGCCGGCCCCGACGTCGAGCCAGCGCTTCGGCTCGGCGTGGCCGGCGATCATCTCGGAACGACCCAGGTACGACGAATCGGTGGCCCCGAAGATCAGCTCGCTGATCTCCTGACCGAGGCCGTCGTAGAAGTCGCGGTAGTAGAAGTCGAGGCCCTCGATCGACAGGCGGGGGTTCTGGAAGATCAGCCCGCAGTCGTCGCACGCCTCGAGCACGAACTCGCCGGGCTTGTGCTGGAAGACGTCGGTGGTGCGCAACCGCACCGAGAGGCGGGTGGAGGCGCAGATCGGGCAGGCCTCGCGCCGGGGTTCGAAGAACCGGTCGAGCCCGGCGGCCAGCTCGGCCTCGTAGCCGGCGCGGCGCTCCTCGATTGGGTCAGGCTCAGGCGGGGGCCGCCAGGTGCCGGTGACCGTGCGCAGCCACCGCACGGGCTCGCGAGCCCAGCGGAGGGCCGCCCCCTGGGCCCGGTCTCGGGGCATGATCGGCGAGCCGGCCGTCGCCACGAACGGCACGGCGCAGTACCCGGCCAGCGCCGCCAGCCCCCACGGCGGGGCCAGCACGACCCCCGCGCCGATGATCGTCCACTGGGCCACCGGGATACCGACCACCAGGGGCGTGGCCGAGTCGAACAGGGCCCGGATGAAGGCCAGGCGCTGGTCGACGTCCACGGGCGCCGCCACCAGCGTCGGCGCCACCGCCAGGTCGCAGCCCGTCGACGCGTGGCGCTTGAACTCGGCGGCGGCCGCCACCATCGCGACGGCGTCGAGGTTCTCGGTGGCCGCGACGTCGGTGCGCTCGAGCAGGTCCTTGCGCACCAACATGGCGCGGAACGCTCCGCGTCCCGGCCGGAGGCGAGCCGCGCGGTACGTGGCGGGATCGACGAGCGCGGCCAGGTCGAGGGCCTCCTCCACGGGCAGGTCGGCGGGCACGAGGTCGACCGAGTCGAGGCTCTCCCGCCTGGCGTAGGCACTGGCGGCCCGTCGGGTGGCCTCGTCGAGGGTGACGCCTGCGGCGGTGACGAACTGGTGGTCGGGATCGACCGGATCATCGCTCGGCGCCAGCGTGCGCAGGGCACCGAGACGGGCGCGACCGCGCACGGCATCAACGACGACGTTCACGATCACGAGGCCGAGGAGGACCTTCAGCAGGCGGTGACGCGACCGGCGCCCGGTGGATCGGCCGCTCATGCGAGCACACCCCCGTTCTGGGTACAGCCCTGTGTCGTGGACAACAGCCCGCTGTACCCAGAAGCGGGTGTGGGTGTGACGGACGGCGGCGGCATCGTCATCATCATGAGACCAGCTTCTCCAGGTGATCGGCAGCACGGGGGGCGCCCCCGGCGGCGGCGAACGATGCCGCCACCACGCCGGCGGCGTCGCGGAACCCGGGCTCGGTGAGCACCTGGCCGATGGCGGCGGCCAGGCCCGCGGCCGACACGCGGCCGAACTTCACCCGCACGCCGGCGCCCGCGTCGACCACCTGCTGGGCCACGATCGGTTGGTCGTCGCGGATGGGGGCGACGACCAACGGGATGCCGTGCGCCAGGGTCTCGCAGGTGGTGTTGTGGCCGCCGTGCGACACCACCGCCTGCACGTGGGGCAGCAGGGCCAGCTGGGGCACGTAGGGCGCCACGAACACGTTGTCGGGCACCGCGCCGACCAGTTCGGGCGGCGCTACGACGATCCCTTGCACCCTCGTCCCGTCGACCTCGAGGTCGGTCAACGCCTCGGCGGCGGCACCGAAGAACCGCCCGCCGACGCTCTGGTTCACCGTCCCGAGCGATACGAGCACCAGGGGTCGGTCGGGATCCAGCCACTCCCAGGGGAACGTCGCGGTCTCCACCCGGGCGTGGGTGGACAGCCCCACGAACACGTAGTGGTCGGGGAAGCGGTCGACGTCGCCCACCAGGCCGGGGGCGGTGAAGGCCAGCACCAGGTCATCGGAGAAGCGCAAGTCGCCCTGGCGGGCGTCGGCCTCGTCGACGCCGAAGCGCAACTGCACGTCGACCAGCGACTCGGCCACCCACTCGCCGATCTTGGGGATGGCCTCGAACGGCCGGCTGAACTCGGCCGACGTGGTGGCCGACGTCGCCCAGGGCAGGCCCCGCTGACGGGCGATGATGGCGCCGGCCACGGCCTGCTGGTCGGCGACTATCGCATCGGGCGCGAACGTGTCGACCGCGTCGGACAGCGGGCCCTGTGACGCCAGCGCCAAGGGCAACAGCGCCTCCTCCCACAAGAACTTGAGCCCGGCGGCGCCGCGCACACCCTCGCCCCGGTGACGCAGCGCGTCTTCCATCGACGCGGGCAGGCGGGGTGGCGCCTCGAAGAACGTGGCGCCGTCCGGCAGCAAGGGCCGCACCACGCTGGGCTCGCTCGCCCACGCCACCTCGTGGCCGCGCTCGACCAGCTCCTGGGCCACGGAAACCGTGGGGTTCACGTGGCCCTGCAGCGGCGGCACCACGAACAAGAAGCGGGCCAACTCAGTCGAACCCCACTTTGCGGACGGCGACGCGCTCGGGGGGCTGGGGGACGGGCCGGCCCTGGATCCACGGGATGAGCAGGGCCTTCAGCTCGCCGGCCGCCTCCATCAGCACCGAGTGGCTGCAGTCGGGCAGGATGCGCAGCTCGCAGTCGGGTACCAGCTCTTCGAGGTCGCGGGCGCGGTCGAGCAGGTCGGAGTGCTCTCCGTAGATCGCCAGCACCGGGCAGCTCACCGACTGGAGGGCCTCGCGCGACAGCGGCTGGGTGGCCTCCAGATCCTTGAGGATCGTGGTGTTGTAGATCAGCTCCTCGGCGTTGCGGGCCATCTTGTTGAGCTTGCGGCCGCCCTCTTCCTCGAGCCCCCGACGCAGTTCGGGGTTCTCGAGGCCGAAGGCGGCGAGGGCCAGGCTGCCGGCCATGAAGTCGCCCCAGCCCTCGACCGCGAAATGGGCCTCGATGAGGGCCAGGCCGGCCACCCGTTCGGGATGGGCGACCGCCATGCCCAGCCCGACGACGCCGCCGTAACTGTTGCCGACGAGGTGGACGGGATGGTCGATCTCGAGGGCGTCGAGCAGGCCGTTCAGATCGGCGACGGCGTCATCCTCGGTGTACCCGGTGGGAGGGCGCTCGGACCGGCCGTGGCCCCGCATGTCGTACAGGTAGACCTCGGCCTCACGGGCGATGGGGTTGGCGATCGTGTAGTAGAAGCTCGACAGGTTGTCCATGACCAGGCCGTGCAGGAAGATCACCGTCTGGTCCCCCTCGGCCCGGTCGGCGCCGCCCAGGTGGAAGACGTTGAGGCGCACGCCGTTGGCGACGACATCAGCCATAGGGGATGTGCTCCTCGGCCGGCGCGCCGGCGTGATCGGGGTCGGCGTGATCGGGGTGGCCGGACGCCCCGCCGAGGAACCCAACCAACAGATCGGCGACCTCGCGGCGGGCGTCGAGGTGGATGGCGTGGCCACCCTCGAGCACGTGGCAGCGGGCGGCGGGGACGACCCTGCGGACGCGACCTGCTCCTGGTGCGCACCAGGAGCGCGAGCCGAAGGCGTAGAGCGCGGGGACGGCGACGGCCCGCAGGTCGTCGTCGGTCACCGGGGGCTCGGCCCGCAGGTCGGCCAGGATGGACGTCTCGGTGAGGAGGCGCCGCTCCGTGTCGGTGGCCTCGGACGAAGGCGCGTCGCGCTCTGCATCGGGCCCCTGTTCTGCGCTCTTGGCGGCTGCGCCGCCGGGCCGCTCGGGCCCGGGATCTTTCATCCCGACGAGGGGCGCCTCGATACAGGCCAGTCGCGTCACCCGGGCAGGGTGGTCGATCGCCAACCGCAGCCCGAGCAGGCCGCCGTAGCTGTGCCCCACCACCGCGAACGGCTCGAGGTCGTCGGTCAGCGCGAGCACGTCGTCGACCATGGTGGCCGTGTCATAGCCCGTGGGCGGGCAGTCGCTGAGGCCGTGGCCCCGCAGGTCGATCAGCCGCACCCGGTGCGTGCGGGCGACGGCCGGCGCGGCCGTGAACCACCACGACGCCAGGCTGCCCGTGAACAGGCCGTGCAGCATCACCACGGGCGGCCCGCCACCCTCGGAACCGAGTTCCTGCACGTGGAACCGCAGCCCCCGAGCCTCGACGAAGGGCAAGACTTACTGCGCCTCTGCGTGTAGGCAGCCGGCCACGAAGTCGACGAGTTGGCCGACGTTCATGGTGATGAGCTCGTCGAGCTCGAGCTCGGCGATCCACCCGACGAAGTCCACCTTCTCGCCGTACCGGTTCTGGAGCTCCTCGGCCAGGGCGACGAACTCGATGCTCTAGAGCTCGAGGGCGTCGCTGAACGACGTCTCCATCGTGACCTCGTCCACCATCAGCAGCTCGTCCTCGCCGATCACGCTCTTCAGCATCTCCGTGACCGCGGCCAGAACCTGATCTGTGGTGTCGTTCACTGCGTCGGTCATCGCCTCATTCTTCATTCGATCACGGGATTTCCTGGTGGTTGTCCACCGCACGGGTAGCTAACCACCAAGGTTTCCAGGGGTGGGGGCCGCCCACGAGACCACGTACCCGGGGGCGCCGTCGCCCGCCGCCACTGCCTGGGTCTCCACCGGCGTCTCCCCCGAATCTGCGTCGCCGACCCACGCCCGGTCGCCCTCGACGCGGGTCACGGTGATGGCCCGGGGGCGACCTTCGAGGCCGGCACCGCCAGCCTTGCCGACGGCCTCCTTCACGGTCCAGAACCGGGTGAGGGCCAGGTCGCGCTCGGGGCCCGGGTCGGTCGGGATCAGCGCCTGCTCGTCAGCGGTGAGGACCAGCGAGGCGAAGCGCTCGTGACGGGGAGCCACGGCCTCGATGTCTATCCCGGGGGGCGGGTCGTCGGGGCCGGCGACGATCGCCGCCGCCGCCCACTCGGTGTGGGCCAGCGACACCCTGAGGCCTTCGGCAGAAGGCCCGGCGGCGCTCGGTCCGTCAGCACCGTCGACTCCCCGCGCGGTGGCGACCTCGACCAGCGGGCGGCCGGACTCGTCGTTGCTCACCGTGACCTCGGCCGGGAACACCGGGCCCCACCCGTGGTCCCACAGCCACTGGCGCACGGCGTCCTTCACCGCGACCCGGCCCAGCAGCCACTGGCGCTGGGCCTTCGGGTTGAGGCCCTCGTAAGTGGGCCGCTCGTGGTGGTTCAGGTAGCGCCGCATGATCAGCTCACGCGACGCCGAGTTGCGCCAGTGCTCGGTGGCGAGGAACCAGCCGCCCGGCCGGCGCTCGCTGATGATGCGCTCCTCGGGGTCGCGCAGCATCGGGAACACCACGTCGTCGGTGTCGAAGCGGGTGTCCTGCCAGCTGTCGATCTGGCACCAGACCCGTCCGGCGTTCGGGCCGTCGGCGCTCGCCATCTCCAGGTCGGCCCGCACGAAGGCGTCGGTCAGCTCGCCCACCCGCACGGTGCAGGTGAAGCGGGCGCCGGGCGCCGGGTGGGGGCCGAAGAAGCGGATGTGCTCGATCACGCTGGGCAGGGCCAGGCGGTCGACCTCGGTGTGCATGGCCACCCAGTGGCCCACCAGTTGACCGGCGCCGTCGAGCAGCGCGCCCGGGGCCGGCAACGCCTCGATGGTGCCGGTGACGCCGGCGGGCCCCAGGGGGCCGATCTCGGTGACGCCCTGGTACTGCGGGCCGTGGAACGCCCACCGATCGTTGTACAGGTCCCACGCCGTCGGGCCCCACACGCTGCTGCCGTCGAGCGGGGTGGTGTCGGCGGCCGGGGGCTCGGGATAGCTGTCGGCGAACACGACCGTGCCGCGGCTGAAGCCGTCGACGCTGACCCGCACCCGATCGGGACCGGTGACGGTGGCGTTGATGGTGACGTCGATGGGCGGCTCGACCGCCAGCCAGCGTAGGGCCCGCACGTGCTCGAGGCCGATCGGCACCTTGCCCGGCATGAGGCGCGACGCCACCTCTTGGAACAGCTGCAACGTGCACGTCATGGGCACGACCGGGAACAGGTCGCTGACGTCGTCCCAGCCGTCGCGCTGGCGGTAGAAGCGATGGTCGATGAGAAACGGCATGGCGTCCATCGACAGCGTGCGCACCTCGGTGAGGCGCTCGGCCGGCGCCGGATCGGGTGCGCCGGCGGAGGCCACTGCGTCTGGAGGCGGTGGCGGCGTGGATGTGGGCGTGTCGGGGCCGCCGACGTTTCCGCCCGGCGACACGGGCGCCGTCGCGCCGCCGTCCCGCCAGGCGCTGACCACGTCGGCCATGGCCGGCGTCAGCTCGCGCATCGCCGCGTCCAGCTCGGCCAGCACGGGGTGGCCGGCCAGTGCATCGTCGTGGCCGAACGGGGCGGGCCCCGCGCCCGCCGCCGTCGCCGCGACGTCGAGGCGGATCGACGGATCGAGGTGGATGAGCGGCGCCCCCAGGGCCAGCGGCACGCCCTGGTCCGGTGCCGTGGCGCGCGGGTACACGGCGGCCTGATCCGAGCCGTCGGTCGCGGTCGACATCGACGTTGACGCGGAAGCCGACATTGACGCCGACGCCACGGGCAGGCGGTCGAAGCGGGGGTGCGCGCCTTCGGTCCAGAGGGCGGCGGCGACGCGGCGGAGCTGGTCGAGGCCCTCGTGGCGGGCGCCGGCGGCAGCCACCGCCAGGTGGTCGCGCCCCTTCAAGGTGTCGTCCAGGAAGTTGATCAGACTGCCGACGCCGACCTGCACGAACACCCGGACGCCCTCGTCGTGCAGGCGCAGCGCGAGTTGGCGGAAGTGCACCGGCTCGAGCAGGTGGCGGACGACCAGGTCGCGCACGGCCGCGGGGTCGTCGGGATAGGGCGCCACCGTGGTCGCCGACCACACCGGCACCAACGGTTGCTGCAACGGAACGCGGTCGGTCGCCTCCCGCACAGGGTCGACGTACGGCGCCAGCATCGGCGAGTGGAAACCCGAGCGGAAGGGCAACTCTTGGGCCAGGATGCGCTCGCCCCGCAGCTTGGCCATCACCTCGGCCACGCTGGCCTCCGACCCACACACGATCGACTGGTGCGGGCAGTTGTCGTGCGAGACCACGATGTCGGGCAGGTCGCCCAGCGCCGCCTCGGCGGTGTCGGCGCCACAGCCGAGCGCCGCGAACACCACGCCGGGCACGTCCACATCGTCGGTGTCGACCGAGTCGATGAAGTCGTCGATGCCGTCGTTCGAGATGAGGTGGGCGGCGATCATGGCGTTCCACTCCCCGATCGAGTGGCCCGCCACCAGGTCGGGACGGATGCCCAGCTCGTCGAGCGCGGCATCGAGCAGCCGGCCGAGGGCGATGATGCCGGCGCCGTGCAGGCCCAACTTGTCGGCGTGATCGTCTTCGGCCAACGCACCCAAGGGCAGGCCGAAGTGGGCGGCGATGTCGTCCACGTGCGGGTTGAACTCGGGCTCGACCCCCGGGAAGACGAAGGCCACCTTGCCGCCATTGGCGATGAGGCCCGCGTGCGAGAACCACACGTCGTTGCGGCCGTGCCACGGCGTGCCCCGCGCCACCACCTTGCGAGCCAGTTCGAGGCGGCGGGCGTCGGGCGCCACCATGGCCAGCCGCCAGGTGTCCTCGGGCCAGTGCAGCCGCGGCGCCGACGAACCGGATGGCGAAGGCGCTCCGACCGACGAGGAGCCAACGTCAGACCCCGGGTCCGGCTGCGGAGCGGAGCGCAGCCGCGGCGCCGACGAACCGGATGGCGAAGGCGCTCCGACGGAGGAGGAGCCAGTGTGAGCGTCGTCGCGGTCCACCAGGATGGCCGGGTCGTCGAGCTGGGCCAGCAGCTCCTCCGCCGACGCCCCCACCAGGAGGATGACCCGCTCCACCTGCTCGACCCGCTCGACCTCCGGACCCCCCGCCGTTCTGGCACCGGATTTCGGGCCCCTGGCACCGAAATCCGGTGCCAGAACGGCGGGGTTGGTGGGGGCGGACTCGAGGACGAGGTGGGCGTTGATGCCGCCGAAGCCGAAGGCGTTGACGCCGGCCACCCGCTTCGTGCCATCAGACACGCCGGCCCAGTCCTCGGCCTCGCGGAGCGTACGGAAGCGAGTGTCGGCCAGGCGCTCGTGGGGGTCGTCGCAGTGCAGGGTGGGCGGCAGCACGCCGTGGTGAAGGGCCAACGCGGTCTTGATCAGCGCCGCCGCACCCGCCGCCGGCATGGTGTGGCCGATCATCGACTTCACCGAGCCCAGCACACCTCGGGCGGCGCCGGGCTCGGCCGGCCCGAAGAACTGGGCCAACGTGTCCAGCTCGGCGGCGTCGCCGACGGGGGTGGCGGTGCCGTGGGCCTCGACCAGGCCGACGCTGGCGGGGTCGAGGCCCGATGCCGTCCACGCCCGCTCGAGCGCCAACAGCTGGCCGGCGACGCGCGGCTTCATCACGCTCGACGCCTTGCCGTCGCTGGCCACACCCGTGCCCCGGATGACGGCGTACACGCGGTCGCCGTCGCGCTCGGCGTCGGCCAGGCGCTTCAGCACCACCATGCCGGTGCCCTCGCCGATCAGCAGGCCGTCGGCGCCCTTGTCGAACGGGCGGATGGCCTCGCTGGGGCTGAGGGCCCGCAGCTGCGAGAACACGGCACAGAAGGCCACGTCGTGGCAGTGGTGCACGCCGCCGGCCACGACTGCGTCGCACCGGCCCGACCGCAGTTCAGCCACCGCCTGGTCGACCGCCACCAGCGAACTCGCGCAGGCGGCGTCGACCGTGTAGGCCGGGCCCTGCAGATCGAGGCGGTTGGCGATGCGCGACGCGGCCAGGTTGGGCACCAGGTCGATGGCCGCCTCGGGCCGGCTGGGGCCCAGCTTGTCCTGGAAGGCGTGCTTGACCTCGTCCAGCTTGTCCTCGGTGATGCCCGGCACCAGCTCGCGCAGGCTCTCGACCAGCTGCTGCGCCACCCGCACCCGCTGGTCGAAGCGGGCCATGCCCGGGGTGAAGTAGCCACCCCGGCCCACGATGACGCCCACCTTCTGCGGGTCGCCCAGACGGGCCTCGCCGCCGGCGTCGGCGATGGCCGCGGCGGCCACCTTCAGGGCGATCAGCTGGTCGGGCTCGGCCGCCTCGACCGTGACGGGCATGATGCCGAACGCGGCGGCGTCGAACGTGGCGAACTCGTCGACGAAGCCCCCGCGGTGGCAGTAGACCCGGTCGGGCGCCGTGCTCTCCCGGTCGTAGAAGAACGACTCCCACCGCTCGGCGGGCACGTCGGTGATGGCGTCCACGCCGCCGACGATGTTGCGCCAGTAAGTGTCGAGATCAGGGGCGCCGGGGAACAGCGCCCCCATGCCGACAATGGCGACGCCGTCGTGGGCGGTGTCAGCGGTGGCGGTGGCGGTGCCGACAGCGGCCCGGTTGGGGGGCGCCGGCGGGTCAGCCACGAATCGAATCCGTTTCTTCTGGGACCACCCCAGCGTCACCCGCGCCCACACGGTGTGGCCAGAACAGGTCTTCTGCGTCGCGAGCTCGGTTCGAACTTCCCCGCCGGTCAACCATGCAGGTGCTCGGGCAGGGCCCGCATCAGCACCACCTGGGCGTCGTCGCGCCCCGACCGCAGCTCGCGCAGCAGGCAGGCCACGCCGTCGTCGGGGTCGATGAGGCCGATGCCCCGCCGTGCGTACTCCCGCTCGAGTTCGGCCGACACCATGCCGGTGCCCGCCCACGGGCCCCAGTCGACGCTGACCACCCGGCCGTCGAAGCGCGGGCCGGCCACCCGGGCCAGGGTGTCGAGGGCGTCGTTGGCGGCGGCGTAGTCGACCTGACCCCGGTTGCCGAACACGCCGGCGATGCTGGCGAACAGCACCACGAAGCCGACATCCGCACGCACCACCCGGGCCAGCGTGCGGGCGCCGTCCACCTTGGTGGCGAAGACCCGCTCGAACGACTCGGGGGTCTTGTCACGCACGAACTTGTCCTCGAGCACGCCGGCGCCGTGCACCACGCCGTCGAGGCGGCCGTGACGGGCGTAGATGTCGCCCACGATGGCCTCGAGGGCGGCGGCGTCACGCACGTCGGCCTGGTGGTAGCGGGCCTCCGCGCCCAGGTCGGCCAGCGTGGACAAGGTCGTGCGCACCTCGCGCTCGGCCAGCAGGCGGGCACAGGTGGCCTCGATGACGGCTGGGTCCTTGAGTCCCTGGCCGATCAGCGCCTTGCGCAGGCCGACCGCGTCGGTGGCGGCGGCCGTGGCGGGATCTTCGTCGCCTTCGGGCGGCGCCGAACGGCCCACCAGCTCGATGTGGCCACAGCCCTCGCGGGCCAGGGCCACCGCCACCCGGGCGGTGATGCCCCGGGCGCCGCCGGTGAGCAGCACCACCGAGTCGGCGGTGACGACCGGCGCCGCGCCCGTCACCGCGGCGGCGGCGGCGGCGGCGTCGAGTTCGTCGGCCCGCACCCGCAGCGTGTGGCGGGTGCCGTTGGTGTGGCCCACGTTTAACAGGCCGTCGGTGGCGGTGAGCTCGGCCAGCAGATGGTCGGCCAGCCGGCTGGGGTCGTCCTTGCGGTCGAGGTCGACGGCGAGCACCCGGCAGTCGGGGAACTCGCGGGCGACCGTGCGGGCCAGGCCGGCGGCGCCGCTGCCCGGCGGCAGGCCGTCGTGGTCGTCAGGACCCGGTTCCGTGCCGAAGGCACCGCCCAGACCGGTGGCCACGACCAGTGAGCCGAGGCCGGCCAGCACGGCGTCGCGCACCTGGGCGAAAACCGTGACCAGCGACACCGCGGCCGTGGGCGCGAGCAGCGCGAGGTGGACCAGCGTGTCGAGCGGGGTGTCGAGCGGGCCGACGGCCCCGTCGGGTTGCAGCAGGCGGACAGTGGCGCCGCGCTCCTCGAGCAGCGTGGCCAGGTGCAGTGCGACGCCCTGGCCGTCGTCGACGATGCCCACGACCTGGCCCGCGAACCGCGCCGGGTCGGCGGCGGGCGCCCCGTCGAGGGGGTCGATCTCGGACACGTCGACCACGTAGCGCAGCGTCGCCGCGGGGACGAGGGCGTCGCCACCTTCGCCCTGACCCTCTCCCTGACCCTCTCCCTCTCCCTCGTCACCGGTGTTGGCGCCGGCATTCTCGTCGGTGGCAGCGTCGCCGCCGGCGCCGTCGCCGGCGGCGTCGCGGTCGCCCAGCGTGGCGATCCAGTCGACGATGCCTCGCAGTGTCTTCAGCTGCGCCAGTTCTTCCACGACCGACTCGTCGATGCTGCCCTCGTCGGCGCCGGGCAGGCCCACGCGGTCGGCCAGCTCGCCCACGATCTCGATGCGCTTGATCGAGTCGATGCTGAGGTCGGCCTCGAGGTCGAGGTCGGGATCCAACATGTCGAGCGGGTAGCCCGTCCGCTCGCTCACGATGGCCAGCACTGCGGCCATGACCTCGTCGGCGGTCATCGCGGATCGGGCCGCAGCGGGGGCCGGGGCGTCGGTGGCGGTGGTCTCGATCGCCGCGACGGCAGCGACCGGGACCGACGCCAGCGGCGCCGCGGCCGCGTTTAGGAGAGGCGCGGCGGGCTCGGCGGCGCCGCCCAGGTAGCGCAGCATCACCTCGCGCTCGGCGGCCATCAGCTCGCGGGCGCCGCGCAGGTACTCGAGCACGGTGGCGTCACGCTCGGCACTGCCGATCGAGCCGACGCCACCCGCACCTGCCGCACCGGCCGCGCCGGCCGCCAACACGATGGGCGGCGCCGTGTCGACCGGCTGCAGGCTGCCCGGCACGACCGCCCCGTCGGCGTTGCGGACCAGGTGGCCGTTGATGGTCCACCCGGCGGGACGGGCCGACGAGGTGAGGCGGGCGCCGTGGGCGTCGCGCCCGTCGAACAGCGCGCGCAGATCGACGTCGACGCCGTTGACCGCCAACTGGGCGAGGGCCAGCAGGAAGCGGCGCAGGCCGTCGTCGCCCGAGGCGTCGCAGGCCACCGCCACGTGCGGTTGGTCGCCCAGGATCTTGCCCACCAGTTGGGTGAGCACCCGGCCCGGGCCCGACTCGACGAACACGCGGGCGCCAGCGTCGTACATGGACTGCACCTGCTCGACGAAGCGCACCGGCTGGGCCACCTGGCCGGCCAGCAGGGCGCGAACGTCGTCGGGCGCTGCGGGGTAGGGCGCCGCCGTGGTGTTGGCCCACACGGGGAACGCCGGACTGGCGATGTCGGCCGCGGCCAGCGCCTCGCCCAGCGCCACCTGGGCGTCGGCCACCACCGGGCTGTGGAAGGCGCAGGCCACCGGCAGGCTCTTCGCCTTCAGGCCGCCCTCGGCCAGCTTGGCCACGGCGGCGGCGACGGCGGCGGTGGGGCCGGAGATGACGGCCTGGCCCGGGGCGTTGTCGTTGGCCAGCACCACATCGCCGCCGGGGTCGAGCAGGGCCCGCACGTCGGCCGCCGCGCCGGCTACCGCGGCCATGGCGCCGGGGTCGTCGCCGGCGGCGTCGAGGATCGAGTGGGCGCGGGTCTCGCTGAGCGGCACCAGGTCGGCTTCGGCGATGGCGCCGGCGGCGCACAGCGCCACCAACTCGCCGTAGCTGTGGCCGCCGGCCAGATCGGGGCGCACGCCCACCGTGGCCAGCAGGTCGTGCACGGCCAGGCCGGCGATGCCCAGCGTGGGCTGGGCCACCCGGGTGTCGGTGATGGCCGCCTTCTGGGCCTTGGTGGCGTCCTTGCTGTGGGCCGCCGGCGGGAACATCACGTCGGCGTAGCTTCCCGCTCCGAGGGGCCGCTCGGGCCCTTGTGCCGGCGTCAGGTGGCGCTGCAGGCGGGGAAAGGCCACGAACAGGTCGCGCAGCATTCCCGGCCGCTGGCTGCCCTGCCCAGGGAACAGGAACGCCAGTCTCCCGCTCTCTGCTTCTTCGCCGCCGGGCCGCTCGGGTCCGGGCGTTGCGCCGGCGTCGGCCGATCGGTCTCCGGACGCCTCGGCGGCCAGCGCCTCGTCGGGGACGAAGACGCCCAACTTGTCCGCGGTGAACGTGCGGGCCCCGTCCAGCTTGGCCACCAGGTCGTCGACGTCGTCGGCCACCACCGCCACCTGCACGGGGTCGGACGACGCGGACGAGCGCTCGGCCTGCGCCGCGGCCAGGTCGCGCAGCCGCACGGGCTGGGTCGCCGGTCGGTGCGCCGGGATCTGCGCCGCCAGCACCTCGATCGCCGCCACTGCCGCCGCCCGGTCGGCGCCGCGGAACACGAACAACTCGGCGGGCCACTCGTCGAGGCCGTGGGCCGGCCCGGGGGCGCCGTCGTACGACGACACCACCACGTGGAAGTTGGTGCCGCCGAAGCCGAAGGCGCTGACGCCGGCCACCCGCTCGGCGTCGGCCCACGGACGGGCGGCGTCGTCGAAGCGGAAGGGGCTGGTGTCGGCGTCGTAGTAGTCGGTGGGGCGCTCGATGTTCAGGGTGGGCGGGCGCACACCGCGATAGACCGCCTCGGTGGCCTTGATGAGGCCGGCCACGCCGGCAGCGCACTTGGTGTGGCCGATCTGCGACTTCACAGATCCGAGGCTGCACGACTGCGGAGCGGCGTCGGCCTCGCCGAAGAACTCGGTGAGCGTGGCCAACTCGGTGCGGTCGCCCACCACCGTGCCGGTGCCGTGGGCCTCGATCATGCCCACGCCGGCCGGCGACACGCCGGCCTGGTCGTAGGCCCGCTCGAGGGCCAGGCGCTGGCCCTCCTTGCGGGGCGCGGTGAGGCCCAGGTGGCGACCGTCGCTCGACGCGGCCATGCCCCGCAGCACGCCGTAGATGCGGTCGCCGTCGCGCTCGGCGTCGGCCACCCGCTTCAGCACCAGACAGCCCACGCCCTCACCCAGGGTGATGCCGTCGGCGTCGGCGTCGAACGTGCGGCACTGCCCGCTGGGCGACAGGGCGTGCACCGACGAGAACAGCAGGTAGTCGTTGACGCCGTTGTGCAGGTCGGCGCCGCCGGCCAGCACCATGTCGCTGGTGCCGGCCACCAGCTCCTTGCAGGCCACGTCGACGGCGGCCAGGGCCGAGGCGCAGGCGGCGTCGACCGTGTAGTTCGAGCCGCCCAGGTCGAGGCGGTTGGCGATGCGGCCGGAGATGACGTTGGTCAGCAGGCCGGGGAACGAGTCCTCGGTGTACGACGGCAGGTACTCGTCGAGGGCCTCGGGCAGGGCGCCCACGTAGGTCTGGAACAGCGACCGGAAGCCGTAGGCGGTGGACAGGTCGGTGCCGCCCTCGGCGCCGAACACCACCGACGTGCGGGCCCGGTCGAACTGGCGGGTGGCATAGCCGGCGTCGGCCAGCGCCCGGGCCGCCATCTCGAGGCTGAGCAACTGGGCCGGCTCGATGGACGCCAGCGAGGTGGGCGGGATGCCGTACGCCAGCGCGTCGAAGGGCACCTCGGGCAGGAACCCGCCCCAGCGCGACGGCGTCTTGCGGCCGGCGTCGTTCAGAAAGGCGTCGGCGTCGTAGTAGCGGTCGGCGTCCCAGCGGGCGGCGGGCACCTCGGTGATGGCGTTGACGCCGGCCACCACGTTGGACCAGTAGTGGGCGGTGTCGGCCGCGCCCGGGAAGGCGCCGGCCATGCCGATGATGGCGATGTCGAGCGACCGGTCGACGGTGGCGCCGGCGTCGGCGCCGGACGAGTCGTCGGCCAGCCCGGCCAGGAAGGCCGAGCTGCCAGAGGACACCTCGTCGTGCAGCGCCGCCACGGTCGTGATCTGGTGGCGCAGGGTGGCGGCCTGGCCGATCATGAACATGCCCTCGCGCGCCTGGCCCGCCTCATCCACGGTCACGAGCTCGTCGCCCTGACGGGTGATGCC
>Ga0105046_10009076_pt1 | contig 15574 bp, 15 predicted proteins | sample MAT03_FD_78385 | JGI IMG/M metagenome (GOLD analysis project Ga0105046, IMG submission 78385) | Freshwater microbial communities from Lake Fryxell liftoff mats and glacier meltwater in Antarctica - MAT-03 (megahit assembly) | ecosystem: Environmental > Aquatic > Freshwater > Ice > Liftoff...
AGGGGTTGTCTTCATCATTGCAGCTCGAACAATTAATTAAACACGTTCGAGAAGAAAGAAAGGAGGAATTTAAAGCGATTGTTAGCGCTTTACCCGCCGAACAAGCTCCAGAAATAATCAAAAAATTACTTTCAGAATTGGCGTTCGATGAAAAGGGAAAGGAATACCATTTCATGATGGCAAATTTACGAGAGCTTTTTCCGCAAATTGAAACTTATGTCTCGCACGTTCATGTTGCGGGATATGAAGGTGATGCTCTTTCTACAGAAGGGATACGGGCAATGGTTGATATCTTAAGTCAAAAAGGAGCTCTTAAGATGCCTTGTATTGTATGCGATACTTATGATCAATTCGAAGAGGAGTTAAAAAAAATAGCCGAAAACCCATCCGATGTGCGAGTGGGGTTAATTGTTAGAAATCAACCTAGAACAGACGCCACCTCGCTGAATTTACACGTGACCCCTGTATATGTAGAGAAGATGGGTTCTTCCTATCGATATTCAATTACCGACAGTTTAGGCTCCGATCAAATTTACACCAATGTGATAGCCGCAAAAATTAACAAGCAATTATCAAGCATCTCGAAAGATGTTCAGATTTATTGCTATTTTGACAATAGTCGTCAAGGAATGTCTGATAGGACAAATTGCCCAATCTTCTGTCTAAGGGATTTGGTTCAACTTTCTAGATTTAAGGATCCTATAAGTTTGTTAGAACAGTCTTCGCAGCTGTTCCCATCCGACTTGCAGAGTAGAATTCCTAACATTCATTACTTTGGCAAGCTTCCACCCTCTATGATGAAGTTAACGCAATCCCTCTCCAAAATTGAAGGGTATGATGGCGGTAAACTCCGGGAAAGTATTAAAGCAAAGCATGAAAGGCAGGGGTTGAATTTGATGATTGAACAACGCTTTTTGAAATTCCAAAGGCTGTTGGTTGCACAAGTGGTTTCTCAGACTCTTAACAAATCTCAGTGATACTCGATTCCCATCTTATTATCCTAGATTTGGCAGTTCAAGATGATAAAGCGATGTAAGATATTGAGTCAGAATCACTTTTGATGCGTGGCGATCATTCCCAAAAGGTGAAGGCGCCCCGCATCAAAGGTGGTTCTGGGTCAAAAGATTGCGTCGATTTATCGTCTTCGACTGCCGAATCTAGGATTATATCACAAGCAGCCTCAAACTTTAAAAATTAAGTCGACATGATATCGATGAACATCTGTGCATTGCGAGGCATGGCGCGGTTCTTTGGATAAATAGCCAATAAGCGATAGGGAATGGAGGGGAAATGTATTTTGTAAGGAATAAGAGCCCTTTTACCGAGGATGTAGTCGGGGATAAATCCGATTCCCAAACCTTGTTCAGTAAAACCGGCGATCACTTCCCAACTGGAAACCTCAATGGATGGACTTAATAGGATGCTTTTTTTGGCCAAATATTCCCGTAGCAGAGCGATTTCCTTACGTTCTTCACTAATGATGAATTTAGTGGGAATGTTCGTCAACGATTTCGCTTGGTATAAGCGATATTCGCCCCGATAAATTTCCCTCGTATGAAAACTGGAAAAATCTTCGTTATCTAAGACGATTCCAAAATCTACGTCGCCTTTTTTAACCAGATCCACAATCTGACCTGTGTGTCCGAATCGCAGGACAGGCTCGATTTCTGGATATCTCCGACTCAACGTAACCAAATGAGGGGGTAATAACGTTAACGCAAAACTATGCGTGCAGGCAAATGAAAGCCTTCCTTTAAAAACCCCTTCGGTTTCATTGAAAGCATCCTCGATTTCCGAAAAAACTTCAAAAATTTCTTTACATTTCTCGAGTAAGATGAGTCCATCGCCGGTCAACTGAAAGCGGTTTTGTTCATGAGAGATAAGTTGTTTTCCTAGAGTTACTTCAAGCTTACTAATCGCTTGACTTATAGCTGACTGACTGACAAAATGTTCCTTCGCTGCTTTTGAAATGCTGCCGGCTTGGCCAGCGCTATAAAAGTAGCGTAGGAAGGTAAGATTCGGAGTAAATTTCATTTTTTCTCTGTATTACTCATACTTATACAGAGTATCACATTTATTAAATTTTACTAAATGTAAATTTATGTTACAATATAATCTCAAACAAGTTTTGTCCCACCGAAAACGAACAAGTCTGAAAGATTTTGTTTAATCCTTAGAGGATTGGATGGGGTTTTCTGTCCCGTGTGGACATGAAAAGATTAGTTACTTAAACAAAGGAAAATAAACATATGTCGCAAGCGATGGAACAAGAGTTTACGGGTTGGCGGAAGCTAGTATGGCCGATTCACTCTTACGAAATTAAGAAGTTTTTGCCAATGGGCATCATGATGTTTTGCATTCTGTTCATTTATACAGTTTTGCGAGACACGAAAGATGCTATCCTGGTTAATGCACCGGGTGCTGGCGCAGAAAGCTTAGCTTTCGCAAAGGGTATCGGCGTAACTGCAGCAGCAGTTATGTTCATGGTTCTCTATACAAAAGCAGCCAACTTATTCAATCGTGAAGGGTTATTCTACGTGACGGCGTTGCCGTTCTTAATCTTTTTCGGATTGTATCCTTATGCAATTTACCCGTTCGTCGGCTCCCTACACATGAGTCTTGATACCATTCATGCTTACCAAGAGCAATTCCCCAACCTTAAGTGGATTATTCCATTGGTTGGTAACTGGACATACACACTCTTTTACATTCTCTCCGAACTCTGGGGAAGTGCTGTATTGTCATTGCTCTTCTGGGCATTTGCTAATGCGATTACACCTGTAAAAGAAGCCCGTCGTTTTTACGGCATGTTTGGTTTCTTGGGTAACTTCGGTTTGTTGTTATCGGGTCCAGCGATTATTTACATTTCTGATTCGATCCACCACATGGGTTTACCACGAAACGAAGCAACTGGTTTGATGCTTCAGTATTTGATGGCGTTTGTTATTGTTGCAGGCGCCATTTTGATGGCAACATTCTACTGGATGAACAGAAACGTTTTAACAGATAAGCGTTTCTACGATCCGGAAGCAATGGGTGAAGGCAAAAAGAAGAAAGCGAAATTGTCCATGATGGATAGTTTCAAGTTCATCTTGCAATCTCCTTACTTAGGTTTGATTGCGATGTTAGTTCTTGCTTACGGCGTATCGATCAACGTCTTCGAAGGCGTGTGGAAAGGCCAGATCAAGATTGCTTACCCAACAGAAGTTGAGTACAACAAGGTGATGGGCGGCTTGTCCACAGTAACTGGCGGTATCGCTGTTATCTTGATGTTGGTTGGCAGCAACCTTCTTCGCCGATTCAGCTGGCGCACATGTGCGTTGATTACACCGTTTGTGTTGATCACCGGTATCTTGATCTTCTTCGGAGTGATCTATTACAACAACACCATGTTGCCAGACGGCATGAAAATCGTTGACGCGATTAGCCAAGGCGTAATCAGCCGTGAGTTGATTGTGTTCGCAGTGGTCCTCGGCTTGGGTGTTAACGCATTCGGCAAAGCAGTGAAATACTCCTTGTTCGACCCAACTAAAGAGATGGCTTATATCCCGTTGGATCCAGAACTGAAAGTTAAGGGTAAAGCTGCAGTTGACGTTATCGGCGGCCGTGGTGGTAAGTCTGCAGGTTCCTATATCCAAATGGGCTTGTTGACAGTCTTCTCCGGAAGCGCGTTGTATCAGTTGGTACCAATCATTGCTCCTGTTGCAGTGGGTATCGTTTTCTTGTGGATCTTGTCAGTATTCGGTTTGAGCAAACGCTTCAAGTCCATGACAGAAAAACAAGCAGAAGCTACAACAGCGAAGCCTGCTTCGACTTTAGCATCGGCATCGTAAAATTTCCGATCGTTGTCTATATCAGCCGTCCACTTAGGTGGACGGCTGATTTTTTTATCCAGATTTTCTTCCTGCTATCGCGTGCCACACAATCGCGATGGCTAGACCGCTCAGAAATCCCCCTACGTGTGCCATATAAGCCACGCCGCCTTGATCCCCAGTTGTCGAATAAAACGAAGAAACTCCACTCATAAACTGTAATACAAACCACAATCCGATCACAATTAGTGCAGGCATGGGCGTTACTTGACGTCCTAACAGAACATTAACCTTGGAATTGGGAAACATCAAGATATAGGCACCTAAAACCCCTGCGATAGCTCCTGAAGCTCCCACATTGGGTAAACTGGAGTGGGGATCGAATAGCGTTTGAGAAAATGTCGCTCCAAGACCACATACTATGTAGAAAATTAAGAATGGAATTTTTCCCATTTTATCTTCGACATTATCTCCGAATATCCATAAATAGAGCATGTTACCGCCAAGGTGGAGCAATCCAGCGTGCATAAACATCGAACTAAATAAGGTAGCAAACTCATTCCCAGGATTTCCTAAGAAACGGCTAGGGATATAGGCCCATTTTTGAATGAATGCTTCACCCCCTTGCATTTCAAAGAAAAAGGATAGGATATTCAGGAGAATAAGTCCCCAGGTTACGTAAGGCCTGGACTTTCTTGCGGTATTGTCATCGCCTATCGGCATCATAACCATCACCTTTTTTCAATAAGAAATAGCAAGAGTTTTTATTGTTGTAAACGATCAAATAAAGATGAAAAGGTATAATCAAGAGACTTCAAAATTTTGATTTTTGACAAAGCCAGCTCCTCAGATTTGTAGCAGCGAAGCGGCGCCGAAGCAGCTCATGTGCAAACATAGGTTTAATTCTTTTCGTACAAAGACCAGAATAAATCGTCCCCAGGATAAGGAATATTGATTTGATTGGGTATGATGGCAGTCATCCAGCGTAAAAGAGGATGCTGGAACATCGATTTTGAAAAATTACCTTTAATCTTCTTGATCCGCATTCCATGGGAGATTTCGGAATATCCATATTTGCTTACAAGTAAATCGACGTTTTTTCTTAGAAACCAATGGCGGACTGATGGGGGATTGTATTCGTGCCAATGCATTCCTGACAAACGGTAAACAAGGCTATCGCGTCGCCACGTTTCAATAAGCAATAAGCCACCTGGTTTGGTCATTTCAGCGGCTTTTTCTATTGCCACATTGATCCCAGACAGATGAGAAATCACTTGGATCACGGTGACAAGATCAAACTTTTCTTTGGTTTCAAAGGTCTCGATTCCTTCGTTAACCATTGTTAAACCTAATACTTTGCGGCCGTAATCCACCATGGTTTTGTTAGGTTCAAGACCGACTCCTGTCCAGCCGTTTTCTGTAAATCCTTTTAGAATATGGCCAGAAGCTGCACCGACATCAAGAAGGTGGCCGGGTTTTATATATTTTTTTAGGAGATTGGCATACCATTGACCTTGGATGATCAGTTGGTCTGCATTTTCCAAGTAATTAGGATAGCCTCCTTCGGCACCATTGAAGTAGGAATCATTATAGATTTTTTCGTAGTCGGCGGTTTCCTTAATAAATTGATGCTGACAGTGTTCGCACTGATAGATCTTACAATCTTTGATAATCGCAAATATAAAAAGATTGCTATTCATGCAAATAGGACACATGTGCGAACACTCCGGGTGAGGCTATTCAAAGCGCCAGAAACTACTATTACCAATAATTTTGCGATTCAATTTTTTCGCTGCTTGTTCAACACCTACACGCACTGTTGGGGCTTGCCAGTCGTCACCGCACATAATTCCCTCAGCGTTTAAATGAGGATACCAGGCGATTATATCATTGTATACACTGACTGTATCATGTGAAGCATCAATATAAATGAGGTCTGCTGTGACCTTCAATGCGAAGGCTGCTTCTAATGAATCCATCCTTACAGGAATAATTTTGTGAGTTAATCCAGCATGTTTAACGTTGGATAAAAATAGTTGGTATAGATAAGGAATTCGTTGATCTTGCATGCTCGCGGCTTCATTTGTTGAGCCCTTCCATGTATTAACCGCATAAACAATCCCTTTTTCTGGAAGTGTTTTCGCAATGAAACGTGTAGATGCACCTAGCCAAGAACCCACTTCAATGACTGTAAAGGTGGGTTTCTGATTGATTTGTTCGGCTAGAGGAGCTGCATTTAAAAACCAGCCATGCCCGTCGAAAGGAAGTTCTTCAACGGAGCGATAAGGCTCGGGCATTTCGGCAGTTAGTGTCGTTGTTAGTGTCAGTAAGAATGCGATCAAATATTTCATGTTAACCTCTTTAAAAAAGAACATGAAAGTACGCTTGTAGGAAATTCTTGTCAAAAAGAAAAGAATTCACGTTGTGACGTCAAGAAGATAGGCTTTCATGTGATGGATAATTCTTTCGGAGGCACGACCATCCCCATAGGGGGATTCTTGAGAAACCATTTGGGCTCTGATCTCCGGATGGGTAATTATTTCCTCGGTTTGTTGGATGATTTCTTTGGGTTCCAATCCGATCAAGCGGCAAAAGCCTTGTTCTACGGCTTCCGTGCGCTCTGTCAACTTGCGTAAAACCAATACGGGTACTCCAAGGGCCGGAGCCTCTTCCTGAACCCCGCCGGAGTCACTTAAAATCAAATAGGCTTTTTTCATTAAAAAAATAAAATTGACATAATTTAATGGATGAGTCAAGTGGATGTGAGGGTGATTTCCTAAAACATCATGAACGACTTTTGAAACGTTTGGATTGGGATGGACCGGCAATACAAATTCCACTTCAGAAGAGAACTTATCTGCTATTTGACGTATCGCACCACAAATTTCTGTTAATACTCCAAAACTTTCTCTTCGATGTAAAGTAATCAATATTAATTTTCTTCTCGAATCGATCTTTAAGGGCAACGTGTGTTGCTTTTTAAGAATAAATTGCAAGGCATCTATCACGGGATTTCCAGTCACGAATATTTGTTGCTTAGGAATTCCTTCTTTGATCAACCGCACTTCAGACTGTTTAGTGGGTGCAAAATGCAAGGCGGTTAAACGTGTAATCAATACGCGGTTCATCTCTTCAGGAAAGGGATGATTAAAATCATAAGTCCTTAACCCTGCTTCCACATGACCAAAAGGAATTTTTCGATAGGCACAGGCTAAACTAGTCATAAGAGTGGAAGTGGTGTCACCCTGAGCTAATACAAAATCGGGATTTAATTTGGTTAAAGTGTGATCTAATGGAACAGGCAAATGGGCAGTTAGTTCTGGCAATGTTTGATTTTTCTTCATCACATTCAAATCTATGTCCGGAACAATTTCGAATGTCTCTAACATTTGATCAAGCAATTCCCGATGCTGGGCTAGAGATAAAACTGTTAATTCAATATCCGGGTCTTTTTTCATTTGCAGAATTAATGGTGCCATTTTAATGACCTCGGGTCGTGTTCCTACGACAGCAACAATTTTCTTTTTCATGGCTTCAGAATTTCCTTTTTAAGAGTGCGATGATCCTCCAAATCTTCTATAGCGCGACTGGACATATTACATAGCTGATAAGTCTGCGAGAAGGTGTCGATCACATGAAAAAACATTTCTTTCTTTTTTTCCTGGGGAAACTTGACACCAGGAAAAAAAAACATATCTGGAATTTGAGCCATATCCATGAAATCGGGGGGATGCAGTAGAAAGTTTGGGGCAGTACCCATTTGATTGCAGGTTTTATAGGCAAGGCTTAAATAGGCTTTGGCTAATGCGGGAGATAGTGAACTTAAGTACATCAGATAACTTAAATGAAAAGGTGTTTTGATTACCGGAATGGTTGTTACTGGAATTTCTAGTAATTCTTTTTTAGTCGGTAAACGCCACAGATAAGGATCGACGGATCGCCAGCCATCCCAAAAACTTCCGAATAATTTTTTTCGATCTTCTTGCTCTTTTTTATCTAATTGAGCCACCCAAAAATAGTATATGCGTGCAAGGGGTCCGATATAGGTTGGAAGGGTGCTCGAATCATAGATGTAGCCTCGTTGGACTAATAATTCGAACAAAGCTGTACTCCAGGTGAAACCGGGACCGCGAAAACCGCGGGTTAATTGGCCGGTCGCATTAAAGATCGCTTCTTCTGCGCTTATGATTTCCTTATGCAATTCTTCTTCTTTATAAAGATGCAGCCATGGTTCATGGCTAAATGTGTGATTCGCTACTTCATGACCGCGCCGAACAATTTCTTTCATAAAATCCCGATTTTTGGAAAAAGCGGCATCTTGTCCAACGATGAAAAAAGTGATTGAAAGTTTTTTTTCATCGAGCAAATTCAAAAAATAGGGAATGAATACTTCCAAATAACTGGGGAACGATTTCCATTTAGGATCCCCTTTAATTTTCAAATAAGACCAAAGATTGTCTAAATCAATAGAAAGACTTAATAATCTCTTTTTTTTATCCATTATATTTTTTCTCAACTAGACCCCAGGAAGGGCACCCGATGATTGCTACTGTAAATAGATAAATTACATGGTAAACAATCGCAGCAGCCAAGGCATCACTTGCATTGATTCCATAAGATTCGAGACCAATAATGTATCCAAATTCAAAAATACCTAAATAACCTGGGCTGCTGGGAAGAATTAACGCAAATGCATTGATGACCACCACAAAAATAGTAGCTGAAAAAGGGACATTGATACCCACAGAGCTGATTGCAAAATAATTGGCAAAGCACATGGCTATCCACATTAAAAAAGAATAGAAAGAAATATTCATCATGAGTGTTGGGTTGGTGAAAGAAGCTAATCCCTCAATAGCCAATTTGATTCTTTTTAAACCAATTTCACGAATTTTAGGCGGCATCCAACGCGTCATATAATCTAAAATTTTGAGTGAAGGTGCTTGCCAAACGACTACTAAAAGAATGATTAATGCGATGAGCATGGATATTCCGAATAAGATAACAATACGAACTGTTGGGTATTCTAGCGCTGTAAATATGACAGCCAAGGCCAGAAACATTAACAAAGTGAAAACATCGAATAGCCTTTCGATGAAGATTGTTGCAAGGGTTGAACTTTTACTAATGTGAAATTGCTTTCCTAACATGACGGATCGTAGAATTTCACCTACAAGGACAGAAAAAGCGGCATTCAACATGACTCCGGCCATCATCACAGGAAACAGTTGCCACGCTTTTTTGTTGATGATCGGCTGTAAAATGTACCCCCAACGTACAGCCTTTAGCCAAAAAAACAAGACCAATAGGCTAGAAAGGCCAATAAGACTCCAAGGATGAATATTTTTTAACGTGTTTAACGTTTCATCCCATTTAATATTGGCAGCAATAAACCAAAGAAATAAACCGCTGATGACACAGCCGATGAAAATTTTTAAAAAGTAACGATCACTTTCTTTTTTTAGCATTCTTCTGCCGCATTATTGGCCACTTCGATAACCGAGTTATTATTTAATGTACTATAGCCAGCCAAAGCGTTGTTGACGTTCCAAATTTTAAGATCTTTAGTTTTTAAAGGTTTATCTGTTGGGGGAGCTGAGTGTATCCACAACACCTGCACGATTTTTTCGCGATTCACAAAGCATCGAACGATATTATCTTCTATATCGGGTTGACTTTCTTTCAATTTTTCAATGAAAAGATGTTTGATTTCTTCATCGCTTTTGGTGAACCATTCCGAGCTAGGCACATCATAGCGAGGAAGCATCACAAAAGCATGACCCGCAAATTCATCAGCTGTTCCTAACCGATTTACCCCAATAATTCCGGTATAGGGATTGCCCTTATCGATCAAATTTGTGACGTAGAATGGGGTCAAAGAATGTTTGAGAACAAGAGCTAATCTAATGACCCCTAAAGGGGTGGGTTTTGGTCCTTGAGGAAGGACCTCTTTAAGAGTAGGGGCAAATTTTTCTAACAACGAAGAGGGGACAGTGCTGATCACGCGGTCGAATGTGTAAACATGATCTGAACTTTTTATCGATATCTGCTGCTCATCATATCCAAGAGATTCCACTTTGCAATTGAGACTAATCTTTCCATTTTTTTTAGTGATTTCATCGGATAATTTTTCCAAAAGGACTTTTAACCCGCCGCCTTTTAAATGGCCCATCCATTCTTTGCCATCGCCTTTGGTGCGGGTTGAAGCATAGCGACGAAGGGTCGACCAAATAATAGTGCCGGGAATTTCATTTTTTAAAACTCCGAATTTGGATTCTAATAGAGGCTCCCAAATAGCTTCATAAACACTTTTTCCAAAAATTTTCGTCAGCCATTGAGGGGCGGTGTAGCCATCTAATCGTCTAGGATCAGAAACCCGATTGTTATAAAGGATTCCCACGCCTAGTCGAAATTTCTGAAAGAGATTTAGCGCTGGAAATTTTAAAAATTCCCAATGATTGCTCATCGAGATATATTTTCCTTTCCATAGAAAGCCGGTTTTGGTTTCTTGCCAGTGCAGTTTATCAGATAAACCGAGTGAATGGATCAAATCCAGCAGATGTTCATCAGATTTCAAAATCACGTGATAATACTTATCCCAGATGAAATCACCGTAATTAAACCAAGTCGAAAGTCCGCCTAGCTGACCCCCAGCTTCTAAAATATGGACATCGTGACCTTTTTGTGACAACCGATAGGCTAAGACGCAACCCATGATTCCTCCACCGATGATTCCAATTTTCATACAGTCCTTCCATCAAAACGAAGGTTGAGGGAATCGCCCGTGATTTTGTAGTAGACAAACATCACCGCCAAGGCAATCATTACTGAATCAGCCGGAGCGCGGTAACGCCAGCTTCCGCAACTAGCGAGCGCAACAAAGCAGACAAAGATCATAACAGTCCACAATCGGCTTGTTAGACGGTATTCTTTCCTCCATTTCCAAAGTGCCAAGAGCGAAAGAACCAAAAAGGTGACAATTGGAATGTTACCAAAGAAAAGTCGTGCTTTAAGTTTTAGAAAAATAGGATAAATTCCCCAAATGTTAGCCAATTTGGCTGCCTCCAAATACACAGTATCCCCAGGATGTTCTTTTACCCATTTTATCACTTTATCGAAGAGAAGGTCATTGCGTTGCACAGGAGGTAGTAGTTGTTCTTCTGGGGTAAGATAGCCGCTATTGGATGTCCACATTCCGGGGCCGACCCAAGTCATTCTTCCATTTGGCGCTTCTACGAGTTGATAACCGTTATCAATTAAATTGGAGTTTAGGCCGCCGGCTAAAGCGTCGGCACTATTGGCGCTTAAAAGAACCAACTTGCCGGTATGCATCGATAAGATTATCGACCACGGTGCCAACACTGCTACAACTCCAAGAAATGTCAAAATTCCTGTTTTTAAGGCATTTTTCCAGTCACGGTTTTCTAGAAAAATCATTAGGAATAGGAAAGGGATGTAAAGTAGGAAAGAAGGATGGACTAAAATCAATAGACCAAGAATAAGTCCAGCTATTACCCAACGCCAAATCACTCCGAAAGATTCCCCGAATGGTAATAAATTGATAAATATAAGAAATAACGTAGGAGAGACTGTCTCGCTATAAAAACTTGTCGATAACCAAACGGTTGTTGGCCAAATAGCCAAGATCACTCCCGAGAAAAAGCCGACAAAAATATTTCCAGTGAGACGTTTCATAAAAATGTAAATCAAAGGTGCTCTAAGAGAGGCGATTAGCATCAAAATGAATTTTGCCCCAATTAAACTGCCTTTAGCCAGATAAAGCGCCCCGGCTAATATAGCAGGAAATCCAATGGGTCGATAAAAATTTAAGGTATAGGTGCCATCTACCATCTTGGAGGCTTGTTGATAATAATAGCTCTCATCAACATCTAAATTGCTAGGGATTAAAGGAGTAGAAAAGTAAAACAAAACAGCTGCTGAGGCTGAATACGCAAGTACAAACAATAGAAAACAGATTAAGAAGTCTTTTGACCGCAGCCGATAATCCATCCCATCCTCGTTGAATTTTACCCGAAAGACATAAAAATTATTTTATAGTTCTTGCATCTATTTATAGCAAATTTATAAATAAACTCATGAGAGGTGTCAGATGGGTCAATATATTCAGATGAAACTTCCGAGCGATCAAGATGCCACAGGCCGTTCATTCGGCACTGAAGAATTGGCTTTGTTGCAGGAGGTGTTAAATTCCGGTGTTTTAATTGGTACCTCTGGGACTCAAGTCAAAAAACTTGAACAGGAAATCGCTGAACGATTTGGGGTAACAAATTGTTGTGTAGTAGCTTCAGGTACATCAGCTTGCCACACAGCCTATGCGGCTCTTAATCTTGAACCTGGTTCAGAGGTAATTTGTTCACCCATCACTGATATGGGTTCCATCTCCCCCTTGCTTTATCAGCAAGTGATTCCGGTTTTTGCAGACGTTGACCCTGTGACGCTTAACATGACAGCTGAAAGTGTGCAAGATAGAATAACTACCAGCACGAAAGCCATTGTCGTCACTCATCTTTTTGGCAATCCCTGTGATATTCAAGGGGTTATCAAAATAGCCAATAAACATCACTTGCCGGTTGTGGAGGATTGCGCTCAATCCTTTTTAGCTACGGTTGATGGGAAGTTGACAGGAACCTTCGGAGCGGTTGCAGCTTTTAGTTTGCAGCAAGGAAAGCATATCACTTGCGGGGAAGGTGGTTTTATAGTCACTAATGATGCTGAAAAGGGTCGTCAGATGCATCTTTTTCGGGATAAAGGTTGGGGATTTGGCGATGCCGCCCCAGATCATTACTTTTTGGGATTGAATTACCGGATGACGGAATGACAGGGAGCAGTCGCAAGGGGGCAGTTGATGAAATTGGATTCCAATGTTCAAAAAAGAATAGAAACAGCTAGTCAAATGCATCAATTATTAAAAGATATTCCAGGCTTAACGCTGCCGCTTCCACGAGCAGGAGTCGTGCACACCTATTGGAAGTACTTATTGATTGTGGACGATAAAGTCATTAAAGGTGGTGCAGATGCTTTGGGTGCGAAATTAAAAGAACGAGGCATTTGGTGCGTGCCGCGCTACATTAAGAAACCCGCATTTGAATGCGATGTCATCAAACTTCGAAAAACTTTTGGAACAAGCGGGTATCCTTACCAATTGCCAGGATTAAAACGACGTTATGAAATAGAAAAAATGGAGGATTTTCCTGGAGTCTATGAAGGCCTGTCACATACTTTAGTATTACCTTGGAACGAAAAATATACACAAGAACATCTCGATTTCATTTCTAACAACATTAAAGAAATAGTGAGCAGCCTCTCATGCTAGCATTAAAAACAAAAAAAATTGCAACGATCGGATTTGGAAGTATCTCCAAATCCTACTTAGACATTTTGGGTGAAGTGCCCGATGTCGCTCTAGTTTCCATCGTAGAACCGAATATCAATCAAATGCGTGAATACAAAAATAATCAAGTAAAGCATTATTTGACGGTAGCAGAAATGCTGAGTCACGATCCGAAACCCGATGTCGCGATTGTGTGTTCTCCTCCAAATACTCACCGCAATGTATTGGAGCAATTACTTAAAGCGCATATTCCCACATTGGTGGAGAAGCCGATATCATTGACAGCCGAGGATTCCGACCGCATTTCAGCCCTCTCCATCAAATATAACACAAAGATTTCCACTGCCGCGAAATTTCGATTTACTGATGGACTTCTGCTGATGAAGAATTTAGTTCAGGAAGATGAAATCGGTGAATTGGAGGAGGTCTATTGCACCTTCACAGGTCCGCTAGATGCCTATGGTAATTGGCGCGGCAACCCAGAAATTTCTGGGGGAGGGGTGTGGATGGACAATGGGCCGCACGCATTGGATGTGGTGGAAACTTTAGCTGGGTTCATTCATAAAATTAAGATGACAAAATGTGTATTCGAACAGAATGGAGCCGTTGAGGACGAAGTCGAAGTGGAATGTTTCCACGATAATGATGTGAAATCCTTCATTTTATTGAGCTGGAATAGACAAGTTAAAGCACCCTATGCCCATTGTGTGGGGACAAAGGGTGAATTAAAAGCTGAATGGAATGAAACGTTGCTGATAAAAGAGGGAAACACTCAAAAAGTTTGCGAGGGTTATGATAAACGTAACGCGTTTAAATCAATACTAATGCACTTCTTAGGAAATAGCACGGTTCCAGATCATGGATCTGAAGCTTTAAAATGGATCCAAGCCGGGTATCGCAGTTTGCAAACTGGGAAGTGGGAGACCGTCCCATGACAAAATATTACGTTTTTTTCCCCGCTTATAACGAACACAAAGCAATCGAACGGGTATTGAGGGAAACCGATAAACTATTTAATGAAAATGGATTAAGTCCTTTAGAACTAGTTGTGGTAGATGATGGAAGCCTCGATAACACCGTTGAGATTGTGAAAAATTTACAGTCTAGCTTGCCCATCACCTTATTGCAGCATAAACATAATAAAGGATTAGGAGCCGCTTTAAATACCGGACTCATTCACATCATTAAAAAAGCAAATAATGAAGATGTCATTGTAACAACAGAATCCGATGGATGCCAGGATACCTCGAAACTAATTTTATTAACCAAAGCTGTTCTTGATGGCGCCGATTTAGCCGTTGCGACACCCCTCATAGGTGAAGGATTTAAAGGAGTTCCTTTATATCGACGTTTTCTATCGCGTGGGGCTAATATCCTGTATGGGATTTTATTTCCGATAAAAGGGCTGGATGATTACACTAATTTGAACAGGGCATTTTTAGCAAAAGTTCTGAAGAAGGGCCTTCAAAATTACGGTGAAGATAAATTTATTGACCGTGTTGGATTTGAAGCAGTTCCTGACATTATACTGAAAATACGCGATCAGAAGCCTTTCGTAAAAGAAGTACCCATCGTCATTGACTTTTCAAATGCTGAGCGGCATTCATCGATGGATGTGCTTAAGACAATTTTGAACAGTTTAATATTGTGCTGGGATCATTTAGTTACCATCAAACACAGAGAAAAATAAATGCCTAATCAATATTGGTCTACACTCGCTGATGAATTCCGAGTGGAACATCGGAGTGAATGGAATGAAGTGTGTCATTTTGTCAGTATACCGTTGATCTTTTTAGCATTCATTCGTTGGACGCAAGTATTTCCTCCTTATCATGTGTTTCCTTGGATTGCCTTGTTGCTTCTTCTGTATTATTTTTGGTCAATCAGGATGGGAATTGCCATGACAGTGGCGTTGATTGTGATGGCAGCGATTTCCTATTATTTTCTGACGCCTTGGAGTGCTTTGGCTATATTTATTGTTGGAGTTGTGTTTGAGTTAATCGGTCATCAGGCTTTTGAGAAGAATTATCCCGTAGTGACAAAAAACGTTCTTCATGTGTTTGTTGGACCGGGTTGGGTTCTGCAGAAGTTTGTGAAGAAGACGATTGGTGTGAATCTGTGGCCTCAGGCTAGTTAAAGCAGGTTTGTGCACCGGAGTGGACACACAGGACAGACTGGACACACAGGCCAGACTCATGCTCGTTTGCACTGATCAACATTATACGACGTTAGAAGCTGATCGTTTTTTCCATACTTATTGGGGAATGGTCAACATGCGGGACGCACTGAAGAGGGATTCATGCAAGTATGCCAAGTACATCAAAGCTTTCTTGACGAATATTTCAGATAAAAACTTTCTATACAGGTATTAATCATCTGTATAGACTTAGTTTTTTTACTGGAGAAATCA
>Ga0105046_10009077_pt1 | contig 15571 bp, 11 predicted proteins | sample MAT03_FD_78385 | JGI IMG/M metagenome (GOLD analysis project Ga0105046, IMG submission 78385) | Freshwater microbial communities from Lake Fryxell liftoff mats and glacier meltwater in Antarctica - MAT-03 (megahit assembly) | ecosystem: Environmental > Aquatic > Freshwater > Ice > Liftoff...
ATTGGGATCTGGTGCGGTCGCTGGGCGCCTTTCGGCATTCGGTCTGATGGCATGCTTAGCGCTTTAAGAATAGGAAGGCGGCGCAGCGAGCGTCTGTGCGCTGCATCACATCCGGTGGCGGAATTGGGACTGACGTCAGGGACAAATGCTGATGCCCAAACCGAATGAAACACACGGGCGCGACCAAAAGGATGTTGGGGAAGCTCAGCCACGCTCGAAATAGGCAACTTTGAGAACGGGGTGGCGAGGCCAACCGCGATAATGGCGAAAAGCGCGACGGTCACGCAGCAAAGGCTGTCGCCCTCGCGCGGCGGTGCCATTCACCCACGCCGCCGACGATAAATACGCTGGTCAGAAGCGCCTCCGACATGGTGTGCAGCAGCGTGCACAGCGCACAGGCAGTGAGCGTGCGCGCGACGTTCCCTCGTTCGACCAGCGCCGTTGTGCGGAAGCGAACAGATGAGAATCGAGCGATCGGGGATGGTGAGCCTCCGGCAATCCGCAGAAAACCATTCTCAGGAACACGCATCATGAACGCGATTAAATGGACGGCACTGGGCATGGGCGCACTTATTGCGGCTGGCGGCGGATTGATCGCGGTTGGCCGCTCGCGCTGGCGGGCGTTGACGAAGGCGCAGATGGCGCTGCTCGAAGCGGCGCGGGTGCCAATGCCTGTGGGCATGTATGACGAGCGCGAAATCGAGGCCCTACCGGCGCCAGTTCAGCGCTACTTCCGTGCAGTGTTGAAAGACGGGCAGCCCATGATTGCCGCGGCAAGCTTTGAGCTTGCCGGCAACATCAACATGTCGGCGACCGGTGAGAATTGGAAGCCGTTCACGTCAACCCAGCGCGCCGTCGTCCACCGCCCGGGCTTCTTGTGGAATGGAAGTGTGTCGATCTTTCCTGGGTTGCTGGCGCGCGTGCACGACAGCTACATCGCAGGGAAGGGCACGCTCCACGCGTCCATGCTGGGATTGTTTACGGTGGCTGATGTGCATGGTGGCCGCGAGGCCGCGCGCGGAGAGTTGATGCGTTACTTCGCCGAGATGGCCTGGTACCCAACCGCGCTCTTGCCGAGCCAAGGCGTGCGCTGGGAGGCAGTGGACGATCATTCGGCCAACGCTACGCTGGTGGATGGGCCGATCAGTCTGACCCTGCTGTTTCGCTTCGACGATGCGGGCCTGATGACATCCGTTCATGCCGACGCGCGCGGTGCCAGTGCGGGCAAGGACGGGGTTATGGTCATGCTGCCCTGGGAATGCAGCGTCAGCAGTTACCAGCTGCGCGACGGGATGCTGGTGCCGACCCGCGGCGAGGCCGCCTGGATCACACCTAACGGGCGCAGGCCGTACTTCAGCGGCGACTTGATCTCGCTTGCCTACGAGTTCGCGCCGTGAACCTGCCATGAAGGCGCGGAAAGCACTGGGTGATGCCCATTAGCGCAGGCCTCGCGATGCGTTGGGAAATTCCAATGCAGCGGTTAAAGGCGAGTTGGCTGGCGCGCGGTCGGCGCTGCAAATGGCGATCCGGCATCCTGATCGGGTGACTGCGCCGGTGCTGATGGTGCCGTTGGCGCAAGCCGCCTACGCAGGCGGATTCCCTGCCTCCGCTGGCGCCCTGGGTCGTTGCGAGAATTTCCGCAGTTTGCGCTGGCGCTGCCCGGAACCTAACGTTCGAATCAACCGGGCGACAGCGTGGCGTTGGCTGTGGACAGGTATTGCTGACCAGCGCGTGTACTTTTCGACCATCAGCGCCAGGGCCTTGAGATTTGCCGCGCTCTTCATGGTCCAAGCCCTGCTGTTTGTGGAGGCCGGGAATTTTGCGCAGGCGCCTCGCCTTTCGCCCGTGGAGGGGAAGAAGTCCGGCTAAGGCCGCCTTCCCCGTTCGCTGACGCACAGAGTGGATCGAAGTATCTCGGCATGATGGGTGCGTCGTCGTCGTGGCGAACGCTCTTTAACCGTCATATCCCACTAAAGCCGAGGCTCGCCATCATGAAACTTTTCACCATGTCAGGTGCTTGTTCTCTGGCCTCTCACATCGCGCTTCGTTGGGCCGATGCAGAGTTTGAATTGGTTGTGGTGACCCACGATGACCTGGCCTCGGAGCCGTTCGGGCAGGTCAACCCCAAGCGCGTCGTGCCGGCATTGCTCTTAGACGACGGCTCAGTGCTAACCGAGTCCTTGGCGGTGCTGCAGTACGTCGCCGAAATGCATCCCGCTGCGCGTCTGGGCGCCGATAGCGTGTGGGAGCGGGCGCGCTTGAACGAGTGTCTGGCTTATCTGGTAGGCGATGTGCACTTGGCCTGGTCGCCTGTATTCGTCCCTGAGCGCTATGTCACCGTTAAAGCAAACGAAGAAGACGCGCGCCAGGCTGCTTTTTTGCAGATTGACCAACACTTTAGGCGCGTGAACGACGAACTCGGCGAGCGCGAATGGCTGCTGTTTAACCGCCGTACGGTCGCCGATGCGTACCTCTACGTTATGTGCAGCTGGAAGGACGACACACCGACGCCCTTGGCGTCTTACCCGGCCTTAAGCGCGTTCAAGCTTAAGTTGGACAGCGACGTGGAGATCGAGCGGGCGCTGCGTGAGCAAACGGCCTCCTGACTTGATCAACCGACAACCCTCGAGAATTGACCCGCTATGACACTCATGCCTTGGCTTCGTCGCCACCCGCTGCTTGGATATTTCGCGCTGACTTACGGGATCAGTTGGGGCGGCATTCTCGCTGTCCTCGCCGTCTCGGGATTCGATGTGACGGCGCTGCGGCCTTTGGATACCGGTCTTATCTTCGTCTCTATGCTGCTGGGTCCGAGCGTCGCTGGGCTGTTGATGACGACGCTGCTGGATGGTCGAGCTGGGCTGCGTGAGCTCAAATCGAGGCTGCTGCGCTGGCGGGTTGGCGCACGCTGGTATGCGCTGGCGCTGCTGACGATGCCGGTGTTGATGCTCGCTGTGCTGTGGCCATTTAGCTTCGTCGTTGATCCAGCGTTCGCGCCGCGCTTGCAGTGGTCGCTGCTCGCCATCGGTCTGATTGCGGGGACGTTCGAGGAGATTGGCTGGACTGCATTTGCAACGCCGCGCCTGCTTGAGCGCTGGCGGCCGGTTGCGGCAGGGCTTTCGCTTGGGCTGATGTGGGCGATGTGGCATCTGCTTGTCGACATCCAGCAAAACGATAGCGCGATGGGCGCGGGTTGGTTGCTGGAGTTCGCCGTTCTCTACATTGCCACCCTGACGGCCTACCGCGTTCTGATGACCTGGATGTTTTCCCACACCGACAGCCTGCTGCTGGCCGTATTGATGCACGCCAGCTACACCGGCTGGCTACTTGCGCTGTTTCCGGCCACATCGTTCGAACAAGGTTTGGCTTGGCAAACCACGCTGGCCGCCGCCCTGTGGATGGTGGTGGCCGTTTTCATCGGGGCTTTTGGGCGGTCTTGGCAACATCAGTGGCGCACCGCGTAATGGCGATTTCTTTTGCTGCTGCCAACTGGCCTGCTCCGGCGGCAGCTGCATGCTCGGCGGACTCGCTACGCAGCGCGCGGGTGATTCAGCACCGGCCACGCCTAACCCCAAACGCCGCCGCGCGATGAAGCGCATTTTGGTGACGGGTGCCACGGGTCAAGTCGGCTCGGCGCTAATGGCGGCGCTGCTTGGCGTTGAAGGCATCGCTGTTCGCGCAGGCGTACGCGACGTGGCAAGCGCGACCGCAAAATGGAATGGCGATGCGCGCGTTGAGCCGGTCGCCTTCGACTTTTTAGACCGCGCCAGCCAGGACGCCGCGCTCGCCGGCTGCGACAGCCTCTTCCTGCTGCGTCCGCCGCAGATCAACGGCGATTTGAGTGATTTCATCGCGCGCGCTCGGCAGCACGGCGTCGCACACATCGTGTTCTTGTCGGTGCAGGGCGCAGAGCGCATTCCGTTTATTCCGCAGCACAAGATCGAGCGGCGCCTGATGTTAAGCGGGGTGCCGTACACGCTGCTGCGGCCGGCTTATTTCATGCAGAACTTCACCAGCACGCTGCACGCTGAATTGGTGCGCCGGCGGCGCATCTTTCTGCCCGCAGGGAATGCGAAGTTTACGCTCGTGGATGTCGCTGATATCGCCCGCGTGGCTTCGCTGGTGCTGACGCAACCCGGTGCGCAGCATCACGGCCAGGCCTATACGTTGACGTCTGCGGTGGCGCTCAACTTTCAGCAGATGGCCGATCAATTGACGGCGGGTTTGGGAACGCGCATCAGCTACGAATCGCCAGGTCTATGGCACTTTTACCGAACGCTTAGGCGCGACGGTCGCGAGCTAGGCTTGATCCTCGTGATGATGCTGCTGCACGTTTTGCCACGGTTCACGGGCACGCCCCCGCTGACAAAAACGGTGCTTGAGTTAACCGGCCGCGCGCCGACCGAGTTCGCGCAATTCGTCGCGGCGCATCGTGACGAGTTGCGCGCTTAGGCTCCTTGCTGGGGCTTGGGCTTTGAGCCTACGCCCCAGCAGGGAGACCAAGCGCGCGAACATTAGCGATTTGGCGCCGACCGGCAAACCGCTATCGCTGCAACTTTTTTTGCTAGAGAGCCTTGATGAGAACACTCAGCACCGATGGGACACCCAAGTTGCAGGATTCGCAGGCAATAGGCACTCGGCGAAACCGAATAGGGCGCCGCGCGATCACGGGCGATCGGCTTGGTCCATACGCGTTGAGAAACGCCGCGCGTGACGCTTCGCCGCGCGGGTGAATTCGGAGCGCAGCGCCGTGGATAAGAACCCATCACAGGCGACTGAACCCGCAAAAACCAGCAGCCCCGGCGCCATCGGTGATGCGTCGCTCATGGACGCAAGCGCAGTCGCAGCAGCGCTGGATGTGGATGTCGAAAGCGGGCTCAGCGCAGCGCAGGCGGCGCTGAGGCTCAAACAAAACGGGCCCAATGAACTGCGTGCAGCCCCGCGTGTCGCCGCGTGGCGGCGCGCTCTGGCGCACTTTCAAGACCCGCTGACTTACCTGCTGCTGGTGGCGGCCGCGATCGCGCTGCTCGCGTGGTGGGTTGAAGGCCGCGTCGGCTGGCCGGTGGATGCAATCGTTATCGCCGCTGTTGTGCTGCTCAATGGCGTGATCAGTCAGGTCCAGGAAGCCAAGGCGCAGAACGCCGTCGCTGCATTGGCCAAGATGACTGCGGTCACCAGCGCGGTCCTGCGCGACGGCAAGGAGCAGCGGCTGCCCAGTGCCGAGCTGGTGTGCGGCGACGTGATCGTGTTGGCCGAGGGCGATGCCGTCGGCGCGGACGCGCGCCTGCTTGCCGCTACCACCTTGCGCGTGCAGGAGGCCTCGCTCACCGGCGAGAGCGAAGGCGTGCTCAAGGCCATCGCCACGCAGCCTAAGCCGGCGCCGTTGGCGGATCAGCTCAACATGGTCTTCAAGGGCACCGCGGTTGCGCAGGGCGCCGGCCGTGCCGTGGTCACCGCGACCGGCATGGCCACGCAAATGGGACGGATTGCGGCGCTGCTGGACGCCACAACCGCCAAGCCCACGCCGCTTGAAAAGGAAGTGGCACGCGTTGGTCGCGCGCTGGGATTGGCGGTTGTGGCCATTGCTGTGGTGGTGGTGGGCACGATCCTGCTGATCTCCGACATACGCAGCAGCGCCGATGTGGTGCGCGTGCTGCTGCTTGGCGTCTCGCTGGCGGTGGCTGCGGTGCCTGAGGGGCTGCCGGCAATTCTGGCGGTGGTTCTGGCGCTCGGCGTGCAGCGCATGGCCAAGCACCACGCGATCGTTAAAAACCTCTCGTCGGTGGAGACGTTGGGTTCTGCCTCCGTTATTTGCTCGGACAAAACCGGCACCCTAACGCGCGCAGAAATGACCATCGAGCGCGTGATGACGGCCTCGGGCGAAATCCACATCAGCGGCACAGGCTACGCGCCCGATGGCCGGGTCGAGCACGACGGCAAAAAGCTAAACGACGGGAAGCTGCGCGAAGAAATTCAGGTGGTCTTAAGCGGCGGCAGCCTAGCCGGCAACGCCGATTTGCGCCAAGCTGAGGGCGGCGCGTGGGAGATCCACGGCGACCCCACCGAAGCCGCGTTCTTGGTCGCCGAGCGCAAGCTTGCGGGCGGCGCAGGGACCGAGCGGCGCGAGCGACGCTTCGAACGCGTCGGCGAAATCCCGTTCACGTCCCAGCGCATGTTAATGACGACGATCGAGCGCGACCACGAACACGACGACGCGCTCGTGGCTATCACCAAAGGCGCGCCCGATGTGCTGCTTGGCCGCTGCACCCAAGCGCGCGTGGGGCTTGATGTGGTTGCGCTGGATGAGGCCCTGCGCGCGCGCATGCTGGCCGACGTCGACACCTTGAGCAACGCCGCGCTGCGCACGCTGGCGGTGGCCTACCGGCCATTGGCTGATTCAGAAGACCAGGCAAATGCCGAGACCTTAGAACGCGATCTGATTTTTGTCGGCACGGTTGGCATGATCGATCCACCGCGCGAAGAAGCCGCGGTGGCCATCCGCGAAGCACACCGCGCCGGCATCCGAGTCGTGATGATCACCGGCGACCACCCGAAAACCGCCGCACGCATTGCAGCGGACTTAAATATCGTCGAGCCCGGTGCAGCGGCGCTAACCGGGGCCGAGATTGAGGCGCTCGACGACGCGGCCTTTGCCGCTGCGGTGCGCACCACGTCGGTGTATGCCCGCGTCGAACCGGCGCACAAGCTGCGCATCGTCAACGCACTGCAAGCAGACGGCAACGTGGTTGCGATGACCGGTGACGGCGTCAATGACGCGCCGGCGCTGAAGGCCGCCGATATCGGCGTCGCCATGGGCATCACCGGCACCGAGGTGACCAAGGAGGCCGCCAAGATGGTCCTAGCCGACGACAACTTCGCCACGATTGTGGTCGCGGTGCGCGAAGGCCGCGCGATTCTCGACAACATTCGCAAGTTCCTGCGCTATTTGCTGTCGTCCAATTTGGGCGAAGTGCTGACCGTTTTCTTGGGCGTGGTCGGGGCCGGCGTGATCGGATTGAAGTCCACTGACACAGGCGACGCGGGCGTTGTGCTGCCGCTGCTGGCCACGCAGCTGCTGTGGATTAACCTTATTACCGACTCAGGCCCCGCGCTCGCCATGGGCGTGGACCCCGCCACCGACGATTTGATGGCGCGCAAACCGCGGCATTTAAACGATCGGCTGATCGACGCCCGGATGTGGTCGAATGTGATCCAGACGGGACTGGTGATTGCGCTGGTGAGCCTGCTAACGATGGACTTTTACTTGCCCGGCGGCTTGATCCCCGGCAGCGGCGACCTCACCACGGCGCGCACTGCGGGCTTTACGGTGCTTGTGTTAACCAGCCTGTTTACCTGCTTCACGTCGCGCTCGGGGACCACCAGCGCATTCGTTGGGCTGTTCGCCAACCGCTGGCTGTGGGCAGCCGTGGCCCTGTCATTCCTGCTGCAGGTGGCTGTCGTGCACGTGCCGTTCCTGAACGTCGCCTTCGGCACGGCGCCACTTTCGCTTGAGCAGTGGATTGTGTGCACGGCGATGGCCAGCGCGGTGTTGATTTACAGCGAACTTCGAAAGCTGGTGATCCGCCTGCTCTGAGCTAGACTCAACGCACTGCAACTGAAGGAAAGCCCATGTCTAGCTTCCTAAAAAACCCGCAGATTGGCGAAGCCGAATACCTCACTGCTGAGTTAAGCGGCCGCGATAAACATGAATATGTCAGCGGGCGGGTGTTTGCGATGTCCGGCGCTTCGATTCGACACAATCAAATTGCGGTGAATATTTTATTCGCGCTGCGCGAAAAAGCATCCAGCCATTGCCGCGTGTCGATCTCCGACGTCAAATTCAAGGCCGATAAACTGTATTACTACCCCGACGTCATGGTGTCGTGCGCAGCAAAATCAGATGAGTATTGCGAATCGCAGCCCTGCCTTGTCGTTGAAGTGTTAAGTGAGTTAACCGAAGGCATTGATCGCGGCGAAAAGCTGCACAATTACCAAAAAGCCCCCGAGCTTGAGGCTTATTTGCTGGTATCGCAAAAGGAGCGCCGCGTGGATGTATTCCAACGGAGCAGCGCATTTTGGCGCTTTGAAAGCGTGACGCAGGGCGGTCAAATCGAACTAAGCTGCCCAGAAATGACGCTGACATTAGATTCGGTCTATCACCGCGTGGAAGTGGATTCGAGCGATCCAGTGCGCTGATTTTTGCGCACGGGTTTGCGCTCGGGAGATGACCGCAAGGCCCAGCAACGGGCACAATTTGTCCTGTTTGAGCGATTTTTAAGTTCGCAGGAGGGCTGTGTGTGCTGGCAAACAGACGTACGCGCTGCACAAGGCACATCTTGGGCTCGTGGCCTTAACGCTGCACAAGCACACGATATCGATTTGGCAAAGTCGCCTTAAGCCGCCATCGCCCAAAAATTTTTCCCGGAGCGCATTTATGCAACCCTCGCGGCGCAACAAACGCGACTCGAAGGTGCGCGATGGATTAGGTGCAGACGGGCCCAGCAGCGCGGCAGACGACGCTTTGCTTGAGCGAATCCAGCGCGGCGCCTTCGAATACTTTGAGCGCAATACCAATCCGCGCAACGGTCTGGTCGCCGACACCACGCGCGAAGGCGCGCCATCAAGCATCGCCGTCGTTGGTTTTGCGCTGTCAGCGTATCCGGTCGGCGTTGAGCGCGGCTGGATGACGCGCGCCGACGCGGTCGCGCGAACGCTCGTCACGCTGCGCTTTTTGATCAGCAGCGATCAGTCTGGCCGAGCCGGCGCGACGGGCTTTAACGGTTTTTACTTTCACTTTCTTGACATGCAGCTCGGCACCCGCGTGTGGCGCTCTGAACTGTCGCTAATTGACTCCGCTCTTTTAATCGCCGGCGTGCTGACGGCGGCGGCTTATTTCAGCGCAAAGACGCCAGACGAGACCGAGTTGCGCGGTCTTGCCGACGCGCTTTATCAGCGCGTCGAATGGCGCTGGGCGGAGCACGCTGGCGCTGCGGTCGTGCACGGCTGGAAGCCCGAGTGCGGATTTCTGAACTACGGTTGGGAAGGCTACAGCGAGGCGATCTTGCTTTACGTCTTGGGCCTGGGCTCGCCGACGCATCCGCTGACTGAAAACAGCTTCCATGCCTGGACGATGACCTATCAGTGGGAGAATTTGTACGGCTTTGATTTCTTGTACGCCGGGCCGCTGTTCATTCACCAGTTCTCCCACGCGTGGATCGATTTTCGCGGTGTTCAGGATGAGTTTATGCGCGAGAAGAACTGCGACTATTTCGAAAACAGCCGTCGGGCGACCTATGTTCAGCGTGAATACGCGCGGCGCAATCCGCATAGCTTTGTCGGCTACGGCGCAGATTGCTGGGGCCTGTCGGCCGGCGATGGCCCAAGCGCGCCGGCGCAGCTCATCGCAGGGCGACGCCAGGGGTTTTATGGCTATTCCGCGCGCGGCGCGCCGTACGGGCCAGATGACGGCACCATCAGCGCCTCAGCGATGCTCGCGTCATTGGTCTTCGCGCCCGAGATCGTGCTGCCGACGCTGCACAGCTTGGTCAACGAGGCTTCCGCAAACGCCGACGAACGCATCCTCGCCAGCGGCTTTAACCAGACGGTTACCGACGCCGAAGCGGGCGGCTGGATGTCGCAAGGCGCTTTCGGCCTTGATCAGGGCATGCTGGTTCTGATGATCGAGAACTACCGCAGCGGCCTGCTGTGGCGGCTCGGGCGAGACAACCCCTACATCCGCAGTGGGATGCGCCGCGCGGGTTTCGCGGGCGGGTGGATTTAGCATGGACGGGTTTTAGCATGGACAGATACGAGCAGGCGCTGCGCGACCACGTGCGTCCACGCGACTGGCGCAATCCGAAGCCGCGCGAGCCATACCATCTGCTGGTGGTCGGCGCGGGGCCTGCCGGGTTGGTAGCGGCGCGCGCAGCGGCAGCTCTTGGTGCACGCGTCGCCCTCATTGAGCGTGATTTGCTCGGTGGCGACTGTCTCAACCACGGCTGCGTGCCGTCGAAGGCCCTGATCCGCAGCGCACGCCTGTATGCCGACATGCGCAACGCGCTCAACTTTGGCGTCCGCGAGCCTGCCAATATCGAAGTCGATTTCGCCATGGCGATGCAGCGGATGCGGCGCGTCCGCGCACGCATCAGCCGCGTCGATTCCGCGGCGCAGCTCGCGGACGCTGGGATTGATGTCTTTTTTGGTGTGGCGCGCTTTACGGGCCGCACTGCGGTCGACGTCGATGGCACCGAGTTGCGTTTTAAAAAGGCCATGATCGCAACGGGTTCGCGCCCGCTATTGCCCGCCATTGCGGGGCTGGCGGAGGCGGGTTTTTTGACCAACGAGACGGTGTTCGACCTGACCGTGTTGCCGAAGAGCCTGCTCGTGATCGGCGGTGGTCCGCTCGGCTGCGAGTTGGCGCAGGCCTTCGCTCGCTTCGGCTCGCGCGTTGCGATCGCGCACGCTGAGCCCCTGTTTTTGCCCAAGGAAGAGCGCGACGCCGCACAGATGGTGAGCGCTGCGCTCTCGCGCGACGGTGTCGAAGTTCACCTGAACGCCCGAGTCGTTTGCGTGCGCGTAGAGGACGGCAAGAGATGCGTGGAAACGGTCAACGACGGCAACGTCACCACGATCAAGGTCGATCAAATTCTGACCGGCATCGGTCGCGCGCCAATGATTGAAGGCCTCGGTTTGGAGGCAGCCGGCGTCGCCTGCGACGAATTGGCTGGAATCCACGTCGACGATTTCCTGCGCACCAGCAACCCGCGCATTTACGCAGCCGGCGACGTCTGTCTAGAACACAAGTTCACACACAGCGCTGACGCCGCGGCCCGGATCGTGGTCCGCAATGCGCTCTTTCTGGGCCGACAGCGCGTTAGCGACCTAGTCATTCCCTGGTGCACCTACACCGATCCTGAAATTGCCCACGTTGGCATGTATGTTAGGCAGGCGCGCGAACGCGGTATTCCAGTCAAGACCTTTACCGTGCCGATGCACGATGTGGATCGCGCCATCGCCGATGGTGAAGAGGAGGGCTTCGTCAAGATTCACGTGCGCGAAGGCACCGACAAAATTCTTGGTGCGACGATAGTGGCGCGTCACGCGGGTGACATGATCAACGCCATCACGCTGGCGCTGGTGGCCGGCATCGGCCTGTCCACCTTCGCGCGCACAATTCACACTTATCCAACGCAGGCTGAGGCAATCAAGCAGGCAGCTGATGCCTACACGCGAACGCGCCTAACGCCGTGGATTGCGCGGCTGCTGCGCTTTTGGGTTAGAAAGTGACGCGGCTCGACGAAGCGCGCACTACGCGGCGGTCGGCAAACACCAAACCGCGCCGCCCCCAACCGGATAAAGACGCTGCTGCGGGTCGGCGCTCACCATAAAGCCGCCGGTAAATTCGCCGAATGCGGGCAAAATCGCCTGCCGAGCCTGCGCCACAAAACAGGGCATGCGCATGCTGTCGCGGCCGCGCCCTGAAAGCCGACAAACCGGGTGCACGTGGCCCGCCAGCACAAAATGCGTCGCGTGCTGCTGCGGGTAGTGGCACAGCGCAAACGGGCCGTGCAGGTACGGCTCATCGACCGCTTTGATCCGCAGCGACTCGGGCGGATCACCGGCGCGGCCGTCGTGGTTGCCGCGAACCAGCGTCATCGCGCACGCCGCATGCCGTAATCGCCACTCGTGCAGGGCTCCCAGCACGTTTGCGGTGCGGGCAGTGCTTGCGTGCAAAAAGTCACCCAGAAAAACGACCTGCTGCGGCGCGTATTTTGCGATGAGGGTGGTCAATCGCGCCAGATTTTCCTGCGTGGTGCCAGCCGGTACGGGCTGGCCGAGGGCGCGATAGGTTGCCGCTTTGCCAAGGTGCAAATCCGCGATAAAAAGTGCTTGTCCCGCAGGCCACCAAACAGCGCGTTCGGGCAACAGCTGAACGTCAAATTCGGCCCACTTAACCGTGCAAACTGAACTGTTCATCGCAGCGTCTCAAGCGGCCTTGATTCGCGGCGCGGGCGCTTGCTGCGCGCAGCGGAGCGCTTGGCTGCACCGCTGTCACCCTCATCGGCTGCTTTTTCAAGCGCCTCGACCATGCGCGCAATGCGATCGGCCACGCTTTCGGTCGAGAGCTTTTCGCGCAAGCGTTCAACCATCAGCGGAAACGAAAACGGGGTTGCGCGCAGCAGCGTTTTGAGCACGAGCCGCTGGCTTCCGATGCGCGCCAAGCTGGTGCAAAGGTGGCCAATCTCAAGCTCATAGGCGAGCACTTCTTGCTCTGCCTGGAGCAGCAGCCGATTGCACGGATCGTATTTGCGAAAGACTTCGTAAAACAGCGACGACGAGGCCTGCAGCTGCTTGCTGCTGCGTTTTTCGCCGGGGTAGGCCTGAAAGATCAGGCCGGACACGCGCGCAATCTCGCGAAAGCGGCGCTTCGCCAGCTCGCTTGCATTCAGGCTGGCGAGCAGCTCGTGCAGCAGCGCTGCGCGCGCCTCATCATGCGCAAGCATTCGCTGGTCTTTGCCGTCATGCGCCAGCTTTAGCACCCGCGGCAGCAGCGTGGCCCAATCAACCTCGGTGGCGCTGAGCAACTCAAAACCGTAGTCGTTGACCGCGATTGAAAACGTGCGCGGTGCATCCTGTGCCGCCCGCCAAGCGATCAGGTTGGCAAGCCCAAGATGAACCTGTCGACCCGCAAACGGATAGAGAAAGAGATGCGTTCCTTCGCGGGTTTTCAAGACCTCAGCCAGCAGCGTTTGCGCGGTCGGCAGCGCCGACCATTTCTGCTGCAGCTCAAGCAGCGGGCGCACGCACTGCAATTCGGGCGAGTCGTAGTGTCCGGCCTCGGCCAGCGCCAGCTGCTGCACCACAGCGTCAGCCAACGTGCTTGACAGCGGCATGCGCCCGCCGGCCCAGCGCGGCACGGCCGCACGTTTGCCGCTGGCGCGCCGAACCCATGCGGTCATGTCGTGAATGCGCACCAGCTCCAACAAACGTCCGCCGAACAAAAAGCAGTCTCCCGGCTTCATGCGCGCCGCAAAGCTTTCTTCCACCACGCCGATTTTTGCACCGCCCAGGTACTGCACCGCGATGCTGGCGTCGCTGACGATGGTGCCGATGTTCATGCGATGGCGGCGCGCCAGCCGCGCATCAGGCACACGCCAAACGCCCTCGGCATCGGGCAGCGCGCGCTGGTAGTCGGGATAAGCCGTCAGCGACGCGCCGCCTTGGCGCACAAAGTTGAGCGCCCATTCCCAGTTCTCCGTTGACAGATCGGCAAAAGCCGCGGTGCTGCGGACCTCGGCCAACAAATCAACCGCGCGAAAGCCGCCGCCCAGCGCGACCGTGATCAGATGCTGCACCAGCACGTCGAGCGGCTGCTGCGGCGACGAGCGCGCTTCGATATGTCCATCGGCAATCGCCGCGCGCGCCGCTGCGCCTTCAATCAATTCCAGGCTGTGCGTGGGGCAAAGCGTAATCCGCGATGGCCGGCCCGGCGCGTGGCCGGAGCGGCCCGCACGCTGCAACAGGCGCGCCACGCCCTTGGGCGAACCAATCTGCAGCACGCGTTCAACCGGCAAAAAATCAACCCCAAGGTCAAGGCTTGAGGTGCACACCACGGCCTTCAGCGTGCCGCTCTTCAACCCCGCTTCAACCCACTCGCGCACGGCGCGGTCGAGCGAACCATGATGCAGCGCCAGCACGCCCGCCCAATCCGGCCGTGCGGCAAGCAGCGCCTGATACCAGAGCTCCGACTGCGAGCGCGTGTTGGTGAATATGAGCGTGGTCGCGCTCTTGTCGATTTCCTCAATCACCTGTCCCAGCATGCTCAAACCCAAATGGCCGCCCCACGGAAAGCGCTCCATGCGCTTGGGCAGCAGTGAATCGACGCTTAACTTTTTCGCCACTTGGCCCTGCACCAAGGTGCCCGAATGCTGGCCCAGCAAGGTGTGCATCGCCTCGGGCAAATTACCCAGCGTGGCCGACATGCCCCAGGTTTGCAGCGCGCCATTCCAGCCTCGCAGCCTAGCCAAAGCCAATTGAACCTGGACCCCGCGTTTATTGCCCAGCAGTTCGTGCCACTCGTCCACAACCACCATCTTCGCGCTGCCCAGCACCTCGCGCGCATCGTTGCGCGAGAGCAGCACGGTTAAGCTTTCAGGCGTGGTCACCAGCACCGTGGGCAAGCGCTTGTTTTGCGCGCTGCGCTCGCGGGCTGCGGTGTCGCCGCTGCGGGCGCCGGCGCTCCAGGCGGCGTGACGCTTCACCGGGGTGATGACGCCGTCGCTATCGATCGAGACGCGCTGGCTCAAAAAATCAAGGGGTTCAAGCAAAGCCGCAAGCGTGTCTGCGGCCAGCGCGCGCATGGGCGTAATCCACAGCACCGTCAGCGCTGCAGGCGCTTTTTGCGTGGCCCCCGCTAGCGCTCTATTTTTATTCGCGGCGCGCGCCGGTTTTGATCGCGCTTGTGCCCCGAAAGCGAGCAAAGCGCCGAGCCACACTGCATAGGTTTTGCCGGCACCGGTCGTCGCGTGGAGCAAACCCGATTCGCCGCGCGCGATGGCTTGCCACACCTCTTTTTGGAACTTAAACGGCTTCCAGCCGCGTTCGCTAAACCAGCTCTTCAGTTCTTGCTTCATGACTGCTTTGAAGCGGGCAGCAAAGCCGATAGCGTTTGCAGCGTGTCGGCCTCCGCGATCGGCTTGTCCACGCGCCAGCGCAGCATGCGCGGAAAGCGCACCGCGATGCCGCTTTTGTGGCGCGGGCTCCGCGCAATTCCCTCAAAGCCCAGCTCAAATACCAGGGTCGGCTTGACGCTGCGCACCGGGCCGAAGGTCTCGATTGTGGTTTTTCGGATCACCGCATCGACTTTGGCCATCTCGGCATCGGTTAGGCCAGAATAGGCTTTCGCAAATGGAACCAGCCTGCGCTCGGCCTGCTCGGGTGCGCCGTCCCAGACGGCAAAGGTGTAGTCGCTGTAAAGGCTGGCGCGGCGGCCGTGGCCGCGCTGCGCGTAGATTAAAACCGCGTCGATACTCATCGGCTCGATCTTCCATTTCCACCAGACGCCGACGTCTTTGGTCCGGCCTACGCCGTACTGCGCGGCTCTGGCCTTAATCATCATGCCCTCGACGCCCATGCTGCGCGCCGCTTCGCGCTGGCGTGCGAGGTCGGCCCAGGTCGCGCCGATCAGCACCGGGCTTGGCAGAAGCTGCGGATGGGCCAGCTGTGCGATGAGCTGATCAAGCAGCGCGCGGCGCGCAAACTGCGGGTTGCCGCGCAAATCCTGCCCCTCGAACTCAAGCAGGTCGTATGCGAGCAAAACCACCGGCACGTCGCGCAGCAGTTTGGCGCCAATGGTTTTGCGCCCAATGCGCTTTTGCAATTCGGCAAAGGGCTGGACTTGTCCTAAGTCGTTGAGCGATCCCGCGTCTTTGCGCCACACCACGATTTCGCCATCAATCACGCAGCCCTCCGGCAGCGCCGCAGCCATCGCGGCCAATTCAGGGAAGCGCTCGGTCACCAGCTCTTCACCGCGCGACCAGATGAAAACTTGGCCGGCGCGCCGCACCAGCTG
>Ga0105046_10009078_pt1 | contig 15571 bp, 24 predicted proteins | sample MAT03_FD_78385 | JGI IMG/M metagenome (GOLD analysis project Ga0105046, IMG submission 78385) | Freshwater microbial communities from Lake Fryxell liftoff mats and glacier meltwater in Antarctica - MAT-03 (megahit assembly) | ecosystem: Environmental > Aquatic > Freshwater > Ice > Liftoff...
AAAGAAATTGCACAGGAATGGATTGTACAAACCATTTCCCGAAAACCAGCGGTGGCAAATCTCATTCAGAAGATCATGATGGAATCGAGAGAAAATGCTGTAAATTATATGACGCCTCTGGGTCTTCATCATATTATGGCATTGATTCACCATTATGGACCAGCTCCTTGGGTGGAAACCAAAGAAAGGGCCGATTGGTCTGCGACCTATTATCATAAGGCCGATAGTATTGGGCTTGGCTTTGACCGGACCACCAAAGGCAGCAATGCTGTAAGTCAATACGATGTTTATTACAAGAACTTATACATTGACGAAAATACATGTCCTGAAAACATGCTACTTTGGTTTCATCATGTTTCATGGAACAAAAAAATGAAATCTGGCAATACTCTTTGGGATGAAATGTGCTATAAGTATCAGTCTGGAGTAGATAGCCTTAGGAAGTCGAAGATTATGTGGAATTCTCTTGAAAAAAATATAGATATGGCCCAATTTTCGCACGTCAGGAATCGGTTTAGAATTCAGGAAAAAGAAGCGGTTTGGTGGAAAGATGCCTGCCTTACTTATTTTCAAAGCTTTTCCAAATTGCCGTTCCCGAAAGGAATAGAGCTGCCTCTTCATGATTTAAATTATTATAAGTCACTGCAATTTAAGTACGTGCCAGGCTTTTAGGGATTCACCTGATATAATATATTTAATCCTAAATACTGCCAGATGAACGATCACCACTTCCTATACTGAAGCGGGTTTGCTGTAGGGCATAATTCAATTATTCAGAATCATCCAGACACAATAAACATCTGGGTATTTACTTATATCCTGATGCTTTATGTAAATTTTAGCGGCACAACTGATTGTAAAGGGGGGCGCTTCAAGAGTGCATGACGCAAAATATTTCCAACTAATTTTAAAATTGTTTCCAATCCTATTACAGCTAGATAAATATCAGATCAATACACTATTTTAAGCTTTACGGTTGTCGATGCAGCCTTGTGTTCAAACTTGCATTCCTCAAATTCCGGAATTTTAAGAAAAGAGGCCTCGAAGTTACTGAAAGCAAAACCTTCTTTTGGGAACCGAAAAAAATTATAGGTCATTTGGTAATTCCCATCTTCATCGTGCAGCAAGGAAACCGCATACGTTCCAAACTCAACTTTCTTTAAAACAATTTCATTTCCGGGCGTTTCAACCCAATATTTAAAGCTTTCCTTTTCGTTATCAGGAAATCCATTTTTAGACTTGAATAGCGAAATCAGGATTTTACCTTTCTTATTTTTTAGATTTTGCAATTTCAGACTGATGTCTCCAAGATGTATTTTTTGTTGGCTTTCAAGGTTGAAAATACTTATAAACCAAAAGAGTATAAAGATCATATGCGTTGTATATCTAATTAATTAAAAAACAATGGCATTGTTTTTATTTTTTTGTGCGCTTAATAAAACAAAAACTTCACAAATGATACTTAGCATTGAACACATAGGTATTGCAACCGCAAATCCTGAAAAAGCAATAGGTACTTTTGAGAAGATTTTGAACCGCAAAATTGCTAAGACAGAGCTTGTAAACACAGAAAAAGTAAAAACACATTTCTTTCAGGTAGGCGAAAGTCAGATTGAATTGCTGGAAAGCATGTCAACTGATGGCGTCATTTCAAAATTTATTGAAAAACGCGGGCAAGGCATGCACCATATCGCATTCAAAACAGATGATATTTTGGCTGAAATCGCCCGTCTTAAATCTGCAGGTTTTGAATTTATAAATGAAATACCCAAACAAGGTGCTGATAACAAATTGATTGTCTTCCTTCACCCAAAAGAAACAGAGGGCGTTTTGATAGAACTTTGTCAAGACATAAATCCTTAAAATCTAAAATTGGACGCTCTCTACTTTTTTAATTCCCGCCCTTTCCTTTTGCAACAAGGTGAGCCAAAAATAGTAGAGGCAACCTTGGGCTTATCGACAGCCAGAATAAGTTGGTTTAAGCAAAATGGGGAAGGATTTAGCCCGTTAAAAGCACCATTTGGTTCTGTTGACATCCAGGGTCCGTTCTCTAACGATTTGGTTCATCAATTGTTAGATGAGTTGGAACTCGAAATTCAAAAAAACAGAGTAAGTGCCTTGACAATCACCATGCCACCCGATGGGTATGACTTCGAGATTGGTTTTTTACTCACAAAAGCACTGCAAAATCGTGGTTTCCATACGGTTTATCAAGATCTGAATTTCCATCTGGACGTTCAATCAGATTTCAAAAGCCACTTGCATCGTTCTGAAAGGTGGAAACTCAATAAATCAATCCGGGAAGGTTATACTTTTCAAAGGAACGAAAAACCAAATTGGGGTCGAACTTTTCGGCTTTTGGCAGAAAGTAGAGAAAGAAAAGGTTTCAGACTGAGCATGGACCAGGAATCGATTGAAAAAGCATTCCTTCAATTTCCAGAACGCTATCATCTTTTTTCAGTTTTGAAGAAAGAAGAAACAGTTGCGATAGCCATTGCCATACATATTAATAAAGACATTTTATATGTGTTTTACACCGCCGACCACCTGATGCACAGACGATTGAGCCCAGTTGTACTTTTACACCAAGGACTTTATTCGTTTTGTCAGCATCAAAATATAAAACAGCTGGACCTAGGCACAAGTTCTCAAAAGGGCCTTGTAAACAGTGGGGTTGCCAATTTTAAACGAAACCTGGGCGGTATTGCATCTCTTAAAAACACTTTTATAAAAAGGTTCTGAAATTGGTCTATCCAAAAATTCGTCTCGCAAACAAAAACCTTGGCTTATAATAAGCATCTCCGGTTTTGTTGATAACTACCCCTTTAGATGTAGAGGCATGAATGAATTCAATTTCCGTTTCATTTTTTGAAATCACGAAACCAACGTGGTTAACCGTGAGATCATATTTATTGGAACCCATAAAAAAAAGCAGATCACCAACTTTTACCTCTGATAATTTTATTTCTCGGCCCCTTTCGGCCATTTCACTTGCATAGTATGGCAGCACAATACCAAATGGATTGAAAATAAATCGGATAAAACCGGAACAATCCATGCCATCCATACCATAAGGGATTCCAATTTTTGTTTTGGCTAAGACCGTGGCTTCAGCAGGTTTAAACATTTTGTATGGCAAAGTATCGGCTATTAAAACCTCAGATTCGACCTTTACAGGCAAGCCACTTTTGTTGTAATATTCAACCACATTCGCAAAAATTGGATCAAAGTATTCAACCTTAAACAAACCTTTTTCAGGCAACATTGGATATTGGTCAGACCACCTTTTGGAGTTAAAAAGCAAATGACCCTTTTTGTTTAAAAACCACCAATACCCGTCATCCCGAACTACAGGGGCTATTTCGCCATTAAAAGGATATGCCTTTTGGAATTCTTGTTTTATCAAAATATTGCCATTTACATCGCAATAGCCCCACAAATCACCTTCATGACAGGGCCTGAATTCCTTTTGGCCAAACACTAAAACACAATTGACGAGAAGAAAAGAGAAGAGAAAAATACCAATTCGCATAAGATTCAAAACTAGGACATTATTATATATTTTGAAAAACCCAATTCTTAAAAATCAAATCTGATGTATCAAATCTCCTAAAAATGAAAATTAAAACCAGATTTGCATCCGCTTATAAAACAAGAGGAGAAACGATGACCCTATCAACTGAAGAAATAGATATACTCTTCGAATCAGACAAATTGCTTTTTACCCAAAGCCCTGAAGCGGTCATCTCATGCCCTTCAAAACCTGGATTGAGTCCCAGTCAATCAGATTTGATAAAAAAAATACTTAAATCTATGGGCTTCACTCCTACTGATTATGTATGGAATTTCTATGGATCAATTCCAGAACGAAAGCAAATTGAAGAAATTTGTGAAGCGTTAAAGCCCAAATTAGTCTTAGCACTTTTGCCTCTAAGTGACCTGACAAAAGAACCAATTGCAGAAAAAGTAGGAGAAATAGAAGTGCTCAGCATCCCGCATCCATTCTATATGGAGGAAGAAGAGTCAGTAAAAAGATTGGTTTGGAAACTCCTAAAGCAATTTAGCAAGGTTTAAACACTTGGATTTCAATATTTCTAATATTTTTTGAAAAAAATTTTGTTCCTCGATCTCTTTCCTTACTTTTGCACTCCCATTTTGAAACCCTCCGTCCGCGGAGTAAATTCAACTAATAATGTCAGGAATAATTGGAAAAAAAATAGGCATGACCACCTTCTATGCAGAAGATGGCGCCAGTTTAGCTTGCACTGTGGTGGAAGCTACTCCCAATGTGGTTACTCAGGTTAAGACCAAAGAAAAGGATGGCTATGCAGCTGTTCAACTTGGTTTTGGCGAGAAGAGAGAAAAAAGTACCTCCAAACCACTTCAAGGTCACTTTAAGAAAGCAGGAACTACGCCTCGTCTGAAAGTGGTCGAATTCAAAACTTTCACATCTGAACTTGCTGCTGGCCAGTTGGTCGATCTGAACATTTTCGTAGAAGGCGATTTCATTGATGGAATCGGAACTTCGAAAGGTAAAGGTTTTCAGGGTGTTGTTAAACGACACGGCTTCGCAGGTGTTGGTGGCCAAACCCACGGTCAGCACAACAGAGGTCGTCACCCTGGTTCAATTGGAGCTTGCTCTTTCCCTGCCCGTGTATTCAAAGGTCTTAAAATGGCTGGAAGAACAGGTGGAACCAGAGTTAAAGTACAAAACTTGAGAATTCTTAAGTTGCTTCCTGCCAAAAATTTAATTTTAGTAAGCGGGTCACTACCAGGTCATAACAATTCATATGTAATTTTAGAGAAATAGAGAAATGAATCTTTCAGTCATTAATAAAGACGGACAGAATACAGGTCGTTCTGTTTCTCTTCCGGAATCAATCTTCGCAATCACTCCAAACGAACATGCTGTTTATCTGGATGTGAAGCACCACCTTGCCAACCAAAGACAAGGAACACACAAGGCAAAAGAAAGAGCCGAAATTGCCCGAACTACCAAAAAGCTTAAAAAGCAAAAAGGTACTGGAGGTGCAAGAGCAGGTTCAATGAAATCGCCAATTTTCGTCGGTGGTGGTAGAATCTTCGGACCACGTCCAAGAGATTACGACTTCAAACTGAACAAAAAAGTTAAAGATTTAGCCAGAAAATCTGTTTTGACATCCAAAGCGATTGAAGGTAAAATCTCCTTATTAGAAGCTGTCAATCTTGGCACACCTTCTACAAAAGAATTCAACAAAATCCTGAGTGCGATCGCATTGAACGGCAAGAAATATACATTCTACACAAATGGTGTAAATGACAATTTCTACCGATCAGGAAGAAACATACCATCCGTTACCATTCTCCCAATCCAAAGTGTAAATACTTACGACCTCATCAATTCTGATGTTGTAATATTTGAGGAAGGTGCAGTAGAAATTTTACAAATAATTCTAAGTTAAAATGCCAGTCCTTAAGAAGCCGGTAATCAACGAGAAGTTTGCAAAGCTCAATCAACAGGGCGTCTATGGTTTTATCGTAGATAAAAATGCAAATAAAATTGAGATTAAAAAGGCAGTCGAAACCATGTTTGGAGTAAATGTCGATAGTGTAAACACACTTATCGCCATTGGAAAAGTGAAGAACCGAAGCACAAAAGCCCGATTTATTTCTGGCCGCAAGAGTTCTTATAAAAAGGCCATTATCACTTTGGCCAAAGGTGAAACCATTGATATTTACGCTGCGATCTAAATATGGGACTAAAGAAATTTAAACCGGTCACCCCCGGAATGCGATTCAGGATTCTTCCTGACTTTGCAGAAATAACCACTTCAACTCCTGAAAAAAGCCTAATCTCATCGATCAAAAGATCGGGAGGAAGGAACAATACAGGAAAGATGACCATGCGTTATCTAGGCGGTGGGCACAAGAAAAGTTACAGAATTATCGACTTCAAAAGGGATAAACACAACATTCCAGGAAAAGTTGCTTCTGTAGAATATGATCCAAACAGAACTGCATACATCGCTTTGATCGTTTATGCTGATGGAGAAAAGCGATATATCATCGCACCAACAGGAATCAAAGTAGGAAGCATTTTACTTTCAGGACCAGAAGTGGCTCCGGAATTAGGAAATTCACTTCCACTTTCTGCCATCCCTTTGGGAACGATCATCTACAACATTGAATTAAAGCCTGGAAAAGGTGGTTCAATTGCAAGATCTGCCGGCTCTTATTGCCAGTTATTGGCAAGAGATGGTAAATATGCAACCATCAAAATGCCATCGGGCGAAATGAGAATGATCCTTTTAACTTGCTATGCAACAATTGGAACAGCTTCAAATGCAGATCATTTTAATGTAACATCAGGAAAAGCTGGTCGTTCACGATGGTTTGGGCGACGTCCAAGAGTTAGAGGTGTAGCCATGAACCCAGTCGATCACCCTATGGGTGGTGGTGAAGGTCGGGCTTCAGGTGGACATCCCAGAAGCAGAAATGGTCAGATCGCAAAAGGATTAAAAACACGATCTCCTCAAAAATATTCAGATAAATTGATCATTAGCAGAAGAAAATCTAAGTAATGGGAAGGTCACTTAAAAAAGGTCCATATATAGACTTTCGCCTGGATAATAAAGTACAGGCATTAAACACATCCGGCAAAAAGACTGTGGTAAAAACATGGTCAAGAAGAAGTATGATTTCTCCGGATTTTATCGGCCACACATTTGCCGTTCATAATGGAAATAAATTTATTCCAGTTTATGTAACAGACAACATGGTAGGTCACAAACTGGGTGAATTTGCTCCTACCCGAAATTTTAGGGGGCATGGTGGTAAAAAGGATAAAGGCAAGAGATAATGGAAGCAGTAGCAAAATTAAATAACGTCCCTACTTCTCCGCGAAAAATGCGGTATGTTGTAGATCTGATCAGGAACAAACCTGTAGCCAATGCCTTAAGCACACTTCAATTTTTGGATAAGGCAGGTTCAATTTATGTAAACAAATTATTGAGATCAGCAATTGCCAACTGGCAAGCAAAGAATCCTGATTTGTCTATCGAAGATGCCAACCTGCATGTAACCAAAGTTTTCGTAGATGGCGGAAGAGTTCTTAAAAGACTTCGCCCTGCCCCTCAAGGTAGAGCACACCGAATCCGAAAGAGATCAAATCATATCACACTAGCCGTAGATTCAAAAGCATAAAATGGGACAAAAAACTAATCCGATAGGTTTTCGTCTAGGCATCATCAGAGGTTGGGAATCCAACTGGTTTGGTGGCAAGACGTATGCTGATAAACTCGTAGAAGACGATAAAATCCGCACCTATTTAGGCCGTCGAATCAACAAAGGCGGTGTATCAAAAATCGTAATCGAAAGAACTCTGAAGAGAGTTACACTAACAATCAATACCGCAAAACCTGGTGTAGTAATTGGGAAAGGAGGTGCTGAAGTAGATAAAATAAAGGAAGAACTTAAAAAGTTCACCAGCAAAGATGTCCAAATCAACATCTTTGAAATAAAAAGACCTGAACTGGATGCTAAATTGGTTGGGGAGAATATCGCCCAGCAACTGGAAGCCAGGATTTCTTTCCGTCGTGCGATGAAGCAAGCAATTGCAGGAACGATGAGAGCAGGTGGTCTTGGAATCAAAGTAAAAGTATCCGGCCGATTGGGCGGTGCTGAAATGGCAAGAACAGAGCAGTATAAAGATGGTCGAATTCCATTGCATACACTCCGTGCTGACATTGATTATGCAATTTCAGAAGCTTTAACTTCTTATGGAAAAATAGGAATTAAAGTATGGATTTTCAAAGGTGAAGTATTTGGAAAGAGAGATCTTTCTCCCAATGCCGGACAAACTGCACAGGCATCTTCAAATGAAGGTGGCGAAAGACGAGGCGGTGGAAACGACCGAAGAAATGACAGAAGAGGTGGAGAGCGTGACAACCGAGGCGGTGGAGGAAACCGTGGCGGAGGTGGCGGTGGCGGAGACCGCAGAAATAACAATGGCGGCGGTGGCGGCCGAAGAAATGAAGGTTTCAAATCGTAAATACTTGAATCATGTTACAGCCTAAAAGAACCAAGTTTAGAAAACAACAAAAGGGAAGAGTCAAAGGAATTGCCTCTCGTGGATTCACAGTAGATTTTGGAAGCTTTGCCATCAAATCACTGGAAGCTGGTTGGATTACAGCCCGACAGATTGAAGCCGCCCGTATTGCCGTAACCCGTGCAATGAAAAGGGAAGGTCAGGTTTGGGTTAGAATTTTTCCAGACAAGCCAATTACCAAAAAGCCAGCCGAAGTAAGGATGGGTAAAGGTAAAGGAGCACCAGAATATTGGGTAGCTTGCATTAAACCAGGCACTATTATATTCGAAGCAACAGGAGTACCTCTTGCCCAAGCGCAAGAATCATTAAGACTTGCTTCTCAGAAGCTTCCTGTACGAACAAAATTTGTTACACGTCCAGATTACGCGGAATAAGATGAAGAGAAATGATTTGAATTCGCTGAACAAAGAACAACTACAAGATAAGCTAGTTGAATTGACAGCGCTACACGGAAAAATGAAGTTTGCACACGGAGTTACCAATTTGGAAAACCCTTTGCAGATTCGATCACTTAGAAGAGATATAGCTAGAATTAATACTTTTCTTTCAAACGGAAAATAACCATGGAAAGGAACGAACGAAAAATAAGAGTAGGACGGGTAGTGAGCGACAAAATGACAAAGTCGGCTACCGTTGAAATAGAAAGAAGTTTTAAAGATCTGAAATACGGTAAAGTATTGACCCGTACCAAGAAATTTATCATCCATGATGAAAACAACGATTGCGGAACTGGCGATCTGGTAAAAATAATGGAAACCCGACCTTTGAGCAAAAGGAAAAGATGGAGATTGGTTGAAATAATAGAAAAAGCGAAATAATCATGGTACAACAAGAATCACGACTATCAGTAGCAGACAACAGCGGGGCCAAAGAGGTTTTGGTAATCCGTGTGCTAGGTGGTACAAAAAGAAGATATGCCTCTATCGGAGACAAAATTGTTGTAACTGTTAAATCAGCACTTTCCAGCAGCAGTCTCAAAAAAGGAACAGTTACCAAAGCAGTAGTTGTTCGAACCAAAAAGGAAATAAGAAGAAAAGATGGTTCTTATATTCGTTTTGAAGACAATGCAGCAGTTCTTTTAAACAACAACGACGAGCCAAGAGGTACAAGGATTTTCGGACCAGTTGCCCGTGAGCTTCGTGAAAAACAATTTATGAAAATTATTTCTCTGGCACCAGAGGTATTATAAGATGACAAAGTTTCACATTAAAAAAGGAGACACTGTACAGGTTATTAGTGGTGACGATAAAGGAAAAACCGGATTGGTTTTGAAGATCGACACCGAAAAAAGCCGTGCATTGGTTGAAGGGCTTAACCTTGTAACCAAACACAAGAAGCCTAGCGCTGGTGATCCACAAAGTGGAGGCATAAGCAAAGTTGAATCTGGAATTCATATCAGTAATCTATTGGTAGTCAATCCAGGTACTGGAAAAGGTGAAAGAACTGGCCGCAAAGAAAATGCGAAAGGCAGTCTCCAGAGATATTTCAAATCAAACAATGAATTGGTAAAATAATGGCAATTCCCAGATTAAAAGACATATATCAAAAAAAGGTAGTTCCCGGTTTGATGGAAAAATTCCAATACAAATCCATAATGGAAGTGCCAAGAGTTACTAAAATAGCCATCAATAAAGGTATTGGTGCTGCAGTAGCTGATAAAAAATTGGTTGATATTGGCGTTGAAGAGTTAACTACGATTACTGGTCAAAAAGCAGTCGCAACGAAATCTAAAAATGCTATTTCAAATTTTAAGTTGAGAGAGAACATGCCGATTGGAGCCAGAGTTACACTCAGAGGCGACAACATGTATGAGTTTCTTGATCGCTTGACATCTGTTGCTTTGCCAAGGGTAAGAGATTTTAAAGGTGTAAATGAAAAAGGATTTGATGGCAGGGGAAATTATACCCTTGGCGTTAAAGAACAAATTATTTTCCCTGAAATTTCTATCGACAAGGTAAGCAAGATTACAGGAATGGATATTACATTTGTGACATCGGCAAAAACAGACGAAGAAAGCTATGAGCTTTTGAGACTTCTTGGAATGCCATTTTCTAACATCAATAAGTAAAATCAGACATGGCAAAAGAATCCATTAAAGCCAGAGAGCGAAAAAAAGAAGCTACAGTAGCAAAGTATGCTGTTAAAAGAGCTGCATTAAAAGCAGCTAACGACTATGTCGGTCTTGATAAACTTCCAAAAAACGCATCTCCTGTTCGATTGCACAACCGATGCAAATTAACTGGACGACCAAGAGGATACATGAGGAAATTCGGAATCTCCAGGGTAACATTCAGAGAATTAGCAAGTGCAGGGAAAATCCCAGGCATTGTGAAAGCAAGCTGGTAACCACCATAAACCCTTGATTTCAAGGGTTTTTTTTTGCCTTAAACAACTTAAAAATGAAAGAAGTAAGGGTACGATTTGCCCCCTCTCCTACCGGATCTCTACATATCGGTGGCGTTAGGACAGCACTCTATAATTATTTATTTGCCAAAAAAAATAACGGCAAGTTTATTATCAGAATTGAAGACACCGACCAAACCCGATTTGTTGAAAAATCTGAACAATATATTTATGATGCGCTTAATTGGCTGGGCCTTGATGCCGATGAATCTGTGAAAAACGGAGGTTCTTTTGCCCCATACAAACAATCTGAACGCAAGGAAATATATACCAAATATGCAAATGAACTTGTAGAAAAAGGCCTAGCCTACCTCGCTTTTGACAGTGCCGAAGAATTAGATGCAATGCGCTCCAAACTGAAAGACGCTGGAGAAAGTATGTTTCTATACAACGCTGCCAGCCGAATGTCTTTAAAAAATAGCCTTTCGCTTTCAACTACAGAAATTGAAAAACTAAAATCGGAAGGCGTACCATTTGTGGTCCGATTGAAAGTACCAGCAAAAGAAGAAATCAGGTTAAACGACATGATTCGTGGGTGGGTGATGGTTCATTCCTCAACTTTGGATGACAAGGTTTTACTAAAAAGCGATGGTATGCCAACATACCACCTTGCAAATGTGGTGGATGACTATCTGATGAAAATTTCACATGTCATCCGCGGTGAAGAATGGCTTCCTTCAGCACCTACACATGTTTTACTTTACAAGAGTTTTGGATGGGAAAATGATATGCCTCAATTTGCGCATCTTCCTCTTTTGCTTAAGCCAAGCGGTGATGGAAAGCTCTCTAAACGAGATGGTGAAATGATGGGCTTCCCTGTATTCCCTCTGGAATGGAAGGACAAAAATTCAGGAAAAACCATTTCAGGTTTCAAAGAAGAAGGATATTTACCCGAAGCTTTGCTCAATTTTCTTGCCTTTTTGGGATGGAATCCTGGAACGGAACAAGAGCTCTTTACTTTGGAAGAGTTGATTGATGCATTTTCAATTGAGAGGATAGGAAAGTCTGGAACCAGATTTGACATCAATAAGGCCAAATGGTTCAACCAGCTTTACCTTCATAAGAAACAGCCTTCCTTTTTCAGGAAATCCATCCAAAAAACCTTAGAACCTTTTGATCTTTGGAACGAAGGAGCTAAACTGGATTTGTGGGTAAAACTTGTTCAGGAAAGAAGCACTTTCGAATATGAAATGTTGGAGGAAATCAAATCAATTGCCTCAAAGCCAAAAGATTATGACCAACTAATTTTGGCTTCGAAATGGAATGCAGATGCAAAATCCGGTCTGGAAGCGTTCTCAAAAGAACTAATTCAAATGAATGAAATTTCAATAGACTCTGCAAAGGCTTTGTTTAATCAAACCATGGAATCTTTGGGTATCAAACCAGGGAAAGTGCTGCAATTGCTTCGTCTTTCATTAACAGGAAATGGTGCAGGCCCCGATTTAATGACTGTAATGGAGTTATTGGGACCAAAAGAATGCAGCCAAAGAATTACGGATTCTATTGCAACCTTTGAAGCAAAAAGCTTTCAATAAATCACTTCAACTGACTGAGCTTTTGCTTTTTATCTTCTGCAATTTTTCTAACCTTCGAAATCTCTTCCAGAGCGGTTTCTTGTTCAGAAATATTTTGGATTGAGTCGGCTTTTAACTTTTTAAGTTGATTTGCATTCTCCTCCAATTCCTGGAAAATCTTAATCCTCCCTTTTTTGTTCCTTACAATCCTGCTTTTAATATTGGCGCCTTCATTGCCTCGCTTGTCATGGGCTTTTACAGCAAGATTTACAACCCGCTCAGCTTCAGAAATTTGAGAAATAAAATCCTGACGATATTGTTCTATGGCAAAATCATAGACCATTTTCTTTACATTTTCATTTTGGTTTTCAGCCAATTCAATATTGGAACCTGCCCTGAGGGCCCCCATAAATATTTGCACACATCTTGGCGAAACCGTCAATTTTGAAAAAAAATCGATGGCATCATTTGAAACATTTGACAGCATCAAATTCAATCCTTGCATGCTGGCTTTTTCGGAATTTTCAAACTTTCCAATTGATTTCAGAAAGCGGGTCCAACTCCGTTCTACGGTTTTCACATCCAATTCCAAACAGACTACAAAGCCTTTGATGGATTTATCCGAAAATAGATTTGAAGCAGAATTTACTTCAATGCCTTGGGCTTTGCTTTTTGAGGCAATAAATATTAGGCAAGAAATTGTAAGCAAAAAATAACGCAAACGTCTGATTATTAATATTATAAATAAATTCATTTTGAAATTCATTCTTGCAAAGCAAAAATTGTTTTCGCAAAACGGATGAATTCTTCGAAGTTTATGCCAAATCTATGCAGAGCATTTTAAAGAAGTCCATTTTATTAGATTTCCTTCGGGATTTTTTGATTTTTAGCCCATTCATTTTTTCAGTCATTTTCATTCCAGGCACCCTGTTTGCGCAAGATGAAACCAATGAAAAATTCATTTTAAGTCCAAGAGTTGGAGAAGATCTGGATTCGAATGAAATCGAATATTTCAATCTTTTTCCAGATATAAACGCAGTAAAAAGTGCAGTCTATCGTTTGGATAATTTCGAAAATCTCAAAATGCTTTTGAGCCTTGCTAACGGAAAAGACACAGTTGTTTCCTTTTCAAAACTTGGGGCATTGGAATTACGGACCTATATCAACAAACATGAGGTACTGGCTGATAGCCAATCTATTGTAAACTGGGAATTGCTTCCAGGTTATGGAATTTCGAAAATGAACTTTTTTGAAGACCACGGATCTATTTTGTATGTGTTTTGTGATTCAATAAAATATTCAGGAAAGCTGCTCAAGATTGATGAGCAGAATTTAATTCTATGGACTTCTACACAACCATTTAAACCCGATACCTGGAATAAATATTCTAAAAAGATTCCAGCCAATTCCATTACCAAAATAGAAAGAAAACAAGACCTTACAGGCAAGATATTTGGAATTTCCATTGGCGCCGGACTTGGAGCTGCCATTCTCAATATTGGTTTTGCAGCCTTCAACTCACAAAACCTAAGTTTTGAAAATTCGCTCATTCTTGTTGCTGGCGGCGGACTTGTTGGTGGTGCATTTGGTTGGCTCTATGACGGCCTTACCATCTCCAGACGAAAGTATAACATTCAAAAGAATTTAAGTAAATATCTGAATGTCAAGCCAAAGCTTGAGGTTCGAGCAATCTTCCACGAAATATTTCCGCCTGAACTTAAAAACCTCTAATCGATTTTTAGGTTATACAACAATGGAAGGGCAAGTGGACGAAATTTCATTAGACATACTTAAAATAAAAAGTGAGGAATTAGCAGACTTAGTTGAAAAACTGCGAAAATCGGAACTTGCTTTTGGGTTAATAAGGGATTCGAATTCTACGGACTTCTCCGTGGTGGTATGTAGCCCTGACGAAGTTATTCCTTTCACAGATAAACAAAACATTGCTGACTTCAACTCAAGTCCTGGTTTTATTGCGTTTCCGTTTGACATCAAAACACGAAAAGCTTATTTTTTACCAAGTACATTCGAAATAAGTGATCTTGAAGATCTTGAGCAAAACCTGGATGAAAGTGATCAGAAAATCGGCCATTCAACGATCAAAGACTTTTACAAAAACGGTGTTTCAAATGCAGTAGAATCAATCTCAAAAGGCGAATTTGAGAAACTGGTTTTTGGTAGAAAACTTGAATTTTTATACCCCAAAAAATCAATTAAGCCATTGATTAACAAGCTGATTGCAAGTTATCCCAAAGCACATATATCTATATTTAAAATCCCAGGTGAAGGCTTGTGGATATCGGCATCTCCAGAAGTACTTTTGGAAAAATCGATGGATACTGAGATTCTCGAAACAATGGCTCTTGCAGGAACAATGCTCTTTCAGGGGCAGAATCTTAAAGTTCATGGTTGGACTGAAAAAGAAATAGAGGAACAGTCGCTGGTTTCGCGTTTTATCAAGGATAGATTGATTGAAACAGGTCATTTTGAGTTTGAAGAAAAAGGCCCTTCAACAATTCAAGCGGGCAATCTTCTTCACTTAAGGACAGATTACAAAGTAAAAGCCTTGTATAAAAATAGCTTTTACTTGCTTGCAAATGCGCTTCATCCTACCTCGGCAGTTTGTGGAAGCCCAAGAGACGAAGCTTTTCAATGGCTATCAAACAATGAAGACTTTGACAGAGAGTTCTTTTCTGGTTTTGCTGGGATTGTAGGCCAGAATTATGGAAAATTAGTTGTGCTCCTTCGGGCTGGAAAACTTGAAAAAGGAATCATGACTTTGTTTGCTGGTGCAGGCATTACAGCCTCATCTAACCCAGATGCTGAGTGGACTGAAACAGAAGAAAAGATGAAAACGCTTCTTGATATCCTGATTTAGGATCTACCTTGACATAACAGAATCCTGCGGCGAACCGGCTTTCGAAAGTTTGGGATTTTGGCTCCCTTTCGAAAAATCTTCTGCTTTCAAAAATTTGATGGTGTCTGAATTTGCTCTGCTTCTTTTTGACAAAGATTGACTTACTGAAGTTGAGAATGTTATCACTATAAGAACACTGGAAAACAATATTCCCAATTGAATAAAAATGGCGGGAATTATTCTGTGTCTGTAATAAAACAATAAGCCTGTAATGGAAACGATTCCCAAAATCAAGCAACTAAAGGAGAAGGATAGGTTGACCGCATAATCAACATTGTGTGATAAAACGAACCAATCTGATTGAAGAAAAACGATAAAAAGGGTTTGAAGAAAGCCTAAAAAAAGGATGCCAAAGCCCCAATTGGCAAATTGATAATTCTTTTTTAGGTAGGATAAAATCAATGATCCCAGGCCAAAAATGAAGATGAGGATGGTTGTTAAGTGAAGAAACGAATTCTCGATGATGGACATGTACGGTTGGGTAAAGCAATTCTTTATACCAATCAAAAGCCCTAAGTAACCAGGGTTAAGGTTTGTTATATTAAATTATAAGCCACCCGTAAATATAACCATGCTTTTTCGATCTCATTGTTTTTTATGTGTTGTTTCCCTCTTTGTATATAAAATTCGAAAAAAGTAGCAGAAGACACT
>Ga0105046_10009079_pt1 | contig 15571 bp, 18 predicted proteins | sample MAT03_FD_78385 | JGI IMG/M metagenome (GOLD analysis project Ga0105046, IMG submission 78385) | Freshwater microbial communities from Lake Fryxell liftoff mats and glacier meltwater in Antarctica - MAT-03 (megahit assembly) | ecosystem: Environmental > Aquatic > Freshwater > Ice > Liftoff...
ACTGCACCGAGATCGGCCACACTCGCCGATGCCGATTGATGAAGGCGTACTTCAACTCTGCGCTCTCGCGAAGTACGCCGTCGCTTTTCCCAGGATGTCGCGCTCCATCTTCACGCGCGCCAGTTCTGCCCGCAGCCGGCTGATCTCCATCTGCTCGGCGCTCACGACCTTGCTGTCAGCGCCTTTGAGCTTGCCCGCACGCTGCGCCTTGACCCAGTTGAACAGCGTCTGCTCCACCACGCCCAGCGACCTGGCCGCCGCAGCGATGCTCTGCCCACCCTCGACCAGCCTGACTGCTTCCTTCTTGAACTCCAGCGTGTAGCGCGCCCGCACTGTCTTCGTCATTTCCGCTCTCCTTGCTTGCATTGAAACACTCGGCAAGGGGTACGTTTTTCGGGGACAAGGTCACTTCACGCTGCCCGGCAAACAAGCGGGTTGACGGGCGACTTGAAGGGCGAGGTGCATCGCGAGACGAAAAGAGGCCCGCAGCACTTGCCTGCGGGCCCTGGCCTTCTCAACGGCCGGTCAAAGCACCGTGATCGGTGCGGCGGTCTCGCTGGTCGGCGGCAGCACCTTGCTGACGTCCTTCGGGGCGTCGGTTTCGCTCAGCATGAGCGAGCCGGTGTACTCCGCGTAGCTGGTGATCGTGCTGGTGGCGCTGGCCGGCACTTCGTTGACGGCCAGCGGCGCGGCGTTGTCTGGCGCGGCGCCGTCGCCGCCACCGCAGGCGGCCAGCAGCAGGGCCGAGGCTGTCGCTGTCACAACATGCATGAGTTTCATCATCGCTCCTTTCAACGGCTGCCCGGCAGCGGCGTGTTGAGGTACGGGAAGGCCGGCAGCAAAGGCACCACGGCCTGGTCGACGGCGTCGTGCAGGCTGAACGCGGTGGCGCCCAGCGGCACGGCGGACGGCTTGCAGGCCGCGCCGAAGCCGAGCGCGTCGGTGTCATCGTTGGCCACGCACAGGCCGCCCATCACCGCCACCAGGGAGATGTCGACGACGTCGTCCTTCGGGCGGCGGCCGTTCGGGTAACCGGCGTTGTCGCTGCCACCGGCCAGGATGTTGCCGACGATGCCCAAGCGGTTCTGCTGGGCGAAGGGCACCGGCGCAATGGCCGTGTTCAGGCGCAGCATTTCGCTGCCCACCACCTTGCGCGGCTGGTTGACGCCGGCAATGCCGGTCAGGAAGGTGGTGACCAGGTCATTGCGCGGGAAGTTGGTCGGCGCCACGCCCGGCAGGGCGAGCGCGATCTCCAGCAGCGCCGGCAAGCTGGGGTTGGTCACGTAGTCGATGAACTGGCCGTCGCCCTTCGGTGACGAGGCATTGAACTTGTCCTTGTCCTTCAGGCCGATGACGACCTCGTTGACCAGAGGCATGCCCAGGCGCGACACCTGAACCCAGGCGCCGCCGGGCTTCTCGCTCGTCTGGTGGCCGGACGGCGGCGACGGGTTCAGCAGCCGCGCCTGGCGCAGGCTGGCGGTGGTCCAGCCGCCGATCACGGGGTCGGGATCCTTGGCGCCTGCCTGGGTCAGGCAGCTCTTGTGCACTTCCAGCGCCAGCGTGGTGACGTTGGCGTCGCCGATGGTGTTGGGCGCCGCGCCGATCAGCGCCGGGTTGGTGATGACGGACACCGGCGCATTGACGAGGTCGAAGATCACGCCCAGGTTGACTGCAAACGGGTCTTGCCGCTGGCCCACGAACACCTTGGCCGGCTTGTCGCAGCCCGGAAGGTTGACGGTGTAAATATGCTTGGCGGCATAACCCACGTAGTCGGGAATCGTCTTCACGCCGATGTTGTCCACCGGCTTGTCGAATACGGCGCTGCCGCCAGTGGCGTTCGTCACGGTGCTGGCTTTGCCGGTGCGGCGGTCGCCGCGCACCAGGGTCAGGCTGAAGGTTTCGGCCAGGTTCAGGCTGGGGTCACGCGGGTTGGCCACCATGCCGGCCTGCACCAGCGGAATGGCGATGTTCTTGCCGCCGATCGGCAGCGTGATGCCGTTGCCAGACGCCGCCAGCGTGTTGGTGAAGCGGAACTGGAAGGTGAGGTCTTCGACGGCGTCACCGTTGTTGTCGACGTGGATCTCGTACAGCGCGTTCGGGTCCATCGCAAAGTAGTTCGGGCCGCCGTACGCCGCCTGCAGAGGCTGGTAGTTGGCGATCAGCGTGACGTAGTCGGCGCGGCCCGGCTCGTAGCTGCGGAACATGTAGAGGTCGGTCGCGTCGACCTTCGGGCTGGTGGTGATGAAAGGCGCCTCGCGGTGGCTGGAAGCCTGTGCCAGCCCGGTGCAGGCCAGCAGGACGGCGGCCGTCAACGGCGCGAGAAAAAAGCGGTTCGGTTGCATCTGGGGTTCTCCTGTTGAAGCGGCACGCGCCACCTTGAGACCCATACGCCGCGCCGCCGCGACTGGATGCCGGTGCTTGAAGAATTTCTCCGTCCGACCCGGCCAACACCCTGGCGCCGCCTGCACCCAAAGGTCAGGTGACGAACCGCTGCCGTCGGCGCAATGGAACAGTTTGCCGGCACAGCCGCCCGCTGTCGCGCAACCCCAGGGAACGGTCTCAGGCCACGCCAGGCACCGGTGGCTCGCCGCCCAGGGCCTCGATGAGGTCAGGGATCAGCTGGCGCAGTTCACCCGTGGCAATGGCCGCGTCGGCGTCGAAGCCGCTGTCCTTGTCGGTGCCGGCACCTTCGAAGACACCGTCGACGAAATCGATCTTGCGCACCTGCAGCGACTCAGCCAGCACGAAGGAGACGCGGCCGCGCCAGGTCATGGCCAGCCGGGTGGGCATCTTGCCCGCGGCGATGTGCGCGCGAACCTCGTCGATGTCGAGCGCGTGGCGGGCGTAGCGCACCACGGCCTTGGTCTCGTCGGGCAGCTTCAGTTCGCATTCGCGGTCGACGCTGAAACCGGCCGGCGCCTCGCCGGTGGCGAGCCACTCGGCCATCGCCACCGCCGGCGACGTGACGGTCTGCACCAGCATCGGCGCCAGGCCGTCGGCCGCCTTTACCAGCGCGGTGATGGTGGCGTCGGCACGTGCGGTGCTGGCGGCGTCGAGCATCAGCAGGCCGGCCTGCGGGTCGATCCACAAGCGCACCGACGACTGCTTCGTGAAGGCCTGCGGCAACAGGTCGAGCATCGCCTCTTCCTTCAGTTCCTTGCTCTGCCGCTTGCCGGGCTTGCGGCCGGTGGTTTTTTCGATCTCCAGCGCGCGCTCATCGACACGCCGCTTGATGACGGACGACGGCAGCAGTTTCTGCTCGAAGCGCAACTGCAGCAGCCAGTGGCCGCCGACCACCTCGACCAGCGGCGCATGCGCTTCGCCGCGCGGCTCCGCCCAGCCCAGAGACAGCGCCTGCGAAGGCACACAAGACACGAAACGCGCCTTGTCCATGGCGGCCAGCAGGGCAGGCAGGCCCGGCGCACCCGCGGCGCCCAGGCGATAGATCATCAGATTCTTGAACAAAGGGTTCCTTGGGAAAATTTCAGGCCGCGGCTGCGGCTGCCGCGATCTCGCGCAGCGCCTGCTCGAACACCTCGGCGGGCTGGCCGCCCTGGATGAGGTGGCGGTCGTTGATGATCACCGAGGGCACGGCGCTGACGCCGGCGCGCTGGTAGAAGTTCTCGCGCTCGCGCACGGCATCGGCGAATTCGCCGCCCTCCAGCACCTGGCGCGCACGCGCCACGTCCAGCCCCAGCTCGCCCGTCACGCGCAGCAGCAACTCGGGTGCGCCAGGGTTCAGGTTGTCGGTGTGGTACGCCTTCAGCAGCGCGTGTTTCAGCGCACGCTGGCTGCCGGCTGGGCCTTCGAGGCCGGCCCAGTGCAGCAGCCGGTGCGCATCGAAGGTGTTCCAGACGCGGGAGCGGTCCCCGAAAGTGAAGCCCAGCGCGGCGCCACGCTCGCGCAGTTGTGCCCGCGTACCGGCCAGCTGCTCGGGTGACGCGCCGTACTTTCGTTGCAGGTGCTCCATGGCGTCTTCACCCTCGGGTGCCATCGCCGGGTTCAGCTCGAAGGGCTGGAAGTGCATCTCGACCGGAACCGTGCCGCCGAGTCTGGCGAGCGCTTCCTCCAGCGCCAGCAGGCCGATGGCGCACCAGGGGCAGGCAACGTCGGAAACAAAATCGATCTTCATGGCGGACCCGGTGTTGGGGAATTGAAGGTTGCGGGAAAGGGCCGCGAGTCTATCGGAGCGGGCGCGGCGACGATCGCCGTGGGATCATCGCCGGCACCCGGGGAGCCACGCCATGCCGCCTGCGAACGAACCGCCGACCGACCTGCCGACCACCCTGCGCACCTACCTTGCGGTCTGCCCGCAAGGCGGCCAGGTCGTGCGACACGACGGCCACTGGGTGGTCCGCACGCCGGCCAACCCGTCCTGGTTCTGGGGCAACTTCCTGCAGTTCGACGCCCCGCCCTCGGCGGCAGATGCGCTGCGCTGGCCGGCGCTGTTCACACACCACGTGGGCGCGCCCGGGCATGTAGCGCTGGGATGGGAGACCGATGAAGCCGGCGATGCCGGCGTGATGGCGGCGTTTCGCGCCATGGGTTACGAACCCCTGGAAAACCTGGTGATGGTGGCGGACGCGGTGAGCCCCGCGCCGCCGCCCGACATCCATGCCACGCTGCGGCCGCTGGCCAGCGAGTCCGACTGGCAGGCGCTCGTCGAATTCAACGTCGCCACCCGGGACGCGGCGTTTTCGGAAGCCGGCTACCGGCGGTATTCGGACGCCCGCGTGGCCCAGTGGCGCCGCCAGTGCGAGTCCGGGCTGGGCAGCTGGGTCGGCGCCTTCGTGGCTGGCGAACTGGCATCCACGCTGGGCCTTTTCGCGGAAAGCAGACCCGGCGCCGACGGACTGCGCCTGGCGCGCTACCAGGAGGTCACGACCGCGGTGAAGTGGCGGCGCAGGGGTCTGTGCAGCGCCTTGCTGCCTTTCGCCGCGGCGCAACTGGAGCGGCTGGCCGTGCACCGGCATGTCATCGTGGCCGACGAGCACGACCTCGCCCGGCACATCTACGCGGCGCGCGGCTTCAACGTGCAGGCTCGCTGGCGCGGACTGTTGCTGGCCGACGCGTCGGCAGGCGCGGCATAGACGCCATCAGGCAGCCTCAACCCCCGCAGAGCGCCGGCACGACCGCCACGAAGTCGTGCGGCTGCAGGGCTTGCCGGATATCGCGAACGCCGATGCTGTTGACGAAGAGGCGCATGTTGGGCCGCAGTTGGTTCTGCTCGTCGACCACGCGAGAACGCCGCCCGGGGTACTGGCGCCCGAGGTCATCGAACAGCTCGTCAAGCGTGTGGCCGAAGGCCTCGACCTGAGACTGTCGCGTGTACGACCGCAAGGCGCCTGGAATCAGCACCGTCATCGGCACGTCTTCCGTATACCCGTTCGGCGCCCGCGGTTCATGGCAGCTCGACCACTTCGACCGCGTAGATCTCCGGCAGATGCCGGGCGATGTTGGACCAGCGCGCATCCTCATCGCGCCCGATCCACAGCTCGCCGTTGCTCGTGCTCAGCGACCCATTGCTGAAGTTCAAGTTGTCGAATACGGAAAAGAAAGGGACGCACAGGTTCCGCGGAGGAAAAAAAGGTTTCAACTTCCGCAACTAGACAACCTGAAATACTTGGCCGCTGGGTTGGGATGCAATGCCAAGCGCGGAGCGCGCCCAAGACCAGCGAGCCAAATGGTCAAATTATTGAAGAACGGGCCCTCAGCGTCGGATCTCCCGCCAGGCGTTCTTCGACGGCGGAATCGTCAGGCCCAGCGGCAGTTCGCGCTGGTACACGGTGTTGTCCGAGCGGTGCGTGGTGCCGATGATCTTGCCGTTGACCACGCGCAGCGTGATCACGCGCGAAGAGGTCGCATTCGTCGCGATGGTCTGCGAGACGAAAGTCGAGTTCGCCACCTGGCTGCCGGTGCCCAGGTCCACCAGGTACAGGTAGGACGACTGCGAACAGTCGCTGGCGCCGTTCTTGTTGGTGACGAAGGCCACCGCGCCGTAGGTGACGATGGGGTCCGTGTTGGCCTGTTCACCGGCCGGCAGGTCGAAGTACCAGCCACGGTTGCTGGCCCAGCTGAAGGCGTTGGCCGTCAGTTCGGGCGTGGCGCCGCGCGTGAACACCTGGCGCACCAGCGCCGTGCGCGCGTTCGCCAGCGAGGCGCCGTCGGCGATGGCGTAGAAAGACTGCGTGCGGCCGCTGCCAAAGTCGGTGATGTCGAGCAGCCGGCCGGTGCCGATCAGGATCACCCGCTTGCCGCCCAGCGAGGCAAGTTCCGGCGACGCTGTGATGGGTTGGGTGTTGCCCGAGGCGTCCTGCAGAACCGCCACCAGCGTGGCGTCGTGTTCACCGGCGCCGGCGGTTTCCAGGTCGAAGCGCCAGATGTTGCCGAGCAGGTCGCCGCCGTAGGCGTAGCGCACGCTGCCGTCGGCCTCGCGGAAGGCCGATACGAATGACAGCCCGGACTCGGCCGAGGTCGTGCCGCTCGTCGTGCGGAAGGTCTTGATGACGGCACCGGTGGTGGCGTTCAGCATCCACAGCCGGCCCTTGCCGTCGCCGATGGTGAGGCCGTTGTCGACGCCCGAGGTGACCAGCACCACGTCGCCGGCGGTGGTCTTCGTGATCACCGGCTTGCCGATCGTGTAGCCCATGTTGTTGCGGTTGGTGGTGTCGCTGGTGGCCGGGAAGATCCAGCGCACCTGCGCCGCCGCGCCCGCCGCGTCGAGCCCCTTGGGCGCGCTGACGTTGAGCGCGTAGTAGCTCCGGCCGGCGGCACCCAGGCCGCCGACGAGAATCTTGCTGCCGCTGCTCAGACGGGCGTAGGCCGGCGTGGCGTCGAGCAGGGTCTGGAAGGACCAGCCGCGTTCGACCGACTTGCCCATGTTGGTCAGCACGTCGGGCGGCACGTAGGCCCACTGTTCGATGCCGGTCACGGTGTCGAACGCATGCAGCATGCCTTCACCCGAGGCCAGGTACACCACCTTCTCGTCACGCGCCAGCACCGGCTCGGAGTTGATCACGGCGCCGATCAGGCTGGTGCGCGTGCGCAGCAGCGTGCCTTCATTGCCGCGGCTGCCGCGCAGGTAGTCCACCACCTGCGCGTTGGTGTAGCTGACGGTGTCGGGGTTCAGCGCCGCGCCGACGTTGGCCGCGCTGAAGTCGGCGCCGCTGCTGCCGCTGGAGGTGAAGATGACGCGGGTGGTCCAGTCGCGCGCCGCCAGCACGGTGGCCGCCGACCAGTTCTCGGTGTTCGAGACGGCGGCCGTGGCGGTGTCGATCGGGTTGGCCGACAGGTCGCCGCCCCAACCGGCGGTGTTGTAGGAACCGAGGTAGGCCTGCGAGTCGCCGCGGTCGAGGTTGACCGCGCTGACCGCGATGCCGCCCTGCGCGCCTTCCTGGTTCAGGATGTCGGTGAGGCCGGCCTGCACGCGCAGCGCGGTTTCTTCAGGCGTGGTGGCGAGGTACATCTTGCCGCGGCCGTTGATGGTGGCGTGCCAGAGGTCGTCGACCGAGGTCGGGCTGCGGTTGGCCGAAGGGTTGGGCCAGGCCGTGGTCAGCGTGGGCAGCGGGCTCGACTCGCCCAGGAACAACGTGCCGCGCGCGCCCAGCGTCAGCCCGTAGGTGTTCATGTGGAGGTCGATGTTGAGGTCGGTCGGCGTCGGCTGCATGGCGCCCGTGCTCAGGTCGCTGCGCGGGTTGTTGGTGAAGTAGCGCAGCGCCAGGTCGGCCAGCGACGAGCCGAAGATCGCCTCATACGGCGCACCGCTGCCCCAGGTGGCGGCCGACTTGCCGGCGTCGTAGGCCGGCACCGAGACGCTGGAGGCGTTGGCGAAGCCGTCGGTCACGATGAAGGCATTGTTGCGCTGGCAGGAGTACTGCACGACGTTGAATGCACTGCCGGTCTTGTCGGTGCGCTTGTACTGCTCGCCGATGTACTTCAGTGTCTCGCGGGTCGGCGTGCCGCCGCTGCCGTTGGCTTCATAGAAGATGCCGGCCACGCGCAACCGGTTGGCTGTGGCGACCAGGCTGTCAGCGTCGTACATCGTGACGTTGCTATTGTTGTTGAACGCCACCACGCCCAGCCGCATGCCGGTCAGGTTCTCCAGCGTCTCGCCCATCGCGCCGGCCAGCATCAGCTTGCGCTTGCGGTGGTACTGGAACCAGTTGGCGAAGTTCTGCAGTTCGTTCGCGTAGCTGCGGCCCGAAGGGAATGTGTTGCCGCTCTTGATCTCGTAGCGCTTCAGCCTGGAACCGTCGGGCGCCGTGGTGCAGCTGTCTGTGCCCACGCTGACCGTGGTCGGCACGGTGCAGCTTTCTTTCACCCAGTAGGTGGCCGGGAAGTAGGCCATCGCCACCCGGGTGACCCCGCTGTCGTCGGCGCTCAGGTCGGACGTGGTGACCGCTGCTTCATAACCGGGGCAAGACCCGTTCGATGAGTTGCAGACGTTCCGGCGCGACCCGGCGGGAATTGCCATGCCGGGCAGCGCGGTGAACACCGTGTTGTCGGTCGTGTTCAGCGCGATGCCCGAGGCCGTGGCCAGGTCGAACAGACCGGTGCCGTAGATGCGGTGCGACCTGACCGCCGACGGCGTGGCGTTGCCCGGCGACACAGCGCCGCTGCTCAGTTGCGCCGGCGCCCACGGCTTGTAGGTCACCATCGGGTTGTAATACAGAGGGTTGTGCAACGGCGACAACTCAGGCGAAGACGGCGCCGCCTTGTAGCTCGACGTCGCGCTGTCCCAGAACACGCCTGACCAGCGCAGAAAGGCGAACTGCGTCGTCGGCATGATCGCGAAGTGGTCGTTCGACGAGTCGCTGTAAACCCGGTTGCCGGTGCCGGTGCCGTTCGGGAACAGGTAGACCATCTTGCGCCACTGCGCGCTGGCGTCGCCGGCGGCGTTGAACCAGGTCGTGGGTAGGGTGCGCAGCGCCGCGTTCGGGTGGGCGGCGTCGATCCCCCAGCCGCTGCGCGCGTTGTAGTCCCACCAGAGGGCGCCGTCGTTGTTGTAGAGCATGAGCTCAGAGTCCATCGAGCCCGAGTCGTCCATGCCGAAGATGACGTTCGGCTTGGCCAGCACCGAGGCCTTCAGCGGTCTCTCGGCCAGGCTGGTGGCATTCGACGCCACACCACTCAGCAGGCCCGTCAGGGCGACCCCGCAGACGAAGATCTGGAAAGCGACTTTCATGCGGTGCCCCTGCGAGATGAAACGGCTCAACCCTTGGTGACCAGCGACTGGATCCACGTCTGGGTGTCTTTCGGGCCGGTGACGCGCACGGTCACCCGGAACTGGCGCGAATTCGGCGGGTCGATCGACTCGCGACCGGCCACGCTGCTTTCGGTCTGCGGCACCTGCCTGACCAGGCATTGCTGCAGCGTGTTAGTGACCGGCGTCGTGTTGCACAGCCGCTCCACCACATAGCGCACGCGGTAGCTGCCCACCACCACCTCAGGCGCGGCGTCGAAGTCCATGGTCGGCAGGCCCTGGGCGTCGGTAGCCTGCATGGTCGACCAGTACCAGCCAGCCAGACTGGTGTCCTCGGCGGGGATGGCGATACCGCGCACGGCCATATAGGCTGTGTTCAAGCCGACCTCCGAGGCCTGCAGCGAGGCCTCGCGGTAGGCCGCGTTGCCCGAGGCCAGCGTGCCGATCTCGGTGATGCGCGCCAGCGCCAAACCGCCGAGCAGCATCACCGAAAGCAGCACCAGCACGACGAGCATGGTGACGCCGCGTTGGGCAAGCTTGCGCCCTGCGCGCTTCAGTCGGCCGAGCTTCATGGCGTGACTCCCATGACGAGGTTGCGCAGCGGCACCACGACGACGGCGGTGCGGTAGCGATAGCAGCGCCAGTCGCTGACGTCGGGTTCGACATCGGTGCCGAACAGCTGCGGCTTGGCCGTGCTGGCTTCGCAAATGCCGGCGCCATTCGGCTTTTCACGCTGCGGGCTGCGCGTCACCATGCCGATGCGCAAAGCGCGCACGCGCGGCAGCGCGGTGCTGCTGAGCGCCGCGAAGTCGGCGCCGCTGGCCGGCTGCCAGCTCTCCAGCGTGGTGCTGCCGGCCGCCGCACCCGCGATGCCGTACTCGGCGCGAAAGCCGATCACGTCACGCACCAGCACGGCCGAAGTGCCGTCGAGCGGGCGTTCGAGCGTCAGGCTGGTGCCGTTGAGCTGGTAGCGGCTCCAGCGCAATTCGCCGAGCAGGGTGACACGTCCTTTGTCGGGGTAACCGGCGTTGACGGTGAAGGCAGCCGCGTTGTGGCGCCCTGCATTGCCGAAGGTCAGCAACTGCCGGGTGTCGACCGTCGACGCCGTGTTGGTGGTGACGCTGCGCACCACGCAAGGGGTGCCCGGCGTGTCGGGCGCCAGCAGCACGGCCTGCGTGCCGGTCACGGGCAGCAATGAGCGCAGTTCCGCGCTGGTGCCGTCGGACGCCGCGTTCAGCAGTACGTTGGTGCCGGCGGCCACCTGTGTGGCGTAGAAGACGTCGATGCGGTCGCCGGCCAGGCTGCTGGTGATGCGCACCGGCGAAAAGGCAGCGCCGTCGGAATGCACGGTGGCGTTGACGCTGAGATTCAGCTGGTTGCACAGGAAGCGAGAGTCGCCGAAAAAGCCGAGGCCGGCGGCGGCGGCATCGTTCTTCAACGCCGATAGCGCACTGCCGGTATTGACCGCTGCGCCGCCGGTGCCGATGCCCTGCCGCTGTGAGGCGGTGAAGACCGAGGCGCTGCCGGCAGCGGCCAGGCCAATGAGCAGGGCCACGACGATGCCGACCATCAGCTCGATGATCGACACGCCGCGCTGGCGCCGCGCGCTGTTCACGCGAGTGGACATGTCAAGGTCGCACATCGGTGACCACCTCCAGCCTGCGTGCATCCTGGGTCTCCTTGCCGGTCCAGCCGATGGCCACTGTCAGCCGGCCGGTGCCGGCGTCGAGCACCGAGCCGGAGGTCACCGTGCCGGGCAGCGTAGCGGACACTCTTGCTGCCCAGGCGGTGGTGGCTGCCGTGGCGGCCGCGCTGCCGCAGACGCCGACTGCCGGCAGCGTGTAGCAGGCAGCGTTTCGGCTGTCGACCAGCACCGTGCTGAGCAGTTCATCGCTGAGCTGCGTGGCCACAGAACGCGACTGCGCCTCGGTGGTCTGCGCCAGCATGCGCATCTGAAATCGTGTCAGCGCGAGCAGGCCGAAGGAAAGGATGGCGAGAGCGATCAGGGCATCGATCAAGCCGATGCCACGAGCGCGGCCACGCCGCGATGCCGGTGCGCCCGAGGCGCTCAGCTGCAACTGTTGACTCTGTCGCCGCATAGCCGCACCGCTCCGCCGGCATCGACACGCAGACCCGGGCAACGAAGGTCGCCCGTGCAGGTGATGCCGGTCATTGAAATGTTCATCGCGCCCGCGGTGCCGAAGGGCATCGGGCGGCCTTCACTGCCGAAGTCGATGGTCGAGATTCCCGCGGTCACGTTGCGCGACAGCGCGCGTTCGCGCAGCACCACCGGGTTCAGCGGGTCGTTCATGTCGAGCACCTGGATGGCCGCGCCGCTGCTCGACACGCGCACCGTGCGGTTGCGCTTGATCGCCTCGCTCTGCGCCAGCAGCGTCTCGGCGAGCAGCAGGTTGCCGCCTTCGCGCAGCTTCGAGTTCGTCGTGTACTCGGAGAAGTAGGGCGCGGCGGTCATGCTCAGCAGCGCGGCGATCGACAGGCCGACCACCAGTTCGATCAGCGTCATGCCGGCCTGGCCAGCGGGTGGCGTCAGGTGTCGCATGTGCCGCCCTTCGTGCTCCAGCAGTCGGTGCCCGGCACGCCCTTCGGATGCGCGGTGGTGACGCGGGCGCCGAGGTGGTTGATGGTGTAGCCATAACCGCTCATCGAGCCCGAGCCGGTGGCGGTGGCCGTGAAGCCCTGCCCGCTGCCGCTGAGCGCGCAGGTGACCGTGAAGTTGGCCACCGTCGGCGCCGCCGCCCAGCAGGCCGTGCCATTGGCGTAGTTGCCGGTGTCCTGGTAACGCTGCTCCATGCGCGTGGCATAGGCCGACAGGCCGTCAAGCGCGACCGGCACCTTGGAGCGCGTCACGTAGCCGTTGTAGGCGGGCAGCGCGACCGACGCGAGGATGGCGATGATGGCCACCGTGACCATCACTTCGATAAGGGTGAAGCCTCTGTGGCTTTGACGACGCATGGAACTCACCTCGGGTTTAGCACGGAGCCATGCCGGCCACCATGACGGCGACCTGCAGACTCCTTGCATTGATCCTATGTTTCGGCCAGCCCGCCCGCAACTTGAGGAATGCCGAAAACGGCCTGTCATTAACGCCCCGATGCAATCGACACAGGTCGATCCGGCGCGCCGTGAAATACGCACGGCGGCTTTGGCCTGGCGATCAGAAGGACCGATGTCGCGGGCGATCAGCCGGTTGGCGTGGCGCGGTCAGGCGCCGGCATCGCGCCGCGCGCGATCGACCATTGCGGCCGATGGGGCCGGTGGCCGGCTACGGCTCGAACAGCTCGCCGGCGTCGCGCCTGGGCGGCAGCAGCCCGAGATGCCGGTACGCCGCCTGCGTGGCGATGCGGCCGCGCGGCGTGCGCTGAAGGTAACCCTGCTGGATCAGGTAGGGCTCGATGACATCCTCGATCGTGCCGGGCTCTTCGCCGATGGCGGCGGCCACGTTGTCCAGCCCGACCGGGCCGCCATCGAAGCGGTGGATGATGGCTTCGAGCACCTTGCGGTCCATCACGTCGAAGCCGAGCGCATCGACGTCGAGCATCTTCAGAGCCTTGTCGGCGATGCTCACATCGATGCGGCCGTCGGCCTTCACCTGCGCGTAGTCACGCACGCGGCGCAAGAGCCGGTTGGCGATGCGCGGCGTGCCGCGCGAGCGGCGCGCGATCTCCAGCGCGCCGGCGCCGTCGATCGGCACGTCGAGCAAGCCGGCCGAGCGCGTGACGATGCGCGTCAGCTCTTCGGCGGTATAGAACTCGAGACGGGCAACGATGCCGAAACGGTCGCGCAGCGGGTTGGTCAGCATGCCCGCGCGCGTGGTGGCGCCGACCAGCGTGAACGGCTGCAGGTCGAGCTTGATCGAACGGGCGGCCGGGCCCTCGCCGATCATGATGTCGATCTGGTAGTCCTCCAGCGCCGGGTAGAGGATCTCTTCGACCACCGGGCTCAGGCGGTGGATCTCGTCGATGAAAAGAACGTCGTTCTTTTCCAGGTTGGTCAGCAGCGCGGCCAGGTCCTTCGGCTTTTCGAGCACCGGCCCCGATGTCTGGCGCAGATTGACACCGAGTTCGGCGGCGATGATGTGGCTGAGCGTCGTCTTGCCGAGGCCGGGCGGGCCGAACAGCAGCACGTGATCGAGTGCCTCGCGCCGCAGCTTGGCCGCGCCGATGAAGATTTCGAGCTGCTCGCGCGCCTTCACCTGGCCCACGTATTCGGCCATGCCCTTGGGCCGCAGCGCGCGTTCGATCGCCTCTTCGTTCGGGGAAGCGGGCGCGGCGCTCATCACCCGCGGCGGGCGGGCGGCGGCGCCGAAGTCGTCGGTCTGGATGGCCATGTGGGCATTATCGGCAACGCAGCAGGGAAGAGCCGGCATCGGGGCAGGCTGGCGTCGCACTTCCATCATTCACGATGTAAGTTAGCGCACACTCCATAGTTATCCCGATGCCCCATTCTTGGGCAAAGACTTGAGTTTCTGGGGGGGTTCCGGTAACATCGCGGTTTGATTTTTCAGGGTTAACCCGTGCTTTCGATCGGTTCGGGCTTGTCGCGCGCAGCAGCACGGCAGGCACTTCGCAAGCTGGGAGTGGCAACGCTGGTGGTCGCCTGCCTGGTCAGCACGGGCATGGTGGTGGCGAAGGCTCCGCAGTCCGGGTTGCCTGTCGGCACGGTGCCGCTTGCAGAGTTGCCGGCCGAAGCACAGCAAACTGAGCGGCTCATCCGCGCGGGCGGGCCGTTTCCCTACCGCAAGGATGGCACTGTGTTCGGCAATCGCGAACGTCTGCTGCCGCCGAAACCACGCGGCCACTACCGGGAGTACACGGTGAAGACGCCGGAGTCCCGCGACCGTGGTGCGCGGCGGATCGTCTGTGGCGGAGAACCACCCGTCGAACCTGATGCTTGTTTTTACACCGCCGATCACTACACGAGCTTTCGCCGCATCGTGCAATGACCGTCGGTTCGATCCATTCTTTTCCTTGACTGATGAAGGAGGCAGGCGACCATGCAGTTGCAGACCGTCCGACCCAATATCGTGCAATCCATACGCGCGTACCGGGTGCAAGACCTGATGGAGGCCGCCGAGCAGGGTGGCCAACATTTCCTGTACGCCAACCTTTCGGCGGTTCAGTCCAAGCAGGAGGTGCTCGACGTCATCGCGACGTCGTTCATGTTCCCGGCGCATTACGGCAAGAATCTCGATGCCCTGTTCGACTGCATGACCGACATCGTGCACAAGGCCGGGCAGCAACCGGGATTCGTGGTAGTGCTCGAGCAGTTGCCCGACAACCCGCGCTTCGACCGTGAAGCGCGGGAAAGCCTGCTCGACGTCTTCCGCGACGCAGCCGACTTCTGGGCGGAGCGACGAATACCGTTCAGGTGCTTCTATTCTTTTCAGTAGCCCGCTCCCAAGATACAGGGTCATGGGAGCGGGCTACAGAGATGACCCAGAACAGCGGCGCCGCCAAACCGGCGCCCAAGGCGGCCGCGCCGAAGAGCGGTAACAATCCCAACTTCGGCACGAACATGCCGTTGATGAGCAGCGCCTTCGACACGGCGGCATGGCTCACCGCCGCTTGACGGCGGGTTGGCTACCGCGCGCCACTTGACAGCGCGCTGGCTCGGAGCCACTGCTCGACGGCGGGCCGAGAAGAATGCGCCGCTGGTCGGCGCGTTTTTGTATGTGGCCGCAGCCTCGTGCGCAAGGATGTTCAATCGACAAGGATCTTCACTACTGTCCGGTTAATGATCCACACCGAGCCTGAGATCAAGCGTTGGCGCGGGCTGTAAGCCGATTTCGTTTGGTGAAGACTTGAACTTCGCTGACCAAAAACCGCGGACTTTCCCGGGCTTGGCTGCCCCGGGGAGTGCGTATGTTCGGCGGCAAGACCTTGTTTGCACAGGTCATGGAATTCGTGCCGTGGTCCAGCTTCTCACGCATCGTGAAACTCCATGGCGGCAACGCGGGTGTGCGCACGTTGTCGTGTGCCGAGCAGTTCCGCGCAATGGCCTTCGCGCAGCTTACGGGGCGCGAGAATCTGCGCGATATCGAGTCCTGCCTGTCTGCCAATGCCAGCAAGCTGTATGCAATGGGCTTTCGCTCAGCGGTCAAACGCTCCACGCTGGCAGACGCCACCGAATCGCGCGATCGGCGAATCTGGTCGGACCTTGCTGCTGTGCTGATTCTTCGTGCGCGCAAGCTCTACGTGGGCGACTCGGTCCTCGGCGTCGACTTGGACAACACCGTCTATGCGCTGGATTCCAGCACCGTCGATCTGTGTCTGAGCCTGTTCGACTGGGCGCCTTTTCGATCGACCAAGGCGGCGATCACGCTGCACACGTTGCTGGACCTGCGCTGCG
>Ga0105046_10009080_pt1 | contig 15570 bp, 21 predicted proteins | sample MAT03_FD_78385 | JGI IMG/M metagenome (GOLD analysis project Ga0105046, IMG submission 78385) | Freshwater microbial communities from Lake Fryxell liftoff mats and glacier meltwater in Antarctica - MAT-03 (megahit assembly) | ecosystem: Environmental > Aquatic > Freshwater > Ice > Liftoff...
ATCACCAGCAAATGCTCGTCCTCATAGACCACTACCAGCGGGATATCCTGCGGTTCGTTATGCGCTGCGGCGGGCTCGGGGACGGCGAGGGCAAAGGCTTCGTCGCCGCGCACTTTGGTGGCGGGGTCGCGGTGAAGCTGTTCGCCGGCGGAGAGCGCGCCGCTCTTGACCAGCACCTTGAGCCGCTCGCGCGACAGGCTGGGCAGCGCATCGGCCAGCGCGCGGTCGAGCCGCCAGCCAGCGTGGCGCTGGTCGAGCGCGATTGAAATGATCTGATGCCCCCCGGCCATGACGCGGATATGGGGAACGAAAACAAAGGGTCAATGGCACCGGCCTTGCGATTTGGGCGGGGCTGTCGCAACAGGCGCCGATGAACGCCACCGACCTCGCCAGCCTGCTCTGTTCGCGCCTGTGCCACGATCTGCTGTCGCCGGTCGGCGCCTTAAACAACGGCCTCGAGCTGATGGCCGACGAGCAGGACCCGGCGATGCGCGAGCGGTGCATGGAATTGCTCAACGAAAGCGCGCGGGCGAGCGCCAACAAGTTGAAATTCTTCCGCCTGGCGTTCGGCGCGGCGGGCGGGTTCGGCGAGACCATCGACACGCGCGAGGCGCATTCGGCGCTGGCCGGATTGTTTGGGGCCGAGAAGCAGCTCGAGCTTGGGTGGATCGTCGCCGGGGACGCACTGCCCAAGGGGGCGGTCAAATTGCTGCTCAACCTGGCGCTGATCGCGGGCGATGCCCTGGTGCGCGGCGGGCGGCTCGATGTCGGGGCGGAGCGCGACGGCGAAGCGCTGGAGATCGTGATCCGCGCCGAGGGTCCGCGCATCCTGCTCGACCCGACGTTGCGCGAGACGCTGACCAAGGGCAGCGCCGGCGGGACGGTCGAACCGCGCGCCGCCGGGGCGTGGCTGGCGCATGCGCTGGCGAGCGAGGCGGGGGGTGAAATCCGCCTGTCGGATGCCAGCGAGCCGGTGCTGATGATCGGGGCGACGCTCAAGGTCGCAAACTAACGCCGCATTAACCCTTTTCGACCCATAAGGCGCTTCAACATGGGCGCAGGGTCATTAGCAACATGGACGATCTGATTGCCGATTTCGTGGCGGAATGCCGTGAAATGCTGGAAGCGCTGGGCGGCGAGATCGTCGCCTGGGAAGCGCAGCCCGACGACCGCGCCCGGCTCGATTCGATCTTCCGCTTCGTCCACACCGTCAAGGGCAATTGCGGCTTCTTCGAGTTCCCGCGCCTGGAAGCGTTGAGCCATGCCGCCGAGGATGCGCTGGCCGATTGCCGCGCCGGCCGGCGGACCCCCGACGGTCCGCTGGTCAGCGCGGTGCTGGCGGTGATCGACCGGATCGGAGAAATGGTCGCCGCGATCGAGGCTGGCGAGGAATTTGCCGGGGGCGACGACACTGTGCTGATCCAGGCGCTCGAACCCGGTGCCGAAGGGCCGGCGGCCGTGACTGCGGCCATGGTGTCCGACGGCAAGGCGGTGTCCGCGCCGCGCACCATTCGCCTGTCGGTCGAGTTGCTCGATCGGGTGATGTCGGGCGTGTCGGACATGGTGCTGGCGCGCAACGAACTCGCCCGCCGCCTGCGCGAGACCGAGAGCGATGTGACCGTCGACGGGGCGTTCGAGCGTCTGTCCGGGATCATCGCCGAGATGCGCGACGCGATCACCCGAACCCGGATGCAGCGGATCGAAAATCTGTTCGTCGCTTTGCCGCGCATGGTCCGCGACCTGTCGGGCGAGCTTGGCAAGCAGGTGCTGATCGATATCGACGGCGGCGATGTCGAGCTCGATCGCGAAATGATCGAGATGATCCGCGATCCGCTGACCCACATCATTCGCAACGCGGTCGATCATGGCATCGAAAAGCCCGCCGACCGACTGAAAGCGGGCAAGCGCGAGATCGGGCTGCTGTCGGTCTCGGCGCGCCAGTCGGGCAACCAGATTTTGATCGACATCGTCGACGACGGCAAAGGCATCGACGGCAAGAAACTGGTCGAGAAAGCGGTCGCTGCGGGCAGCATCGAGGCGGTCGACGCGGCCAAGATGACGGCGCGCGAACGTCTCGCATTGATCTTCGAGGCCGGGCTGTCGACCGCTCGGGAAGTGACCTCGATCTCGGGCCGCGGGGTGGGGATGGACGTGGTCCGCTCCAACGTCGAGCGGATCGGCGGGATCGTCGAGGTCGACAGCAATCCCGGCCACGGCACGCGAATGACCCTGCGCGTGCCGCTGACGCTGACCATCATTCCGGCGCTGACCGTCTCGATCGGAAGCCAGCATTTCGCGATTCCGCGCGCGGCCATCGAGGAAATCGTCCGCGCCAACGGCACCTCGGTCACGCTCGACAGCATCGGCGGCGCCGGAGTCGCCACGATCCGCGGCCGACGGATGCCCGAAATCAGCCTGGCCGACGTGCTCGGCCTGGCCAGCGACGTCCCCGACGAGGAGCGCACCCTGGTGGTGCTGCGCCCGGCGGGCGGCGACCTTTATGCGCTGGCGGTCGACAGGATCCACGATCATGAGGAATTGGTGGTCAAGCCCGCTGCCCCGGCAGTGATGGCCACCGGCCTCTATGCCGGGACCACCTTGGCCGACGACGGCAGTCCGATCTTGCTGTTCGACCCGGCCGGGGTGGCCGAGGTCGGGGGGGTCAAGCTGGAGATGCAGGAGCGCGCTGCGCGGATCGTCGAGGCCGCTTCGACCGCGACGGTCCGCGACGACAATGTCCTGCTATTCCGCGGGCTCGACGGCAATCGCCGCGCGATCCGTCTCGCCTTGGTCGACCGCATCGAGGAAGTCGCCCGCAGCTCGATCCGCCACGCGGCGGGCCAGCTTCGAGTCCAGCTCGGCGACGTCATCCTGCCGCTGGCCGGCGCCGACGCGCTTGGCGTGGAAGCGGGCAAAGAGGGAGGCGAGGACAAGGTCCGCGTGTTCCGACTGAGCGATGGGACCCGCGAAATCGGCTATGTTTTCCGCGAGGTCATCGATTTGATGACGATCGACCATGAGGTGATCCCGGCCGAACATCCCGGCGCGGTCAGTGGAGTCAGCCTGATCGGCGGCGAGCCGGCCGAATTGGTCGATGCGCACTGGCTGTTCGCCCAGCATCTCGGCGCCACCGCGCGCGCCGCCGAGCAAGTGGTGTGCCGCCTGCCGTCGGACGATGCTTGGATCCAGAACATGCTCCGCCCGATCGTCGAGGCGGCGGGCTATCTGGTGATCGACGAGCATGACGAACTGATCCCCGACGTGGTGATCGCCTCGCACCCTGGCGCAATCGACGACGATCATGCCGACCGCACCCTGGTGCTGCGCGACGAGCCCGAGGCCGGCATCGATGATCCAAGCATCTATCGCTACGACCGTGCGGGGCTTCTCTCCGCGCTCAAGGCGGCCAGCGGAGGGAAGGGCCGATGAGCCAATTGCTATTGATCGTGTCGATCGGCGGGAGCCGGGTCGCTTTCCCCTCGGCTGCGGTCGAATCGGTGGTCGAGCTGGATACGTTGATCCCGGTGCCCCGCGCGGCGCCGCATGTCGCCGGCCTGTCGGCGTTGCGCAGCCGGGTGCTGACGGTGATCGACACCGTCCGGTCGCTCGACCTCGGCGAGACCGACTGCTCGGACGGAATCCGCGAAGCCGCGGTGGTTGAGCTCGACGGCCATCATTACGCGCTGATCGTCGATAGCGTCGAGGATGTGGTCGAGGCGATGTCCGATCCGTCCCCGATCCGCGCCGCGATGGGCGAGGGGTGGGAACGGGTCGCGCTGGGTATGGTCGAGACCGAGGAGGGCCCGCTGCTGCTGGTCGACGTCGCCGCATTGATCGCCGGACCGACGCCGGAAGCGCGCGTTGCCTAAAGTCTCGGGTTTAAGCCTCTGGTTACCCTTCCGGTTTAGACCGGCCTTAAATTGAACAGGATATGACTATGAAGACCTGCCTAATCGTCGACGACAGCAAGGTGATCCGCAAGGTCGCTCGCCATATCCTCGAAACGCTCGATTTCCAGGTCGATGAGGCCGGCGATGGCCGCGAGGCGCTGACCCGCTGCGAAGCGTCGATGCCCGATGTCGTCCTGCTCGACTGGAACATGCCGGTGATGAGCGGCATGGAGTTCCTCAAATTGCTTCGCCAGCGCGGTCACACTGACCAGCCCAAGGTGGTGTTCTGCACCACCGAGAATGACATGGCGCACATTCGCGCCGCGCTCGAGGCCGGTGCCGATGAGTATGTGATGAAGCCGTTCGATCGCGAAACGCTCCACATCAAGTTGCAGCTCGTCGGCGTCGCCTGAGGCGCCCGACGTGAACCCGGCGCTCGCCAAATCCGGCTCGGCTTATCGCGGGCACGAGCTCCCCCGAATCCGGCTGATGGTGGTCGACGATTCGATGGTCGCGCGGGCCGTCCTGTCGCGCATGATCGCGACCGATGACGGGTTTGAGATCGTCGCCGTCGCGGGGACGGCCGAAGACGCCATCGTCGCGCTCGACCAGGTGCGGGTCGATATCGTCCTGCTCGACCTGGAAATGCCCGGCGCGGGCGGGTTGAAATCAATCCCCAAGATTCTTGAGGCCGCGCGCGGCGCCAAGGTATTGATCGTCTCGTCGCTGGCCGAGGAGGGCGCGGCGGACACCGTCGCCGCGCTCGCGCTCGGCGCCACCGACACCTTGCCCAAGCCGGGTACCGGACGCTTCAACGGCCGCTTCTCTGAAGTGCTGCTGGGCAAGTTGCGCGCGCTTGGTCGCGCCGACCAGACCGGCACCACCCGCGGGCCCAAGACCGAACCGCTGCGAGTGGGCTCGCTCCGCGCGATGAGCGAGGGGCCGGTCAAATTGCTCGCGCTCGGCGCCTCGACCGGCGGGATCCACGCGCTGACCGCTTTCTTTCACGAACTGCCGTCGAAAATCGGTGCGCCGATCCTCGTCACCCAGCATTTGCCCGAGCCGTTCATGGCGGTGTTCGCGCGGCAATTGAGCGCCGCCGCGGGGCGCGAGGCGCTGATCGCCGAGGACGGACTTCGCCTGCTCCCCGACCGGATCGTGGTCGCGCCGGGCAATGCCAGCGTGGCGATCGAGGTCAGCGGCGGCAAGATGGTCGCGCGATTGCTCAGCCAGCGTTCGCCGAGCGGCTTCCTGCCGTCGGTCGATCCGATGCTCGCCTCGGCCGGGGCAATGCTCGGGCCCGAAGCGCTCGGCGTGGTGTTTTCGGGGATGGGCCGCGACGGGCTGGAGGGCGCGATGGCGCTGGTCGGTGCGGGCGGATCGGTGCTGGTCCAGGACGAAGCATCGTCGGCGGTGTGGGGCATGCCCCGCGCGGTGGCCGAGGCAGGGCTCGCCTGCGGGATACTGCCGCCGGTCAGGATCGCGCGCCGGATCGCGCATCGCATCGGCGATCACGCATGCAAGTAAGCGACAGTTCGAGCCGGATCCTCGCCGGGCTGCTCGAAGCACGCACAGGGCAGCAACTGACGATGAGCCGCCGCTGGCGGATCGAGACCGCGCTGTCGTCGCTGCTCAAGGCGCGCGCGATTGCGACGCTCGACGAGCTGATCACGATCCTCGTCATGGGGCGCGAGCCGGCGTTGGCCAACCTGGTCGTGGAGGCCTTGTTGAACAACGAAACCTATTTCTTCCGCGACCGCCAGCCGTTCGATCTGCTGTCGAACCAGTTCCTGCCGGCGCTGGCCAAGGCGCGGTCGCCCAAGAAGCATCTCAAGCTCTGGTCGGCGGGCTGCTCGACCGGGCAGGAGCCTTATTCGCTGGCGATGCTGTTCGCCGACGAGGCGCTTAAGTGGCAGGACTGGACGATCGATATTCTCGGCACCGACGTGTCGACCGCGGTGGTCGACCGGGCGCGGGCCGGGACCTACACCCAGTTCGAGGTGCAGCGCGGGCTCGGGATCAAGCAGATGATCCGCTGGTTCGCCGAGAGCGACGACGGCTGGCGCGCGGCCGAGGGGTTGCGCCGCCAGGTCCGCTTCCAGGTTCACAACATCCTCGAAAGCGCACCGCACCCGGGCCAGTTCGACATCATCCTGTGCCGCAACGTACTACTTTACCTGAGCCCCGAAAAACGGACGATGGCGTTCGACCGGCTGGCGGCGGCACTGGCCCCCGACGGCGCGCTGATGCTCGGCGCCGGGGAGACGGTGATCGGCCAGACCACGCGCTTCGCCGCCGATCGCGAAACGCGCGGGCTCTATCGGCTGACCGATGCCGCCAACGCCGACCGCCGCGAACCCCGGGTGGCGTGAACAACGCATCGCCTGAAAAGCCTTGACGGCGCGCGCTCCGGCGTGTGCCAATGAGCAATGGACCTGATCGACGCCCCCTCGCCGAATTTCGACGATCGGGCGCTGCCGGTGACGATGATCGTGCTCCATTATACCGGCATGCCCGACTGCCAGGGGGCGATCGACCGGATGACCTCGCCCGAGGCCAGGGTCTCGGCCCATTATTGCATCGACGAGGATGGCACGACCTACTGTCTGGTTGATGAAGCCAAGCGCGCGTGGCACGCGGGCAAAAGCTATTGGCGCGGGGTGACCGACGTCAATTCGGCCAGCGTCGGGATCGAGATCGTCAATCCGGGCCACGAATTCGGCTATCGCCCGTTCCCCGACGAGCAGGTCGCGGCGCTGATCCCGCTGGTCGCCGACATCAAGGACCGCCACGGCATCGGGCGCGGCAATGTCGTCGGTCATTCGGACATCGCCCCGGCGAGGAAGGAAGATCCGGGCGAACTGTTCCCGTGGGACGCGCTCGCCAGCCGGCGGCTCGCTTTGCCCAGCCCGACCCGCGACCTGATGGACCCGTTCTGGACCGACGCCGGCTTTCTGCTGGCGCTCGAGCGGTTCGGTTATGACGTCAGCGAAGCCCAAAAGGCGGTGATCGCCTTCCAGCGCCGCTTCCGCCCGGAGACGATCGACGGCATCGTCGATGGCGAATGCCGCGCGAAACTCCTCTCGCTGTTGCTCCCAAGGCCGCAATAAGCGATACGCCCGCTTGTCAGGGGGCTGGGCGGCCGCGGCGGATTTCGATCCGGCGAGGAAAGTCCGGGCTCCACGGAATGAAGGTGCCGGGTAACGCCCGGCGGCCCCTCGGGGTCAGGGAAAGTGCCACAGAAAGCATACCGCCGGGCATCTTGGGTAACCTTGGGGACCGGTAAGGTCGAAAGGGTGCGGCAAGAGCGCACCGCGCGGCTGGCAACAGGCGCGGCACGGCAAACCCCACCTGGTGCAAGACCGAATAGGGGTGGCATGGGGCTTCGGCTCCGGGGCCTGTTCCGGCCCGCCACCCGGGTTGGTCGCTTGAGCGGCGGGGCAATCCGTCGCCTAGAGGAATGGTCGCACAGGCGTCGCAAGACGCTGGACAGAACCCGGCTTACAGGTCCCCTGGCAATTTTCCTGGAAGCGCGGGTGGCGGAGCCGCCGCCTTTTCCCTAGGTGGGGAAGTGATGGCCAAGCCAACCCGCTCCGACGATTGGGGATTTCCCCGCTGGCGCCCCTATGGAGCGAAAGGCCGGTCTGCGGCCCGCGTCCGGCTGTGCGACCGCGAAGGGTGCGAAGATGTCGGCGACCGGCCCGCGCCCAAGGCCCCCAACAGCCCCGAACGCTGGATGTTCTGTCAGGCGCATGCTGCCGAATATAACAAGGGATGGGACTATTTCGCCGGGCTCACCGCCGAGGAAGCGGCGCGCCGCGCGGCGGAGGAGGAAGCCGGCGCCTCGGCGTTTCGCAAGAGCGCGCATTACCAATGGGCCGGCCCCGGCGACGGCAGCCGCAGCCGCGACGAAATGCGGGCCTATGACGCGCTCGACATCGAGGCCGAGGCCGAGGCGAAGGAGATAAAGGCGGCCTATCGCAAGCTGGCCAAACAATTCCACCCCGACGTCAATCAGGGCGACGATGAAGCCGCCAAGCGTTTCCAGCAGGTCCAGGCAGCCTATGACGTGCTGCGCAAGGCGGCCGAACGGCGCGGCGAGACGATCTGATCTAAGGCGTTAGCATAAAGGTGCCGACCGCGCGCGCCACCGGGCGGGTGTCGTCGCCGGTATGCGCGATCCCGCTGACGAAGGCGATCTGCCGGGTCAATTTGTCGCAGGTGCAGCGCGCAATCACCGTCTCGCCCTTCAGCGCCGGGCGGAGATAGTCGAGCCTCAGGTCGATCGTCACCGATGGCTGGAAGCGGCCCAGCGCGCGCCACACCGACGTCCCACCGCAGGTGTCGAGCAGGCTGACGATCGCGCCCGAGGCGAGCACCCCGGTTTCGGCCACGCCGACCAGTTGCTCGCGCCACGGTAGCGCCAGCTCGACCCAATTGTCGCCACAGGCGCGAAACTCGAGCCCGAGCGCTCGGCCATGCCCGACCGATCGGGCAAGTTCGAAGAAGGAACTGGGGTCGAATCCGCCGTCGGGGGGCTTGGCCGGATGGTCGTCGCTGACGCTCACGCCGCCAGCCGCCGCGCGGTGCCCTGCACCAGCGAAATCATGTTGGGGATGCCCTGGGTGCGATTGGAGGACAGTTCGCGCGCCAGGTTGAATGGCGCCAGCGCGGCGGCGACGTCCATGTCGGCGATGTCGGCGGGCGCGCGGTCCTGAACGACCGCCAGCACCAGCGCGACCACTCCCTTGGTGATCGCGGCATTGCTGTCGGCGAGGAAGTGGAGGCGGCCGTCCTCGGCGCGGGTCGGATAGACCCACACTGACGCCGAGCAGCCGCGCACCTTGGTGGCGTCGGTCTTGAGCGCCTCGGGCATCGGCTCGAGGCTCCGCCCGAGTTCGATCAGCAGGCGGTAACGATCCTCGCTGTCGAGCAGCGAATAATCGTCGAGGATGGCGGGAAGGGGGGTCATGGAGAGCCGACTAGCATCCCCGCATCGTCATTGCGAGGAGCGGTGCGACGCGGCAATCCATCTCCAGCAGGTAGCACGCAGCACGACGCTCGCAAGGACGCTCAGCGGTCGAGCTTGACCGGCTCTCCGGTCAGCCGCGGCGTGCGCAGCGCCTCGATCTGGGCGGCGGTGTCGAAGCCCTTGTCGGTGACGATCTGCTCGAGCACCCGCACCCGGGCTTCGAGCCGCTCGGTATGCGCTGCATATTGGGCGGTCTTTTCGGCGGTCAGGTCGGACTGCGCGCCAATCTGGCGTTCTTTGACCCTCAGCCACATCTTGAACGGCGCAATGCCGATCGCGGCAAGCGGAATCAGCACCCAGATCCAGCTGGCGATATTATCCATTACGCAATGTCCTTCTTCGACGGCACGAGGTGCAACTGGTCGATTTCCTGCGCCAGGCGGTTCGGCCGGTCAGTAATGATCCGCTCGATCGTTTCCAGCCGGTCCTTGACCGATCCGAGCTCGGCGCGGAGCTGGGCATTCTCGCTCGACAGCAACTTGATCCGCTCGACCGATTCCTCGTCCGACTTGGGGTGAATCGCCATGCCCCAGCTATTCTGCAGCGGATAGCCGTTCTTGATCCTCAGCCACGTGCCGAGTAGCGAGCCGCCGACACCGATGGCGACGATGATCGCGACGACCGGCACGAGTTTGACGAGCAGATCGATGATCGCGGTGAATTCGGGGTCCATGATTGCCTCTTTCCTAGCGAAGATTGTCGATGTCGTCGCTGAGCCGGCGCGAGGGGTCGGTGGCGATCCGCTCGAGCACCTTGAGGCGGTCCTCCAGCCGGTCGACAGTGGCCTTTAACTCGGCATTCTCTTTGACCAGCCGGTCGGCCGCCGGATCCTTCTTGGTCACCGTGCCGCCCCATTCGCCTTCCAGCGGATAGCCGTGGCGCGCGCGGATCGCCGTGGTGATGATCCACGCCACAAAACTCATGGCGATGATCGCCAAGACAAAACCCGAACCCCCGAAGCTCATTCCTGTTTCCCCTTATTCAAGCCTCCGCGCTCAGCGAAGGCTGTCGATTTCGCGCGCCAGGCTGCGGTTGTCGGTGGTGACAGATTCCTCGATGTCGGCCAGACGCCGGTCGATATCGCGAAAGCTGCTTGCGATGCCGCGCGCGGTGCGGGCGGGGGAGGCGCGGACGCCCTGCCAAAATTCCTGCTGGTCGGCGCTGTCGCGGTCGAGTTCGCGTGGCCGGTCGGGCGAAATCCATCCGGCGACGAAGTACAAAGGGATGGTTGCACCGCCGCTAAAGAAGATGCCGAAGATCATCATCCAGCGCACTAGGGTGGTATCGATCCCGGTATAATCGGCGATCCCCGCGCACAGGCCGAGGATCTTGCCGTTGCGCTTGTCGCGATAGAAACGCGTGCGGCTTGCGGGCTGGACCATGATGTTATTTCCTGTCTTTCAGCAACCGGTCGGTGCGGCTGGTGAGGTCGTCGATACCCTGCAGCAGGCTGCTTCGGCCCAGCCCGCCGCCGCCGCCGCTGCCGCTGCCCGCACCGGGCAGGCAATTCTGCCGCCATTCGGGATTTTCGGCGGTCATGATCCGTTCGATCGAGCACAGGCGGTCATCGAGCCGCCGCGCCGCGTCGTGCAGATCGTCGAGCAATTGCTCGTCGGCGCCGGTCAGCGTCTTCGCGGTCTTCCATTTGGTGATGTAATGGAAAATCAGCCATGGCAGCGCCACGAACAGGATCCCCAATACGACTGCGGGTACCAAAACTTCTTCCACTTAAACCCCCTTGGCCTTCATTGCGGCCTTCATAGCTTGCAGTTCGGCGTCGACGCTATCGCTGGCGCGAAGGTCGGCGATTTCTTCTTCCAGGCTTTTCGGCCCGGTCATTCCAAGCGCATCGGCGCGCCCTTCGGCAAAGTCTGCGCGGCGTTCGAGCACTTCGAAGCGCGAGAAAGCGTCCTCGGTGCGGCCGCCGTTCAAGACTTCGCGTGCCTTGGCGCGGGTGACGGCGCTTTCGATGCGGTTGGCGATGGCGTTCTGGCGGCTGCGGGCTTCGCGAAGCTTGCCCTGCAATTTGGCGATGTCGACTTCGTAGCTTTTCAGCGTGTCCTCGATCGACCCGATTTCGGCGCGCAGGCCGTCGGCCATGTCGGTCGCCTTCTGGCGTTCCATCAGCGCCGCCTTGGCGAGATCCTCGCGGTCCTTCGACAGCGCCAGCTCGGCTTTCTCGGTCCAGCTGGCCTGCAATTCGTCGAGCCGGGCGATCGCGCGGCGCATTTCCTTGCCGTCGGCGATCGACCGCGCCGCCGAGGCGCGAACCTCGACCAACGTCTCCTCCATCTCGAGGATGATCATGCGGATCATCCGCGCCGGATCTTCGGCGCGGTCCAGCAGCTCGGTCATATTGGCTGCGAAAATGTCCCGCGTGCGGGAAAAGATACCCATGAAGCACTCCGTGCAGTGGCGCCCTGTTGCAATATCTTATTCAAGCTTCGTGCCACAAGTCCGGAATCGCTGAAGCTATGACAAAAACGCATTTTTTTCGCGCTTTTGGGCATGAAAAACCTTGCCAAAGCATGGGATATGTCACCAACTGTTCGCATATGGAGCGCACCAGTCAATTCGTCGGGTCGAGCCTGGCGTTTCTCGATGCGGTCGAGCGCGCCAGCCGCGCCGCGCCCTTGAACCGCCCAGTGCTGGTGATCGGCGAGCGCGGCACCGGCAAGGAATTGATCGCCGAGCGGCTCCACCATCTGTCGGGCCGCTGGGCCGGGCCGCTGGTGACGATGAACTGCGCCGCGCTCCCCGAGAACCTCATCGAAGCCGAATTGTTCGGCCATGAAGCGGGCAGCTTCACCGGCGCCGCCAAGACCCGTCACGGGCGCTTCGAGGAGGCGGACGGCGGCACCCTGTTCCTCGACGAGCTCGCCAGCCTGTCCTCCCCGGCGCAGGATCGGCTGCTGCGCGCGGTCGAATATGGCGAGATCACCCGCATCGGCGCGTCGCGGCCGATCCAGGTCGACGTGCGGATCGTCGCCGCGACCAACGAACATCTCCCGCGGCTGGTCGACGAGGGCCGCTTCCGCGCCGATTTGCTCGACCGGCTGAGCTTCGAAGTGGTGACACTTCCGCCGCTCCGCGCGCGGCAGGGCGACATTCCGCTGCTCGCCGAGCATTTCGGGCGGCGCATGGCGGTCGAGCTCGAATGGCCCAACTGGCCGGGCTTCTCGCCTGCGGTCGGCCGAGCGCTCGAAACCTATCCGTGGCCGGGCAACGTCCGCGAGCTTCGCAACACCGTCGAGCGCGCGGTCTATCGCGCCGAGGATCCCGAGCGCGAGATCGATGCGATCCAGTTCGACCCGTTCCATTCGCCCTGGGCGCCGGCCGACTCGCCCTCGGGCCAGGCCGAGCGCCCGCTCAATTCGCCCGCGCCATCCGCCGACCCGACACCGTCCACTGCCGTCCCAACCGCCCCGCCGCCAACCGATGTCAGCGACCTGCGCGGCGCGGTCAATGCGTATGAACGCGCCTTGCTCGAGGACGCGCTGGCGAAAAGCCGCTTCAACCAGCGCGCCACCGCCACCGCTTTGGGCCTGAGCTACGACCAGCTCCGCCACGCGCTCAAGCGCCACAAGTTGCTCGACGCCGCGCAAGGTTGATGCACACGGCACCGTAACATGTTATGCTCCACCTTCCCAAGCAAGGGAGGTTTCGATGAAAACTCGTTTCCTGAGCGCCGCGCTGGTCGCCACCGCCACCGCCACCGCCACCGCCACCGCCGCCGCATCGCCAGCCTGGGCCGGTTCGGTCTCGATCGGCAACAGCACCGCGCGCGACTGCTATGAGGCGGCGATCGCCCGCAGCAACGACCGCAACAGCTTTTACCATTGCAACCTGGCGCTCGACCAGGAGGGGCTGACCGCGCAGGATCGGGCGGCGACCCTGGTCAATCGCGGCGTGCTCTATTTGCGCGGGCATAATTACCGCTCGGCCGGGCGCGATTTCAACGCGGCGCTGAAGACCGACGCCAACAATGCCGAAGCGTGGCTCAACCTCGCCATTGCCAGCCTGCAGCAGGGCGGCGGCGGCGATACGCTGCCGCTGATCGACAAGTCGCTGGCGCTCAACACCGCGCGCCCGGCGCTGGCGTATTACAGCCGCTCGATCGCGCATGAACGCCAGGGCAATGTCCGCGCCGCCTACAATGACCTGCTCCGCGCGCAGGAGCTGGCCCCGAACTGGAGGGCGCCGACCGAGGATTTGAAACGCTACCAAGTGCGCCGCCGCTGATTGCCAACGACGGCGCAACGACTGGTGGCCAGCCTCAGCCGCAAACGGTTGCTGGGTCGGCTAACCGCCCAGCGGCTGGTGCGCCGACATGGCGTAAAGCATCGGGATCGACAGGATCGTGTTGATCCGGCTGGTCAGCATCGCGGTCCGCGCCGACTTGGCCTTGGACGCATCGTCGGCCTCGACGATCCCCAGCGCGCGCTTCTGGTTGGGCCAGATGATGAACCACACGTTGAACGCCATGACGAGCGCGATCCACATCCCCGTGCCGATCAGCTGGAAGCCCGGCCGGAACATCAGCGCGTCCTTCTCATAGCCATAGAGATAGGCGACAAGCAGCCCGGTGATGACCGTCGCCAGGGCCGCCCAGCGAAAGTAGAACAGGGCCTTGGGGGCGATATGCTTGCCGATCGCGGGCTTCAGCTCGGCCGGGATCGACGGCATGGTCGGGATCTGGACGAAGTTGAAATAGTACAGCAGCCCGATCCACAAGATCCCGAACAAGACGTGCAGCCAGGTGACGATGATCACCGTCGGGAGATTGTCGGCGTGGAAGCCCATCATCAGCCCGATCGCAAGGATCAGCCCGATGAACAAAGTGACGTTCAGATTTTCAAGTAATTTGCCCATGATTGCCCTCGATACTGGGCGGCCCCTGCCGCGATTGTCGCCTAAGGATTAGGCCCGCCGCGCCCAACCGGCAAGCGCATGCGCCAAGCCGTTGGAGCCTCGGCGCGGTTCATTGGTTGATGCCATGACCAGTTGATGCCATGGCCAAACCCCTAACCCGACGCGAGGATCCCATGCCCTTCACGCTCCCCGACCTTCCCTTCGACCGCACCGCGCTTGCGCCGCACATGTCGGCCGAAACGCTCGATTTCCACCACGGCAAGCATCACCAGGCCTATGTCGACAAGACCAACAAGATGCTCAGCGAAAAGGATTATGGCGACGCCTCGCTGGTCGAGGTGATCGAGATGGCGAAGGACAAGAGCGACAAGAAATTGTTCAACAACGCCGCCCAGATCTGGAACCATAGCTTTTTCTGGCAATGCCTCGCCCCCGCCGGCTCGACCAAACTATCGGGCGAGCTCAAGACGATGGTCGAGCGCGATTTCGGCTCGGCCGAGGCGATGCTCGAGAAGCTCGCCACCGAAAGCGCCGAGCATTTCGGCAGCGGCTGGGGCTGGCTGGTGCTCGACGGCACCAAGCTCAAGGTGACCTCGCTCCATGACGCCGACACCCCCGCGGTCCACGACCTCGTCCCGCTGCTGACGCTCGATGTGTGGGAACATGCTTATTACATCGATTATCGCAACGAGCGGCCCAAGTTCGTCAAGTCGGTGCTCGACAATCTTGTCAACTGGGACTTCGTCGCGAAGAACCTCGACGGCAAGGGCCTCGACCGCGCCGACCAGAAGCAGAAAGCGACGGCCAACGCCTGATTGTTCACCTGCGAAGGCAGGGGAGAGACTCTTTCGTTCGCTGGATCCCGGCCTTCGCCGGGGAACATCCTAGTATTTCCGCCGATTTTTAACCCGTCCTTGTAAGAAGCGTAGCAACGAAGCAATCCATCTCAAGCCTCTGCCTGAGCGCTGGCATCGACCTTTAATTTTTCTGTAATTTTACGAAACATTCTTCTAAAGCGGGCGTTGTTACGGCTGTCCGCACAAATTATGCGGCGGCACCGGGGGGGCTCGCCAGAATGCCTTGTTTTGCGTCGGTCGCTGTTTAATGGCCTCCATTCTCATCGTCGAGGATGAGGTGTTTATTTGCCAGAATGCCGAGTGGCTCATGCGAGAACTCGGCCATGACGTGCTGCTGGCTTGCAGCCTCGAGGAATCGCTTGTCCATTTGTCGGCATCCGGACCGATCGACGCGCTCTTTGTCGACATTCGTTTAAATGCCTTGGCCCTTGGTGGCTATGACGTCGCCAACCGGGCAATCATGCTTCGGTCGGCACTCAGGGTGCTGTACACCTCGGGCAGCCCGCTCACCGCCGAGATGACCGATCAGTTCGTCCGTGAAGGACGATTCCTGCAAAAGCCCTATTCGAACCAGCAGCTCGAATTTTCCATCGGGGAACTTCTCAACTCGCCCGAGCAACCACGGTGCACACAGCCGGTGCGCGATTGAGTCAGGACAGCAAATCTCTATTCCAGACGCGGCGACAGGGCCGACCCATCCGCCAGCTCAGGCGCTAGACAACCGCCAGACGGCAGGATCGATCGTCAAGGCGGACGCGCTGCAGAGCGCGATTTTCAACAGCGCCAACTTCTCAAGCATCGCGACCGATGCCAGGGGCGTGATCCAGATCTTCAATGTCGGCGCCGAACGGATGCTCGGCTATACCGCCGCAGAGGTGATGAACACCATCACCCCGGCCGATATCTCTGATCCGCAGGA
>Ga0105046_10009081_pt1 | contig 15570 bp, 17 predicted proteins | sample MAT03_FD_78385 | JGI IMG/M metagenome (GOLD analysis project Ga0105046, IMG submission 78385) | Freshwater microbial communities from Lake Fryxell liftoff mats and glacier meltwater in Antarctica - MAT-03 (megahit assembly) | ecosystem: Environmental > Aquatic > Freshwater > Ice > Liftoff...
CCGGGCCGCGTCATCAATATCTCGTCGGTCCACGAGGACCTGCCGTTTCCCGGCTTCGCGAGCTACTGCGCGAGCAAAGGCGGGCTGAAAATGCTGAGCCGGGATCTGGCGATCGAGCTCGCGCCGTCCCGGATCACGGTGAATTCCATCGCTCCCGGAGCGATCGAGACGCCGATCAACGCGAAGCTCATGAAGAACAGAAAGAAGCTGAAGGCGCTCCTGGCAAAAATCCCTCTGCGTCGGATCGGCCAGCCGGGCGAAATCGCGGGCGCGGTCGCCTTCCTCGCCTCGGAAGACGCCGCCTACATCACCGGCGAGACGCTGCTCATCGACGGCGGGCTGACGTGGAACTACCGCGAGCAATGAAGCGGTCCGAAAAGAAAGCGTGCTCGTGAAGTCTTTAATTCACACCGATGCCAAACCGGCCACAGGCCACGACCGCAAACTGGAGAGACGACAATCATGACCGCGGCCTTCACTTCCCGCCTGTCGGCCGCGAGCACGCCGCTGAAGCACGCCTGGGAGCACACCGTAGGAAGCGGTCATGCGCCGCTCGCACTCCGCGCGGATTGGCAGGAGCAGCTCCGGCGCTGCCACGATGAGCTTGGCTTCCGGCATGTCCGCTTCCACGGACTGCTCTCGGATGACATGGGCACGCTCGTCGCCCACGAGGACAAACCGCTCTACTCCTTCTTCAACGCCGACCGCATCTGCGACTTCCTGCTGTCGATCGGCATGCGCCCCTTTGTCGAGCTGGGCTTCATGCCGGAGATGCTGGCGTCGGGGTCCGAAACCGTGTTTCACTATCGGGGGAATATCACGCCGCCCAAGGACTACGACGCCTGGGGCACGCTCATCCGCAAACTGGTGGGCCATTGGGTCGAACGCTACGGCATCGACGAGGTGAGCCAGTGGTTCTTCGAGGTATGGAATGAAGCGAATCTGCCGGCATTCTGGTCCGGCACACAAGAGGACTACTTCAAGCTCTATTCGCATACGGCGCAGGCGATCAAGTCTATCGACGGGTCGCTCCGCGTCGGCGGCCCGGCGACGGCCATGACCGAGTGGGTCGAGGAGCTGCGGGATTACGGCGAGAACAACCGCCTGCCGGTTGACTTCATCAGCACGCACATTTACCCGACCGACCCACTCGGCTTCGAGGGCGCGGACACGGAGGAGCAGCTCGCCAACAGCCCGCGGAACCTCCTGCGCGACCGGGCGAAACGCGTGCGCGACCAGGCGCGCGGACGCCCTGTCTATTTTACCGAGTGGAACATCTCCTCCAATCCGCGAGACCACTATCACGACGAGCCGTTCGCCGCGGCCTACGCGGCCAGGATCGTGTTGGGGACGGATCCCTTTGTGGAGGGTTACGGCTACTGGACCTTCACCGACATCTTCGAGGAAAACTACTTTCCCTCGATCCCATTCCATGGCGGGTTCGGTCTGCTCAATCTCCATGGCATCCCAAAGCCGATCTACCGCGCCTTCCAGCTCTTGCACCAGCTCGGCAGCGAGCTGATTCCAGTCGTCGGCTTGCACGAGACGGTCGATGTCTGGGTCGTTCGCAAGCGCGGTTCGATCACGGTGTTTCTCACCAACCACGCCCAGCCGCGCCACGACATCGCCATGCAGCGCGTGGAGATCCGTTTGACCGATGCCCCCGCGCCGCTTGCGGCCACCATCGAGCGCATCGACGAGGACCATGCGAACCCGCGCAGGCAGTGGCGCGAGATGGGCGAACCCGAGTATCTGAGCCGCGCGCAAGTAGAGGAACTCGAAGCGGCCTCTCAGCTCGTACAGGAGTCGTTCGATGTGACCTACGCGGATGGCATCGTCCACTTCACCGTCGACCTCCCCCCGCACGCGATCGCAGCCGTCACGCTGAAGCTCAACCCTGAACCGCCAGACGGAAGCGCCGACACATGATCAGCGAGCCACCAATGACCGAGGAGACCCTCGACCAGCTCCAGCGCGCCGCGTTCAGCTACTTCCTGCACGCGGTGAATCCGGCCAACGGGCTGATCGCCGACACCACACGCGACAATGCTCCGGCCAGCATCGGGGTGGTTGGATTCGCGTTGTCGGCTTATCCCGTCGCGGTGGAGCGGAGTTGGATGACGCGGGCCGAGGCGGTCGAACGCACTCTCGCGACGCTACGTTTCTTCCGCGACAGCGATCAAAGCGGCAGTCCGGAGGCGACCGGCTTCAAAGGCTTCTACTACCACTTTCTCGACATGCAGTCCGGCGTTCGCATGTGGCGCTCGGAGCTTTCGATGATCGACACCGCCATGCTGATCGCCGGAGCACTAACGGCAGCCAGCTATTTCAACGCGGACACGAATGAGGAAACTGAACTGCGCGTAACCGTCGACGCGCTCTACCGTCGCATCGACTGGCCGTGGACGCTGGACGGCAAGACGACAATCCGGCTAGGCTGGAAACCCGAGAGCGGATTCCTGAACTACGGCTGGGATGGTTACAGCGAGGCCATCGTGCTGTATATGCTCGCGCTGGGCTCGCCGACGCACCCGATTGCGGGCGACAGCTTCGAGGCGTGGACCGCGACCTACCAATGGGAAAATTTGTACGGCTATGATTTTTTGTATGCGGGGCCGCTGTTCATTCATCAATTCTCGCACGCGTGGATCGATTTTCGCGGCATCCAGGATCGTTTCATGCGGGAGAAGCGCTGCGACTATTTCGAGAACAGCCGGCGCGCGACCTACGTGCAGCGCGAATACGCGCGGCGCAACCCGCATAGCTTCGCCGGTTACGACGAAAGCAGCTGGGGCGTGACAGCCTGCGATGGCCCGAGCCAGCAGGAACCTGAGCAGACTGACGAACCACGCCGCCTCTTTGGTTATGCCGCGCGGGGCGTTCCCTACGGGCCAGATGACGGCACCTTGTGCGGGTGGGCGGCGTTGGCATCGCTACCATTCGCGCCGGAGCTCGTCTTAGGCACCGCCCGCACCATGCGTGACCGCTATCCCGAGAACCTGTCAAACCTGCAATACGCCAGCAGTTTCAATCCAACCATCTCGCGCGACGATAAGCGCGCCTGGGTCTCGGCCGGGCTCTTCGGGCTCGACCAGGGCATCGTGCTGTTGATGATCGAAAATTATCGCTCCCAACTGATCTGGCGTCTGATGCGGAAGTGTCACCCAGTCCATACCGGTTTGCGCCGCGCTGGATTCCGTGGTGGCTGGCTAGAGCAACGCTCGTCATCCGAGGACCACGCCAATGCTCCCGCCTGATGACTTTATCAACGTCGCTCCATCGAGCGTAGCCGAGCGCGAGCGGCGAGAGAATATTCATCCGGAAGGTTGGCGCAATCCGGCACCGGCCGTCTGTTACAATCTCGTGGTTATCGGCGCAGGCACGGCGGGACTCGTGGCGGCACACGCCGCTGCGGCATTGGGCGCGAAGGTCGCACTGATCGAACGCCATCTGCTTGGAGGCGACTGCCTGAATGTGGGGTGCGTGCCGTCGAAGTCGATCATTCGCACGTCGCGGCTGTACGCCGAGATGCGCCATGCCACGCAGTATGGTGCGCAGATCCCCGGCGATATCCGCGTTGATTTTCCCGCCGTAATGCAGCGCATGCGAGGCATTCGCGCCCGCATCAGCCGCGCCGATTCGGTGCGTCGGCTGACTGAAGCCGGCGTCGATGTGTTCTTCGGCACGGCCTGCTTTTCCGAAGCGGCGGCGGTGACGGTAGATGGCGCGACCCTGCGTTTCAAAAAGGCAATGATTGCGACCGGCTCGCGCCCCGACACGCCGTCGATTCCCGGGCTCGTCGAAGCCGGATTCCTGACCAACGAAAACATCTTCGACCTGACCGAATTGCCGCGCCGCCTGCTGGTCATCGGCGGCGGACCGCTCGGCTGCGAACTGGCGCAGGCCTTTTCCCGCTTCGGGTCAAAGATCATCATTGCGCAGGATTGGCCGCTGTTCCTGCCCCGGGAGGAGCGCGACGCCGCGCAGATCCTGTCGGACGCGTTCGCCCGCGACGGTATCGAAGTGCGGCTCAACACGCGTGTCGTAAACGTGCGCGCCGAAGGCGGACAGAAACTCGTCGATCTGGTCAGCGAGGACCACGAGAGTACGGTCGAAGTCGACGCGATCCTCACCGGCACCGGCCGAGTGCCGAATGTCGATGGTCTCAATCTGGAGGCCGCGGGCGTCGAGTACGACGACACTGACGGGATACGGGTCGACGATTTTCTGCAGACCACCAATCCGCGCATTTATGCCGCCGGAGATGCGTGCCTGGAGGACAAGTTCACGCATACCGCCGACGCATCGGCCCGTATCGTGGTGCGGAACGCGCTGTTCCTCGGGCGGCAGCGGCTGAGTGCGCTGACGATTCCCTGGTGCACCTACACCGATCCGGAGATCGCGCATGTCGGCCTCTATGTGCGGCAGGCGCACAACCAGGACCTGTCGGTCAAGACGTTCACAATCCCGATGCACGACGTGGATCGCGCGATCGCGGACGGGGAGGAAACGGGATTCGTCAAAATCCATGTCAAAGAGGGTACCGACCGAATTTTGGGAGCGACAATCGTCGCCCGACACGCCGGCGAGATGATTAACGAGGTCACGCTGGCGATGGTTGCCGGCACAGGTCTTCGCACTCTGGTACGCGTCATCCACTCCTATCCGACCCAGGGCGAAGCAATCAAGAAGGCGGCTGACGCCTACAACCGTAGCCGCCTGACGCCATTCATGAAAAATCTCATGCGAAAATGGCTCAGCTGGCAGCGCGGTGGCGACGGGCCGAGCCAAACGCCTCCCTCGGCGACGTAAATGCTTTGGAGGCACACGTTTGAGCGTTGGTGGCGGCATGAAACTCGCCATCATTGGTGTGGTTGTTGGGATCGTCGGCGCCGTGGCTTGCTACATCCCTGCGCGCCTGGCTATGCGAGTGGACCCGATGGTGACACTTCAGGATTGATGATCGGCAATCGGGTGAACGGGTGATTGCCTTCGATCATCTGCCAGGTCGGCTGGCGGCCACGAGCGAGATCTTTACATCGCGTGAGATCACAGTGCGCATGACGGTGCCTCCGCGAATCCCGAAGTCAAAACGATCGATCGTGAAGCTCGTCTGGAATACGTCCATCTGGCCCTCGCCCGGCACGTCGTGACGTCCGCCGTACGTCACCGGCAGGGTGACCGTCTTCGCGACGCCGCGGATCGTCAACGTCCCCGTGACGTCGAACCGGTTCGATCCGGCCGCCTTGATCGACGTGCTCCTGAAGGTCAGGTCGGGGTGTCGGGCGGCATCAAAATACTCCTCGTTCAGCAGGGCCTGGTCCCTGCGCGGTTCGCCGGTATCGACGCTGGCCACGTTCACCACCCACTCGATGGACCCTGTTTCCGGTGCTGCGGGATCGAACGCGATCGTACCGGAGTGCGTACGAAACCTGCCGTCGACTTCAACAAGTCCCCACTTCGTCACGAAGAACGACACCCTGCTGTGGGCTGGATCGATCCGCCAGGTGGACGACCAAGTGTTCGCCGTGGCGACAAGGACAACGAGAAGCGTCGCAGTGAGCAGAGCGAATGATCGTCTCATGCAGGAAGGACGCACGGCGTGGCCAGGCGTTAACGCAGCCTTCGCGGAAAGATGTCGGACCAATTGGCCCACCAGTTCTTGAGCGCGGGTAACGGCAGTGAGTCGTGCCACTGCCAGTACATGTCGTCGTCGCCCTCGAGAATGCGCGTGATGGCGTCTGGCGATGGCGGTGCGTGGAGTACCGAGACCCGTTCGAGCAGTGCAGCCCGGATCGCGGAAGGGAGTGCGTCAATCCGCGCCAGCGTGATCACCGTGAAGGCATCCCGCACGCGCGCTTCCGAGGTCACCACCTGAATGAGCGCCGGTACGGGAGCGTGCGCAGTGGCTTCGACCTCGCGTACGGCACGCCTGAACGCCTCAGTGGCATCGTCGAACACCGCGACGGACGGCGCCCGATCGTGACGCATCTCCGACGATGCGCCGGCGGGTACGGACTGTTCGCCGTACGCGTTGTCGAGCATCACCCAGCCCGTTGACACACGCAGGCGCGTGGCCTGATCCTCGTCCACCGTCAACCGGAAGATGCATCCCAGATCAACGACCAACCCGGCCGGCGTCGTGACGACCACGCGGCCCGGAGGCGCCCAGACGCGGACATCGATCTCGCCGCGATCGAGCGCGAGACGGTGGCGCTCGGCTGTTGTGGATACCAGCGTCAGGCGCGTGCCCGGACGGGCCTCAAGCTCACCCAACCGCGCAATGGCCACCCGCAGTCCATCGTCATCCGCCGTCAGCGCCGAACCGGGGGCCAACGACGATGCGCCGCGGTCAACCCGCCACGCGCGTCCATCCGGCCACGACAGGCGCCAGTTGTGGAATCCGTACAGACCGGCAACAAGAAGAATCGACGCGGCGATGGCCAGTCGCACAATGAACCGGAGCGGGCGGCGAACCTCGAGCGCCGGCGGAAGCGGCCGCGCTGAAGGGTTGAACGCCAGCGGCGTGAGTCGTGCTTCGAGCGCGGAGACGTCGGGATCGACCGGCCCGGTGCGGTCCCACAAATAGTCGCTCATATGACGTCCTCCGCCAGTGGCGCACTGTCGAGCGCGGCGCGCAACAGCTTGAATCCGCGGTGCAGGTTCACGCGCACCGAGGCTGGGGAAAGGCCCGTCACGCACGCGATCTCCGGGCCGGTCATCCCCTGCACGAGCCGGAGGATCAGTGTCTCTCGATACGCCTCGGGAAGCAGTCGGATTGCCGCGAGGGCTTGCGCGGCCTCAAACTGCACGTCGGGTGTTGCACCGGGACTCACGATGCGATCCAGCACGCCTCCACTCTCGCCGGCATCAATCGTCCCGGTCTCCCCCGCTACGGCCAGCGAGCGCCGGAACCTGTCAGTGGCGCGCCGCCGGGCAATCGACGCGATCCATCCGGGAAATGCGGCGGGCTCCCGCAGGTCGCCAAGCCGCTCGAGCGCCGAGAGAAACACCTCCTGCACGAGGTCCTCCGCTCGCTGCCTGGGCATCTGGACAAGCAGGATCGCGTACACGTACCCGCTGAACCGCTCGTAGAGCCGTCCAAAGGCATCCCGATCCCCTGCCTGCGCCGACCGCACGTCTGCCGCGACATTCAGAAGATGTAGTCTCCCGGCAACCGCAATGCGATGTCCACGGTGGCGCGTCCGTCGCGTCGTCTCACTGGACAAATGTACGCGAAGCGCCCGAGCGCCTTCGACGCCCTGATGTCCGACGCGCCGAGCAGCGGATCGCCTTCAAAGAGGACGTCCTTGAGGGTGCGGCGTGAACCGTCGCCTGGCTCGACGCACACGTGCACGTGTGCGGGCGTGGACCGGTCGGGATATGGAGCGGGACGAATTGTGTCAAAGACGAAACGTCCGGAGGCATTGGAGCGCGCCCACCCCTTCAAGCGCCAGCCTCCACCTGGACGGTCGTATTCCCCAGTGACGTCGGTGTGATAGGCGAAGATCACGGCATTGCGGGCTGGCGTTCGACCGTCGGTATCGATGAGCGTGCCAACGACCTGCAGCGGCTCGCCCGGTTCTTCAGAAGGTGCAATCCGCGCAGCCGACGACAACACCGCCGGGCGGGCTTCCTGGGCGTCGCGGTAGAGGCGGAGGTAGTGTTGATCTGTGACGCGCGGCAAGGCAGGAGTCTGGCGCGCCGCCATCACGGTGTGCGCCAGGCGTCCTCCCGTCAGGAGCAGTGCTTCACGTCGCGTCATATGGGAAGGACGCGCCGAACGCCAAAGCGTTAACGCGCACTTCTCGGGTGCCTCCCGCGGTGACGCTCCAATATTGGGTCAACGCGGGTTTGAGTGGGTCATTGGCGCGGTTGCATGCGCGCGAAGGCCCAACCAGAGCCGTCGAGCGGGATTCGAAGAGCCCCGAGAGTGGTGCTGAAATCTGAGCGCGTGGCGTAGCTTGGAGTGATGAGAAGTCCGAAGTCGATCCGCGCGCTGTTGTCGTTGCCGGGATTCGTTGCCAGCAGCGTGTTGAAGGGCGTGTTCGGTGACCGCTACGCGCGGATGGTGGTCCTGCGTCGCCGAAAGAAAGTGCCGCGTGTTCCTGTTGCGGGCACCAGTGCCTGGGCCGCTACGACCAACGGACGGTCCGTGTGCGCGACCTGGACGTGGCGGAATGGCGCATCTACGTCGAGGTCGAGCGGGGGCGCGTCTACTGCCCTCGGTGCCGCTCGGTGTTCGTAGCGCAGCTCGACTGGCTGGCCGAGAATCCGCGTTACACGCGGCGGTTCGCGCGGTACGTGGGGAAGCTCTGCCGGGAGATGACCAACAAGGCGGCTGGAGAGTTCGCGCGCCTCCACCACACCACGGTCAAGGACCTCGAAGTCCTGAGCCATCAAGATTGTGGTGATGGACATGTGGCGGGCCTTCCACAACTCGACCACGCGACATGCCCCTCAGGCGCGCATCATCTTCGACAAGTTCCACATCATCAGCCATCTCTCCGCCGCCCTCGATGAGGTCCGTCGCAGCGAATACCGCCGGCTGACAGGCACGGACCGGACCTTCATCAAAGGCCAGCGCTACACGCGGCTCTCCAGCCCCGAGAACCTCACCCTCAACGGCCGTCGCAGTCTCAAGAAGCTCCTGAGGCGAACAAGCGGCTCAACACCGCCTACCTCTTGAAGGAGTCCTTCGGGCAACTCTGGGACGACCGCCGCGAGAGCTCAGCCCGTGCCTTCTTTGAGCGCTGGCGGGAGAGCCTCAAGTGGCAGCGCCTCGCCCCGTAGGAGAAATTCGCAGCAATGATCGACCGCCGCTGGGACGGCATCGCGGCGTACTGCAACCCCGACAACAAGGTCAGCCTCGGCTTGGTCGAAGGGCTCAACAACAAGATCAAGGTCCTCCAGCGCCGCGCCTACGGCTACCGAGACGAGGACTACCTCAAGCTCAAGATCATCGCGGCCTTCTTGCCCCCGCTACCCCGAAACGCCACGCGAGGCCCACTGTGATCCGCGTTGACCCCCGATATTGATGATCGGGTGATCGGGCGATCGGGCGATTGTCAGATCACCCGGTGTCCCGATCCTTTTTGGAGAACATGTTGCGAACGACGAACCAGATGTTCGCGGGCCGTTCGGCAAGGCGACGCATGTACCAAGGGAACCAGCGTTCGCCGTAGCTGATCAGGCAGCGCGTGTGTTGCCCGGAGGCCGAGAGTTGCTGTTGTGGGGAGGAGGAGAGGCTATTGTGGGCTCGTCGGACGGGGAGAGGGAGCGGCGGCGCGTCCACGTCCGATCATGGGGCTTCCGTCACCCAGCGCTCATAGTTGCTATCGTCCTTCCGCGGCGCCAACGCCTATCGTCCCAACGTCAACGGCCCTTTGCTGGTGGCCGACGGCGAGCGGAGCCGGACCAACTACCTGAGCCGCGACACTGTGGTGATTCCCACCGACCCGAGCCAGCCGTTCGGCAACGCCGGCCGCAACGACATTCGCGGGCCGCGGTTCTGGTCGATCGACATGGTGGCCTCGAAGCGCTTCGCGCTGCCGTGGTCGAACAGCAACTTCGAGTTCCGCACCGAGTTCTTCAACCTGCTGAACCGCACGAACCTCCGCGCGCCGAACGCCAACCGGAGCGCCGCCAACTACGGCACCATCACCGCCGCCCACGACCCGCGCATCATCCAGTTCGGGATGCGCCTGGCCTTCTAGGCTCGCCCAACCCGGGTCTGACTCCCCTCGTGGTCGTGCGTGGTCCCGGTCAGGCCAAGGCCGCGTGGTGTCCACCTCATGGCTCTGATGGTCCACGCCGACTTCACCCATCAAGCGACAGGCCCTTGGTGCACCTTCGCGCCTTCGTGCTTCCCGCGCGTCCTTCAGTCCTCGCCGCCTGTTTCCACCGTCACCGCATCGCCCACCCGAATCTCGCCATCGTCGAGCGCCTCGCCGAAGACACCACCCGCCCACGGCGCCGCCAGGCCGGCGCGCAGACCTGGGGCGGCCTCCTCCATCTGCTCGCACGGGCGCGTCTCGCCGCAGATGCGAATGCGACGCGTGCCGACGCGCAGCACCCGGCCGCGCAGGTTGGTCAGGTCGATGCCGCTCACCAGCAGGTTGGCGCGTCGTGCCATCGGCGGCGGCGCCTCGGGCAGCGGCGCGGTGACCGCGTCCCACGTCTCCCGCGAGAGGATGGTGATCTGCCGCTTACCCCCCTGGTTGGCATTGCCCTCGAGGCCACGCCCGGCCACCATGCGTGCCTCGTCGCGCGGGTCCATCGGCCCGCCCTTCATCCGCTTGATCCAGATTTGTTCGACGCGTCCAGGCATTTCACGTGATTCTAATGCGACTCCCACCAGAGACATTCCGTCACAAATGCGGATGGCACGCTTGTGGTCAAATACCATGGTCGTGCTTTCGTGGAAACGTCCGGTCGTCAGCGCTGTCGGTGTGCGCGCCATCGCTCTGGTTCTCTCTTGCCTCGCGGCCGAGACAGGCGTGTGGGCACAGGATGCCGCGCAACAGCTGCCTGAGGTCAACGACCTGTCCGCGACAGCGGATCCGACCACGCCCAGCGAACGCATCGACGGTCCGCCGCCGCCCGAACCACCAGCGGTCATCAACCGCGATGCGCAGGGCCTCGCCACCGTGCGGACGATGCGCCTGCCGTCGCCGCTGACCATCGACGGCGCCCTGGACGAGGCGCCGTACCGGGACGTGCTGGCGATGTCGGACTTCATCCAGCAGGAACCGGTCGAAGGTGGGCCCGCGTCGGACAAGACCGAGATCTGGGTCTTCTTCGACGACAAGAACCTGTACGTCGGCGCGCGGATGTGGGAGAGCGACAAGAGTCGCCGGGTGACCAGCGACCTGCGCCGCGACAGCACGAACCTGTACAACAACGACCACATCGCCGTGGTGTTCGACACGTTCTACGACCATCGCAACGGCTTCGGCGTCTCGTCGAACTCACAGGGCGGGATGTTCGACTGGGCCGTCACCAACGAGCAGCCCAATAACAACTGGAACCCGGTCTGGTTCATCCAGACGGCCGAGTTCGAGGGCGGCTGGTCGGCGGAGATCGTCGTCCCCTTCCGTTCGCTGCGGTTCAAGGCGGACTCCACGACCTGGGGCATCAACGTCCGGCGCATGGTGCGCTGGCGCAACGAGTTGTCGTTCCTCAACCCGATCCCGCGGGCGTGGGGCCGGCGTGGGCTGTCGAAGATCTCCTCAACGGCCTCGATGGTCGGTCTCCAGACACCCGGCAACGGACTCAACCTCGACATCAAGCCGTACGCGCTGGGGTCGATGCTGACCAACCGCCGGGCGACTCCGGCCATCAACAACCAGGGCAACGCCAACTGGGGCGTCGACGCCAAGTGGGGGCTGACGCAGACGCTGATCGCCGATTTCAGCTACAACACCGACTTCGCCCAGGTGGAAGACGACGAGGCGCAAGTGAACCTGACGCGGTTCAGCCTGTTCTTCCCCGAGCGCCGCGACTTCTTTCTCGAGGGGCAGGACGTCTTCGCCTTCGGCGGCGTGGGCGGCGGCGGCGGCGGTGGCGGCGGTGGGGGCGGCGGCGGATTCGGGCCGAACAACACCCCGATCCTGTTCTACTCGCGCCGCATCGGCCTCGACTCGGGTCAGATCGTGCCGATCCTGGTCGGCGGCCGCCTGCTTGGCCGCACCGGACCGTACAACATCGGGGTCGTCAACATGCAGACCGAGAATGTGCCGGCCACCGGGAAGGACGGTACCAACTTCTCGGTGTTCCGCATGACCCGCGACGTGCTGCGGCGCAGCCGCATCGGGGTCATCGGCACGGCCCGCAATCCCTCGGCCACGACCAGCCAGGGCAGTTACACGCTGGGCACGGATGCGCAGTTCCAGCTGTTCGACAACGTCAACATCCAGTCGTACTACGCCCGCACCGAGACGCCCGGCCGCACCGGCGACCAGAGCAGTTACCGCGGACGCTACGATTGGAACGCCGACCGCTGGGGCGTCCAGAGCGAGTATCTGAGCGTGGGGGAGGACTTCAACCCCGAGGTCGGGTTCCTGCGGCGGCGTGCCTTCCGCCGCTCGTTCGGCCAGTTCCGCTTCAGCCCGCGGCCGGCGCAGCCCTCCCGCATCCGCCGGGTGTTCTACGAGGCGAGCCTCGACTACACCACCGGGACCGGGCGCAAGCTCGAGACGCGGGAGGCGCAGGGCACCTACCAAATCGAGTGGAACAACGGCGACTTCTCGAGCCTCGAGGTGACACGGAGCTTCGAGGGGCTGATCACCGACTTCAACGTCGGCGGCTCCGTCGTCGTGCCGGTGGGCAACTACTCGTTCACGCAGGCGCGCCTCAACTACCAGTTCGGTCCGCAGCGCCGCATCAATGGCGGCCTCGATGTCACCCACGGCGGCTTCTACGGCGGGACCCTCACCGCCGTCGGCTGGCGCGGTCGCGTCGAGGCCGGTCCGCGGCTGGTGATCGAGCCCAACGTCTCCTGGAACCGCGGCACGCTCCCCTTCGGCGAGTTCACCACGAACCTGGTCGCCAGCCGCGTCACCTGGACGATGAGCAACCGCCGGTTCTTCTCGGTGCTGGCGCAGTATCAGTCGGCGTCCAACTCGGTCACGACCAACGCGCGCTTCCGCTGGGAGTACATCCCGGGCAGCGAGCTGTTCATCGTCTACAGCGACGGACGCAACACCCTCTCGCGCGGCGCCCCCGAACTCGACAACCGCTCGTTCATCGTCAAGGTGACCCGGCTCCTGCGGTGGTAGTTCAGTAGGGCACCGTCACCAGCCGGTCGCCGGTCCGCATGTCCTGCTCGAGCAGCTGCAGCAGCGCCTTCGCGACCGGACCGGGGGTGCCGTCGCCAATCGGCTGGCCATCCCACTGCACGATTGGACCTTCACCGAACTCGCCATCAACACCATCTCGCGCGCCGCCTTCGCCTCGGCGGCGGTGAGGTCGCAGACCTCGACGGCCGTCAGCAACCCGCGCTCGACGAGCGCCGGCGCCAGGTCGAGAATGCGCAGCGAGGTGCAGCCGGAAAGAATGTGGTCGAACTTCGGGTGCCGCAGCACGCCGTCGGCGGTGACGACGGGCTGGCGCGCACGCAGATCACGAAGCGCGGCAAGCGCGGCGTCCGCATCGAGCTTGCGGACCGGGCTGGCAGTGGTGAGCATGACAGTCAGGAACTGCAGCACTGGAAGGGCTACGGGCTACCGGCTACGGGCTACCGGCTGCGGGGCTGCACGGAGGGCTACAGGCGACAGGGAAGGGCTACCGGCGACGGTGCCCGCACGCTGTAGCCTTGAAGCCCGCAGCCTGTGGCCGGCCCTATCTCCGCTCGATCCGCACGCCCCCGCCCAGCTCGACACCCGCACCTTCAACGGCGGCTTCCGCTTCGACTATCCGCTGACGCTGACCGGCGAACTCTCGCCGCGCCGCGGCATCACCACCACCATCGGCGCCGGCGGCGCCCCGGTCCGCGCCCGCACCACCCAGCTCGCAGAAGTATTCGCCGCCGCCGGTGTGCACCAGCACGGGGCCGGCGACGAAGGCAATGCGTCCGCCGGCCTGCTTGACGCGGCGGAGCATCTCGGCGACGCGGGCCACCGCGGTTTCGACGCGGCGCTCCGACGAAACCTCGTTGCTCATGAACCCGAACGTCGGCTTGTCGCGCGACTGCAGATCGGGCAGCACCCGCACGCCCTGCATGCCGCAGACGATGTGGTCGCCGCGGCGGATGTCGCGGAGCTTGCGGCAGGTCACGGTGTCGCCGTCCACGACCAGCGCGGCATCCATCCGCTGGTGATCGACCACTCGCCAGCGGCCGCCGAGGAAGATCGAGGTGCGGTGGTTGGTGGTCGAGTAGAAGTCGGCCGGCGCGGCGCCGTCCATGTCGGCCTCGCGGAGCATCACCCCAGGTGAACCTTCGACGTAGCAGCCGAACACCGACAGCTTGGCGAGGAGGCGCTGGAGCGAGGCGTCGGTGTTGCTGGTCAGTTTCAGGGCCAGCCGCGACGGCGCGTCGTTGGTGCGGCCGACGTCGAGCCGGGTGAGCGCTACGGGTTGAGAATCGAGGTGTAGCTGCCGTTGACGATCTTCCAGGCACTGTTGTGGGGAGGAGGAGCGGCTGTTGTGGGCTCGTCGGACGGGGAGAGGGAGCGGCGGCGCGTCCACGTCCGATAATGCGGCTTCCGTCACCCAGCGCTCATAGTTACGATCGTCCTCTGGGCCTTCGGCGCGGTGCTTTACGAGATGCTGCCTGGGACGCGGCTGTTCCAGGGGGCCGAGATCTCGGACAAGATCGCGGCGGTGCTGCGAGCGGAGCCGGACTCATGTAGGCCGCAGTCCCGAGGATGACGCCCACGCCCGTCATCTGCGCCGGCGACGTAATCGTCGGCGAGTTCATCGCGTGCGCACTCGACGCGCCAGCCGGCTCCATCGCCTTCGCGAGGCCGAAGTCGAGCACTTTAAACGTGCCATCAGGCCGCACCTTGATGTTGGCGGGCTTCAGATCGCGATGGATGATCCCCTGTTCGTGCGCGGCTTCGAGGGCCTCGGCGATCTGTTTGGCGATGGGCAGGACCACGTCAAGGGCCAGGCCTTCGGGTTGCGGCGTGCGGCGTGCGGCGTGGGCGACCAGATCGGCGAGCGTGGGACCTTCGACCAGTTCCATCACGAGCGCGAGCGTCGTGCCTGATTTCTCCAGTCCGTAGATCTGCGCAATGTGGGGATGGTTGAGCGCGGCCAGCACTTCCGCTTCGCGCTGGAAGCGCGCGAGGCGGCCTGGGTCCGCCGCCACGGACGCGGGCAACACCTTGATCGCGACCTGGCGCTTCAGGTTGGTGTCGGTGGCGCGAAACACTTCGTCCATGCCGCCGACGCCGAGGGCGGAGACGATCTCATACGGGCCGAGGCGCGCGCCGGGGGACAGGGTCATGGCAAGTAGACGGGATTCTCGCCGCAGGCCACCCGGCCACCCTTCAGGCCGGGGTCGTCTCCAGCGCGACATGTAGCGACTCGATCTGCGGGATCGAGAAGTTCAGCTTTTCAAACCCAATGACGTGCCAGGACGCGTCCTTCCGGTGACGCGCTGGGGCGTGCAGGTTCATACATTTGGCGCTCACGCGCGCGGGTAGCGCCAGGCCTCGGCTCAGGTCAGGAGTTACGTCATGAACCGTCGGTTGTTTCTGCAGCACTCGAGCGCGTTTGCCGGATTGGGTCTGGCCGGCCTGACCGGATGTGAAAGGCGCGCGAGCGCTCCGGCAACGGGCGGCCTGCCGGCGCTGCCGTTCTACGACCCGGTCGGCCCGATCGGCCCGATCCGGGCGCACGTCGATCGGATCATCAAAACGACGGTGTGCCTGCGGCCGTTTCGTGCCGCTGGGCCGCGGATGGACGTCGAGCGCGTCGGCAACACGATCGTCGTGCGCAACTACGGTCACGGCGGCAGCGGCTGGTCGCTCTCCTGGGGCGTGGCCGAGGTCGCGGCGAAGAAGGCGCGCGACGCGTTGCTGGGGAATCGCGACGTCGCAGTGATCGGGTGCGGCGCGCTCGGGC
>Ga0105046_10009085_pt1 | contig 15566 bp, 9 predicted proteins | sample MAT03_FD_78385 | JGI IMG/M metagenome (GOLD analysis project Ga0105046, IMG submission 78385) | Freshwater microbial communities from Lake Fryxell liftoff mats and glacier meltwater in Antarctica - MAT-03 (megahit assembly) | ecosystem: Environmental > Aquatic > Freshwater > Ice > Liftoff...
ACGACCTGACTGATGTGTGTGAAATTGGCATCGAAAACATCTTTACCCACCTTCAAAACCATGGCTCCGAAATTGTTGATATCGTAGATGTTAACCGCCAGGGTGTTGGTGTTGGCTTTGATGTATACGAGAATGAGTTCGTCGTATCCATCGGCATCCACATCACCTACGGCAAGATCGAACGTCGCCATTTTAAGCGGTGTTCCCATGCTGGAAAAGGCCGGACCGTTGTTTGTTGCAACGAGTGTAAGTTCGGGTTCGCAGGCAGGGCAAGGTTTGAAGGGTTCAAAATGTTCCATGGCCAGAACCCCATCAGCGGCTTGGTATACGAGTATGATTTCGTCGTTGTTGTCTGCGTTAAAATTACCGGCGACAACGCGCATTTGCGGGGTAAAACTGCCGTTGGCAGGCATCAGGTCTTTTTGACCAAAAACCGTGCTTCGGGGGTAATCCATGTTGCCGGAAAACACCGATGACGGGTCGCCGACTTCCATCAAGACCTTGTTGTCCGAAATGCCGTCGTTCCCGCGCCAACACTGCACCATTCCTTCGGTGCTTCCCGGATTGATTCCGAAAAAAAAACCCGAAGCCACATCCATGCTGCCGGTGCCAAAGGATCCAAAAAACGGTCCATTGTCGGTGGTAGTACCGAGGTTACTCAGGTTGGAATTTGGAGGGCCGGGTACAAAATCGAGGAAAGTTGAATGTTTTTGCCTGGTGTTGGTGTTGTTGTCGGTTTGATTCCAAAGCAGAATGATTTCTTCTTCGGAAATCAGGTGCCTAACGCTGTGTAACGGATCGTTTTCGTTGACTTGAGCAGAAGCAACATGGGTTGCAAAGAGTACCATTGTTAGAATGGCAACGAGTAGGGTGTTTTTCATGGATATCGGCAGTTGAGATTAAACGATGTGAATAACAAAAGTAACAAAATCCGGTGTATTTAATCAAGCAATGAAATAACTTTAACCTGCATTCGGCATTACCTTTGCTGAAAATTAAACAACCAGTATTTGGCACCGTCTCAGTTGGTGGATTTGGCTGTCAGCTCAGTTTTGGCCCTTGTTATGTTCGGGGTCGGATTATCGCTGGCAATAAGGGATTTTACGCGTGTGATCCGGTACCCCAAGGCATTGTTTACAGCATTGGGCGCTCAAATGTTGGGATTACCAATCATTGCCTTCATCATCAGTCTGCTTGTGCCCCTTCCTGCAGAAATAAAGGTTGGTTTGATCATATTGGCCGCCAGCCCGGGTGGAGCTACCTCCGGATTCCTAACTTACCTTTGGCGCGGCAATGTAGCTTTGTCTTTGTCGCTCACGTCGATCAACAGTTTGCTAACCTTGTTTTCCATCCCGATTGTGGTAAATCTTGGTTTGTGGGTTTTCCTGGGCAAATCCACCGAACTGCACCTTCCTTTTTGGGATACGGTCAGCCATATTTTTTTCATCACCATCATTCCTGCTTTTCTGGGTGTTTGGGTACGCAAACAATTTCCATACACGGCCGATCTGATCAGCAGGCCGGCCAAATACATTATGCTGGGGTTGCTTGCAGTGGTATTTTGCATCAATCTTTTCGCGGGTGAAAGCCAGGGCGGTTCGGGAATTACTGTTGATGATTTCATCAGGATCACACCTGTGGCGCTTTTGCAAAATGCTTCCTGCCTTTTTTTCGGCTATTTTTTCATGCGATGGATGGGATTGCCGCATCCTTCGCGCATCACGGCGGCGATGGAAAGTGGTGTTCAAAACACCACCCTTGCGTTTCTCATTGCGGGTGTTATGCTGAGCAATCAGGAAATGGTTAAACCTGCTTTGGTTTATTCGTTGTACTCCTTTTGGACTGCCAGCGCATTTGCTTTTACAGCCAACAGGATTGCAGAAAACAAACGATGAGTATTTTTCTGCTATCGTTTTTTTGCGAACAATAAAATGGCAATATTTACGTACTTTTACGATCTTTTTGTGACCAGCGTCACTTATTGACGTTTGAAGCGTCTTACAGGATGTGGACAGGATCGGTCCATCAGTATCCAAACACTTTGATAAGGAACAGCATCCACCATGCGCGAAACGGCATGGTGCAGTTTTGAAGTTTTGAACACACAAACGAATCAAAAGCACCCAGAGCAATGAACGCATTTCGTCGTATCGTACCCGCCCATCTGCGCTTCCTTGTTGCAATACATGTTATTTTGTTGGGTATTTTTTCAATTTTCAGAGGAATTACCCTGCTGTACAACCGTCCTTCCTATTTTTTTTCGATGGACCGCTCCCTTTCACTTATGGAAGCATTTCGGATAGGACTGTGGTTCGACATCACTGTTGCCACCTACGCATTGCTTATTCCTTACCTTTTATTGACGCTGGCTTATTTCCGGCCCAGTGAATACCGAAGAATGTTTGCCTTTGTACGAATCTATTGTGGTGCAGTTTTGCTGATTTCTCTGGTCATTTGTGCTGCTGACGTCCCCTATTTTAGCTTTTTCAATTCGAGGTTAACCACTGCCGCGGTGCATTGGAAAAACAACCTGCAGGTTGCCAAATTCGTTTTTACCCAGATAGAATACTACCCGTTCTTCTTCATTTTTGCAGCTGGTCTTTGGAGTGTGGGTAAATTAATACGACAGTTGTGGCACCAAACATGGGTACGAACCTATGCCAAACACAATGGCCAAGGCAAAGCACTGGCTACCGCTATGGCTTCCATACTGGTTCTTTGCGGACTTTGGGGCGGTGCGACACCGAAAGCGCCGGACATGAAAGGCGCCTGGTTCAGCAATGACGGATTCATCAACCAACTCACACTCAATCCGGTACATACCTGGTTTGATTCTTATTTTGATTTTAAAATCAATGTAAACTCTATTGATTTCGCTCTTTCCAAAGCGCAGCGTGAGCTGGGTGTGGGCGACAAACTGTATTCGTCGCCGTTGGCGCACGAACACAAATATGCCCAACAAGCACGTCCAATGAACGTAGTGCTGGTTTTGTTGGAAAGCATGAGCGCCGACCGCATGGGAATTTACGGCAACCCATCGAACCTCACACCCTACCTCGACAGTCTGGCCCGAGCCAGTGTGTTTTTTGACCATTGTTACTCCAATGGTATCCATACCAATGCCGGATTGTACAGTACTTTGTACGGCATGCCCATCATGATGATGCAGCACCCGATGTACAATGGTGTTTCCGAATACACGCAGTTTACCGGACTTCCTGTGACCCTCCGCGAAAAAGGGTACCAGACCCAGTTCTTTCTTACCTGCCCCAAGTCATTCGACAATACCGACGTTTTCCTTCAAAAAAACGGATTCGACAGGATCAGCGACGTAAACGATTATCCGCAGGATCGTGTGGTCAACTCCTGGGGTGTGGGCGATGAATCCCTTTACGAACATGCCCTTAAAACCATGGACAGCATGGCGTCTGTTCCCAACGGCAAACCTTTTTTTGCCACCGTTTTAACCATCACCACCCACCCGCCTTTTACGCTGCCGGCTTTTTCCAAATTTGTGCCAACAAAGACCGATCCGGTTGAAATAACTTATGAATATGCAGACTGGGCGGTAAAACAGTTCATGCAAAGCTGTGCGCAAAAAGACTGGTACGACAATACGCTTTTTGTTTTTGTTGGCGACCATGGGGTCAACATGCCGACCAAACTCGATGTGCCGCTTTCTTACAACCATGTGCCATTGATATTCCACGCTCCGGCACTTTTCAACAAACCGGAAGTGAGGCACCAACTGGCCAACCAAACAGACATCTACCCTACCATCATGGGTTTGCTGCGCAAAAACTATGTTCAAAACACCATGGGTTATGACCTGTTTACGGAAAAAAGACCTTTCGTATTGTTTTCCCAGGATCACAAACTGGGGGTGCTCAACGAACAATTCCTTTTTGTTGCCCGTAAATCCGGCCGCGAAACATTGTTTGATTACCGCAGCGGCTCTACTACAGACCTCAGTTTGGTGTACCCAAGCCTTGCCGACAGCATGAAAAACTATGCCTGTACACAGTTGCAGGTAGCGCAATGGATGATAGAAAATGGTCATACCGGTACACCCATACGCATGCACAAACAGCCTTTGTCGAAATGACATGAACAGGCACAGGGCAGTTTTGCGGTCATTAAAAGCAATCAAACCGAACATATGTCGCAGAATAGCCGTCCGATGACACCTATTTGTTACCACAAGCATAAACAACCGTTCGTTTGCTTCGTTACTTTTGCAGCGAATCTTTACTGCTTGCTTGATTTACAACGTTCTGCTCACCTGTGCAGCGCGTAAACCATCCTCACTACTTTTTTGCTTTCATGAAAAAACTGTATTCAAACATCCTGGGACTCGCACTGATGCTGGTCACCCTGCAAGGTATGGCCCAAAATGCCAACCTTGAACTCCGCGCAACCGTAACGTATCCGGGTCAAACCCTGGCCAACATTTGTGGCTATGCCCAAAACGGCAGGGAATACGCACTGGTCGGAGGTTCCAAAGGCTTGGTCATCGTTGATGTAACCGATCCCATAGCACCAGTCAACATCGTTCAGATTCCTGGTCCCGACAACCTTTGGAAGGAGATCAAAACCTACCAAAATTACGCCTACGTTACCACGGAAGGTGGCGGCGGCCTGCAAATTGTTGACCTCAGCGGCCTACCCAGTAACAACCTCCAATACTACAGTTACACTGGCGACGGCATTATTACCGGAGAGCTTAATTCCATTCACGCGTTGCACATCGACATAACCAAAGGTTTCGCCTACCTCTACGGCAGCAACCTCTACAACGGTGGCGCTGTGGTGCTGGATCTCAATGTTGACCCTTTCAATCCTACATTTGTCGGCAAATTTGACCAACTGGGCTACATCCACGACGGCTTTGCCGACAACGATACACTTTACGCAGGCCACATTTTCACCGGACTGCTTTCCATTGTAGATATGAGCGACAAGTCGGCGCCACAACTGCTCGGTACCGTCCAAACCCCTGGTAAATTCACCCACAATGCCTGGCTCACCGACGATCACAAACACATCCTTACGACCGATGAAACGACACCGTCGTTCCTAACATCGTACGACATCAGCGATCCGACCGACATCATTGAGCTCGACCGTTTCTCAACCAACGACGGTTTCAACTCTATTGGACACAATACACACATCCTCAACGATTATGCCGTTACCTCTTGGTACACCGATGGCTTAAACATCGTAGATGCACACAGGCCCGACAACCTGGTATTGGTGGCCTCGTACGATACCTGGGCTGGCACAGGCGCCAGTTTTGACGGCTGCTGGGGCGTTTATCCCTACTTGCCTTCCGGAAACATTCTCGCCACCAACATTTCCCCAGGCCAACTCTTCGTACTATCGCCTACTTACCTGCGTGCCTGTTACCTCGAAGGCAATGTGAAAAACGGTTGCACGGGTTTTGCCCTGAGCGACGTGGACATCAGCGTGAACAGCAACGATCCGTACATCAACACCCAAACCAACCAGTTTGGCGTGTTCAAAACAGGCCAGCAATTGCCAGGCAGTTATACGGTAACGGTATCCAAACAAGGCTACGAAACTCAAACCTTCGATGTGACCCTGGTACCCGGCGAAGTTGTCGAACTGGACATCACCCTCCAGGCTCCCGCAGCTTACACGGTGAGTGGTACGGTGGTTGACGGAACCAACAATGCCCCCGTAGCCAATGCCCCGCTTGTTCTTTCCAACGGGCAACAATCCTACGCCATTCAAACCAATGCCAACGGCCAGTTTAACCTCACCTGTGTACTTGGTGGCGTTTACGCAGTAACAGCTGGCGCTTGGGGTTACCTCCCTGGAGAAGCCTTGGTGAATGCCAACGGCGCCGTTACGGTAAGTCTAGAAAATGGTTATTACGATGATTTTGCCCTCAATCTGGGTTGGTCAGTCAACTCCAGCGCCTCTGCAGGTTTATGGGTTAGGGGAATTCCTTTGGGCACTACATACCAAAACAACGAAGCCAATCCGGGATCTGATGTTGATTTTGACGGCAACACGGAATGTTATGTTACCGGAAACGGCGGTGGGTCAGCAGGTAACGACGATGTCGATAATGGCATCGTAACCTTAACCACGCCTGTCATCAACCTTTCCACCAACGAAGATGGTATTTTAAGCTTCTGGTACTGGTTTTTCAACGAAGGTGGTCAGGGAACGCCAGACGACAAATTTGAAGTGCTCGTGAGTAGCGGCGGACTTAACGACGTTTTGGTGTTTTCCAACAACGACTCTCAAAGCGAATGGCGTTTTTCAGGCGAAATCAACTTGAAAAACTTCGTTCCAATGTCCGATCAAATGTACGTTTCCTTCATTACTTCCGACGATGCGAACTCCGGACACCTTGTGGAAGCTGCAGTAGACGTTTTCCAGGTAATTCCATTCGGACTTTCCTCCGGAACAGCGTCGCCAGACCTCGATGCGTTGCTCACGGCACAACCCAACCCCAGCACCAGCAATTTCCGCATTCAATACACCGCACCTGCAAATGCTGAAAATCTGCTGCTGGATGTTCGCCATGCAAGCGGTCAGGTGATGCAAAGCATCAGCCTAAAAACATCCAACGGCCAAATCATACTCGGAGCAGAATGGCCCGCAGGTGTGTATTTTGCCGCCATCCGCACAGAAGATGGACGCACAGGCAAAGTGATCAAACTGATTAAGTTTAAAGTTTAAAGTTTGGAGTTTGAAGTTTAAAGTTTGGAGTTTAAAGTTTAAAGTTTAAAGTTTAAAGTTTAAAGTTTAAAGTTTAAAGTTGGCGTTCGGCTTGGGATTTGAATAAAAAAATGCCCTGCTGCTTGTTTTACAAGTAATGGGGCATTTTTTTATTCAAATCCCAAGCCAACTTTAAACTTTAAACTTTAAACTTTAAACTTTAAACTTTAAACTCCAAACTCCAAACTCCAAACTTTAAAAAAGCTTTCCCGTTTGCGTAGGCGGAACTGCGCCGATGTGCCGGTAGGCTTTTTCGGTGGCGATGCGGCCGCGTGGGCTGCGTTGCAGGAAACCTTCCATGATGAGGAATGGTTCGTGTACTTCTTCGATGGTGCCGGCTTCTTCGCCCACGGCCGTGGCGATGGTTGTGATGCCTACGGGGCCTCCTTTGAATTTGTGGATGATGGTGTTCAGGATACGGTTGTCCATATCGTCGAGACCGTGTTCATCTACATCGAGGGCGGCGAGGCCGTATTTGGCGATTTCGACACCTACCGTACCATCGCCTTTGATTTGGGCAAAATCGCGGATGCGCCGGAGCAACGCGTTGGCGATGCGCGGTGTTCCGCGGCTTCTACGGGCGATTTCGTGTGCGCCTTCGTTGCTGATTAGCACCTCCAGAATGCCTGCTGAACGGTGTAGGATGTGTTCGAGTGTGGGAACATCGTAATAATCGAGGTGGCAATTGATGCCGAAGCGTGCGCGCAGCGGTGAAGTGAGCAGGCCCATACGGGTTGTGGCGCCTACGAGGGTAAAAGGATTGAGGTTGATTTGAATGCTGCGCGCATTGGGACCCGAATCGATCATGATGTCGATGCGGTAGTCTTCCATGGCAGAGTAGAGGTATTCTTCCACGACAGTATTCAGCCGGTGTATTTCATCGATGAACAAAACATCGCCGGCATCGAGGTTGGTGAGCAGGCCAGCCAGATCGCCCGGTTTTTCGAGCACGGGCCCTGAAGTCATGCGCATCGTACTGTCCAATTCCTGGGCAATGATGTGGGAAAGGGTTGTTTTACCCAAACCGGGAGGCCCGTGCAGAAGTACGTGGTCGAGTGCGTCGCCGCGTTGTTTTGCTGCCTGTATGAAAATTTGCAGGTTGTCGACAATCTTCTGTTGACCGCTGAATTCATTCAACAGTTTGGGGCGCAGCGCTTTTTCAAGCAGCTTGTCTTCCCCTGCGGGTTCGTTGGCGAGTTCTTTGCTGATGGTTTTTTTGTTTAGATGTTTCTTTGTTGCAAAATTGACATATTTTGTTTTGAAAGCCAAAATGTTTTTTCAAACCGGTGAATATTTCTCATTTTTGCCCCATGCATTTAATTTTTTCCATTCAACCTGACATTTACATTGGAGGGTTGCGCATAGCTGAGCCTGTCATTTCACTTACCGGCTTGATCATTGGAGCTGTTTCGTGGTATGCCTACCTGCGGGTTAGCCGGATCAGCGAGCCATTACCCGAACAACGTATGATGCGTTTGTTTTTTGCATCCATGTCGGCTTCAGCCATCATAGGTGCCTTTTTTGGACATGCCTTTTTGTATATGTTTCCGTTTTATTTCAAATTACCGGGTTGGGTTTTGAGTCTGGTGGCTGCAAGTGCACTGGAGCGTTCATCCATCCTGCGTGTTGGTGAATGGGTTGGTAAAAAAAACAACCGACTGTTTTTGTCGCTAAACATTTTCAAATGGTTCGTTTTTGTTGGCATCATTGGAACCACCTTGTATTATCCTATTGCTCAGATTCACATGGCTATTTGCATGCTGATCGGAATGGGGCTGCCGGAAATCTTCCTGTGGAGGCGGTTTAGAGACAATGCCAGCCGTTTGTTGTTGTTGTCGGTTTTGCCTATGCTTTTTGCTGCATTAACCGGCGCTTTTAAACTTAGTCCTTCGATATGGTTTGTACACGAAGACGTTTCGCACATGTTCATTTGTGTTGGATTATGGATCATGATGCTTGGAGCTGAGCGGATGCGGAAGCATGAGCAACCTGCTATGGTGACGGTAGATTGACAAGGGTAAGGCCAACGGGATAACTTTGGGTCAACAGGGTACAAAAAGCATCAAAAATTTCTGGCGAATGAACGTAATCGGCACGGCCTAGTTCTACGACGAGCACCGTCAGTTCATTCTGGTTTTTAAAAAAATCGAAATAGGCGTTTTGCAGTTTTTCAAGGTAAGCCTCGGTGATGTATTTTTCCATTGAACGACCACGCTTTTCGATTTGTTCAAGCAAAACATCCACAGGGCGGTGCAGGAAAACCAAAAGATCCGGCTTTGGAAATGAGGCATTGAGCACTTGAAATAGCCGCTGGAACAACCTGAATTCCGTTTCGCTGAGGTTGTTGCGGGCAAAAAGGGATGTTTTCAGGAAAAAATAGTCGGCAACCGTAAATTTGCTGAACAAATCCGGAGCGGCAAAATACTCCTGTAGTTGCTTGTGCCTTTCGGTCATGAAAAACAACTCTACCGGGAAGGCGTACCGCTCCGGGTTTTCGTAAAAAAAAGGTAAAAAAGGGTTGTCGGTAAACTGTTCCAGCACCAGATCGCACCCGTAACGGGATGCCAACTTGTGACAAAGGGTGGTTTTGCCCGATCCGATGTTGCCTTCAATGGCGATGAAGCGGTAAGGAATCGTTTTAGGAAACATCGAGCTTCACAACTTCGGAATCGTCTTCACACACCATGTAAAGTTCCTCAATGGTTTTTTTCAAAGCCGGATGTTCGAGCTCAGGTGCAATTTCCATCATGGGGATGAGTACAAACGCACGTTTGGCGATTTCGGCGTGTGGAACGTTGAGGTCTTTGGTGCGCAGGATCCGTTTTCCGTAAAAAAGAATGTCGATGTCAATGACGCGTGGACCATATTTTTCCTTGCGTTCGCGGCCAAGCTCGCGTTCCACCTTGTTAAGGGCGGTAAGCAAGTCATTGGGTTCGAGTGAAGTATTGATCATGATGATCTGGTTGTAAAAGCCTTCCTGGTCTTTTTGCCCCCAGGGTTCGGTTTCATACATGTGGGTTTTACGCGCTACTTTGCCTATGGTTTTGTGAATAAGTTCCGTTGCGGCATGGATGTTGACCAAACGGTTTCCTTCATTGCTGCCGAGGCACAGGTAAACGTTGATGTATTTTTTGGGCGTATAAACTTGCTGAGCCATATATAAAGTTGCGGTGTTTTGAACACCTTGAGTTGCGTTAATTTTTTGCAAAGATAAGCAAGCGCTTCAAGGATAAAATATGACTTTTCAAATAGAAAAGCATATTTTTGCACTTCTAAAAGCACACTTTTGTAAACATTGAAAAAAATGGCGTTTCTCATGAAAAATGTAGGATTCAGCATCCTTGCCGCATTGATTCTTGTAACTGCAGCTTGTAAAAATACCGATGAAAAAATGTCCAACGACATGGCTGCCGAATACGACAGCCAAATCATCAAACTCAAAGGTTTAACCGAAAGGAACCGAGCGATCGCCGAGTACGGAGTGGGTTTGTCGAATGTTCCAGTTGCACTGTACAACGATCCGTCGACCAAAGTACAGGATCTCCACAAAAACCTTTTGATGATTGTGAACAAACACCAGGCAACGGTGGATGCACATTCAGAACTGTTGATGCGCCTGAGCAACATGCAGGAAGATTACAACAACGGTAAAATTACCACTGAAGAAGCCCGTCAGGAGTTGGAAACCATGCGCACCAACCTCGAAGGCGTTACAAACACGTACGAACGCGTAGATGCTTATTTCACCGAGCAATCTACCCAGTACAATCAAATCGTTGATGCCTGGAAAGCCGGCAACCCACAAGAAGCTGCTGCCATGAACGAAGCAGCAAAAAATCCTGTGAAAAGCGGAAGCATCTCGCCTACTGCCGCCGGTGCTACCAATCCAACCAACTTCAAGGTGGTGGAGCCTGAGCAAGAACAGAAAAAGAAAAACTAACGGTGCTTTTGCACGGACTTTAAAACAAGAGTCATTCCGAGTTTTTCGGGATGACTCTTGTTGTTTTTGAGCAGCCATATTCCGCCTGATGGTTCTAAATGTTAAAAGCAGCGAAAACAACTTCAGGCATGTCTTATTTTTTGATTTTTTTTGCACAGTAAATCTTCATCTCCCCACACCTCCCAATCATAAACGCCATGCGTTTGATTTTTCTGTTTGTTTGCAGCATCCTTTTTCAAAACATCCACGCACAAACGGAGCAGGCGCATGCTGTAAACCAACCCGATGTACGGTTGTTGGCTGTTTACGGCGAAGCTTACCTCCAGGGTTTGCAATCCCATAACCCCATGTTGCTGTTGCGCTGGCAATACTACCTCGATCACGCTTTTGTCATCTCGGAGTGGCCTCAAGAAAAGGGCGATATTCAGACACTTCCCGTGGTTCGGATTGAGGATGTAAAAAACGTCAACATTTTGGCGCTGGAACAAAACCAACCTTTGTATAGGCAATGGGACAAACCTGTGTTTTTCCGCATAAACGACAGCCAGAAAGTACTCATATACCATTCTGGCAGTTCTTTCAACCGCGATTTTCAAACCTGGCTCCAATCGCGGTAATCCCGCCAAACAAACCCGCCAAGCCCCCTTTCGGCATGAAACACATTGTACCCGTTCTGTTATTTCTGTTTTGGTTGCCAGGAGTATATGCTCAAAACTACACCATGAGCAATGCACCGATTACCGACTGCAACGGTTCCTTTTACGACAGCGGCGGACCAACCGGCAATTACGGCAACAACCAAAACCTGACAACCACCATTTGTGCCGACCGCAGCGGCGGTACACACATCCGGTTAACTTTCTCCGGTGTGGATCTTTTGCCCGGTGATGAACTTTGCTTTTACGACGGACCCAACATTTCAGCGCCGCTGCTTGCCTGCGCCAGCGATTTCAACCCGGGCGACCCGTTCGTTGTTCAGGCCACGGCCGTCAATACAAGCGGCTGCCTTACCGTAACGTTCAATTCCGATGCCACCGGCAATGCGAGCGGCTTCAGTGCCGTCATATCCTGTGTAGCATCTTGCCAGCAGGTGCTCTCCAATTTGGTAAGCACAAACCCGGCTTCTGTTCCGGCCGATACCGGCTGGATCGATATTTGTCCGGGCGAGAGGGTGTTTTTTACCGGCCAGGGCCTTTACCCACAAAACGGATTTGCTTACAACCAATCGGATTTTACCACCATTTTTGAATGGAGTTTCGGCGACGGCGACATCGCCTACGGTCCTTCCGTTTCCCACCGGTACGATGAACCCGGAGGATATTTTGTACAACTGTTTTTAAAAGATGTACAGGGCTGCAACAGCACCAACCTCATCAGCCAACGCGTCCGGGTGGCGCCCAGACCAACGTTCAACCTTGCTTCCATCATCGATGATGCCTTGTGTGTAGGAGATACCATCCAACTCAGTGCATCCGTGGATACCCTGAACGGACAAAACCTGCTGGTCACCCCCGGCAGTTCCGCCTTCGAAATTGAAGGTACCCGGGCAGATTCCCTGGCGCTCCCCGATGGCACCGGTATACCTTACGAAACATCCATTTATTTTACGGAATTTTCGCCTGGACAGGTACTTACCAACATCAACGACCTTACAAGCATTTGCGTAAACATGGAGCACTCCTGGATGCGCGATATTGAAATTTCCATTACTTGTCCGAACGGACAAAGCGTTGTTTTGCACAATTTTGGAGGACAAACGGGCTCGCAGGTTTTTCTTGGCATCCCCAACGACGCCGACGGGTTCAACCCCATTCCAGGTTCAGGTTTTGATTATTGCTGGACGCCCAACGCCGTCAATCAGACTTGGCTTGTGTATGCCAACACCGTACTGGGAGGTTTCGGCACCTTGCCGACCGGCGATTACAGCTCCTTTGAGCCCTTGTCGGACTTGGTTGGTTGTCCTTTGAATGGAGAATGGACCATCACCGTTACCGACTTATGGCCCTCTGACAACGGCTTTATTTTTTCCTGGGGTTTGCAATTCAACAATGCACTTTACCCCGACATTGAAGTATTTTCACCTCAATTTGTGGACTGGACGTGGAGCAACCACCCATCGATTTTTTACTTCACCGCCGATTCCATTGCTGCTGCGCCGCAAAATGCCGGAACTGCAGCGTACACATTTACGGTAACAGATGAATTTGGATGCGCTTGGGATACGCTTGTGAATTTTTCTGTTTTGCCCTTTACCCACCCTGATTGCTTTTCTTGCAACGCACAATACGCCGTTTTGTCCGACACTTCGGTTTGTGAAGGAGAAGGTGCAACGCTCGACGCTTCTTTTCAAGGCATCACGCCTCAACAGGTTCGGTTTGAGGCTTTTCCCGATTTTGCCATCGGAAATGGAAACCATCCGCATGCCAATCCTTACAGCTCCCCCATTGCCGTCAACAGTTTGGGATACAACCTCTTGAACACACCTGCGGTACAAATTGAGTCTGTCTGCATAGATTTGGAAACAGATTTTAACGCTGACATGAACATTTACCTGCGCTCACCCGACGGGAAGCAGCTTGAGCTAAGTACGGGTAACGGAGGTGCCGGCGACAACTACAAAATCACTTGTTTTACGCCTTCCGCAGTTACACCCATCATTGGTAGCGCAGCGCCTTTCAACGGTTCCTACCTACCTGAAGGCCCTTGGACCAACCTGAACAATGCGGTTGTTGACGGCAACTGGCAATTGCGGGTGTCCGACGGTTTTGGCGTAAACCAGTTTGGCAAACTTAAATGGTGGAGCATTACGTTCAATGTGCCAACCCTGGTAAACTACACTTGGAGCAACGCTGCCACCCTGAGCTGCACCAACTGCCCTGCCCCTGTGGCTACACCCCTTTCGCCAACAACCTATACCGTGACTGCCATTGATAATTTCAATTGTATACACAGAGATACGGTTACGGTTGATATCCAAAACTTTTTCCCCGCCCCTACCGGTCTTCTTGCATCCATTCTGGGAGGCGGAAGCATGTTATGGATCTGGAACCCTGTCGGAGGAGCCACAGGTTATGAAGTAAGCATCAACGGCGGTCCATGGGAACCCGCCAACGGCAACCTTGAACATACACTTTCCGGATTGTCGGATGGCGAGGTGGTCAACTTCAATGTCCGCGCCCTTGGAGGCAGCCCGAGCTGCCCGCCTGAAACCGTAAGTGGCCAGCTAACGTACGTCGAGTGCCTGCTTGAGGCAAACGTGGACACCACTTTGCCGGCGCTTTGTCCGGGCACGGCTACCGGATCAGCCATCCTTTCAACGATCAATGGTACAGCGCCGTTCCAATTTACGGTTGTTGGCCTCGCAGCAACGTATCCCAACGGCAACCTCATCGAAATTTTGCCGGCAGGCGTCCAATCCGTCGTAGTGCGCGATGCTGCCGGATGCCTCGATACAGCAACCTTCAACATCACCGAACCTCCTGCCATACAACTCACAGGCGCAGGCACAGATGTCTTGTGCAATGGTGACAACACAGGAGACCTCAACGCTTTGGCCCTTAACGGAAACGGCGGTTTTACCTATTCCTGGCAAGGATGTAGTGGAGGAGCAATACTAAACGGTGCGGCACAAAGTGGGGTACCCGCAGGTTGTTACGCCGTTACGGCAACCGATGCCAACGGGTGTACCCTGAGCGACAGCGTTGTGGTGAATGAACCTCTGCCATTTACGGTAACAGGCAGCACCACGCCTGTGTCGTGCTTCGGTGGCAACAACGGCAGTGCAGGCATCAGTGTGGGTGGCGCACAATCTCCCTATACCTACCTGTGGGGCAACGGAAACACAACACCTTCATCAAGCAACCTGTCTGCCGGATTTGTGCCCGTGACCATTACCGACGACGTTGGATGCCAAACGGTTTACCAATTGGAAGTGCTTCAACCTGCAGCCCTTCAAATCACGAATTTTTCGAGTACGCCTGTTGCCTGTTTCGGCGACAGTACAGGTCTAGCCTCTGTAACAGCCAATGGCGGCGTTTTGCCTTACCAATATTTGTGGAGCAACGGTCAAACAACACCTGACCTCATTAACCTGCCCACCGGTTTGTACACCATGACCATTACCGACACCAACAATTGTACAACAACGGGCAGCGGGCAGGTCTCTTCACCCTCAGCATTAACCACCACGATCAGCAACCAAGGCGACGAAACTTGTTTCACTGCCTGCAACGGCAGCCTGACCATTACAACCAACGGTGGCGCAGGAGCTTATCAATTTGATTGGAACAATCCCGGCATTCCTCCAGGAACCACTAGCGCCAACAACTTGTGTCCTGGCAATTACAGCATCACGGTAAGCGATATGAACGGATGTTCCCAGCAACTACAGGCCGACATTGGAGCAGCTGTGCAACTCAACGTCGTACTCACAACCACCGAACCAACCTGTGCTGGCATTGCCAACGGTTCCATAAGTGCCGCCGTTTCTGGCGGCGCACCACCGTATGTGTATGTCTGGAGCAACGGCAGTATTCTTCCAACAGCAACCGGCCTCGCATGTGGATCTATTTATGATGTTACCGTAAGCGACAACAACAATTGCGTTCAAGCTCCGGGTGTACCGCTCAATTGTCCGACAGTGTTGCAAATAGACAACATTTCGGCAACCGACGCCTTATGTTTTGGGCAAAACAGCGGAACGGCTGCGGTGCAAGTTTCCGGTGGCACATCGCCTTACAACTATTTGTGGAACGACCCAGGTGCGCAAACCGGAAATACGGCTACCGGCTTGTCAGCGGGCAATTACAGCGTCACCATCACCGATCAAAACGGCTGTACCAACGCAACCCAAACATCGGTTGGGCAACCC
>Ga0105046_10009086_pt1 | contig 15565 bp, 14 predicted proteins | sample MAT03_FD_78385 | JGI IMG/M metagenome (GOLD analysis project Ga0105046, IMG submission 78385) | Freshwater microbial communities from Lake Fryxell liftoff mats and glacier meltwater in Antarctica - MAT-03 (megahit assembly) | ecosystem: Environmental > Aquatic > Freshwater > Ice > Liftoff...
GCAAGGCGGTACTGAACAAGTGCATCATCAAATCTGCCTCCCAGCCACAACGCCCTTCCGTATTCAAGAACGCTGACTTGATCTCGCAGCCCTCCAGCGTTCTTAACAAAGGCATCGAATTCCTCAAGCGCCCAATCGTTCAGTCCACGCAGCGAATAGTATCGTGCCAGCGCAAGGTTCGTTTTGGGCAACGAGGGAGATTCGGTTCGTTTGATAGCCAAGTCGTAGTGGTCTGCCGCCTTGGCAAACCTTGTGGGTAAAGAAAGGTCCCAAACAACCAAGTCGCCAGCATGGTTGACCGAAGCGGCCAGGGGAACGTCCTGCGGCAAATGAGGCTCAGCAACGGCTGTGGAACCCGACGCAAACACGTGGACGCGGTGGTGTTTGGCTGTGTCCCATAACGCGACCCCAACTTCGCCGCTTATGTTCGACTCACCGACAAAGATCGCGGATGAAGCACCCGCTGGCGCCACTTGGTTCTCTACGCGATCGGAGATCACAAGCGTGCGTTGCTTCGCGGAGTTCCAGTCGTACGCGATCACGCCACGGCCGTTGAAACCAACCACGAGTTCATTCGATGACTCATGAAAGTAGCCATCGCTGGTTTTCCATCCTTCTGGATATGGGAGCGACTTTACCGTCTTTCTATCAACCAGATCAAAGGAAACCAAGTGCGCTTCCTTCGCGATCACCACGTGTTTTCCGTCCGGGAGCCAGCTGATCATACGGTGTGAAACGAGCCCATCGAAATCAGCAACAAGCTCCCCTGTTTTGACATTCCAAATGCGGGTGTTGTGGTCAAACGTCGCGCCCAACCATTGCTCATCGGGTGAGAACTTCAAAAAACGCGGAGGCTTTTCGTTTTGGATCGAAGTCTTCAGTTCCCCCGTAGGAACCGAAAACACGCGCAAAGCTCCGTCTTGATCGGCTGTGGCAAGCAGATCGGCCTTCGGCGATGGATTCGAGTATGAGTTTCTGGGAACGGGCAGCTTTACTGTCCACAATTGCTTCGCGGTACCTCTATCAATCGCAACAAACACGCCATCAACGTGTTCGACGACGGCCACTTCCCCTGCCAAGACCAGTTGCACACCTATCCCACCTTGTTGGTGGGACACACGCCCCATCGCAGGCTGAGCTGCAGCGGACCAAAGTTTCACACCGCCAATTTCATCGGCCGACAGCACGCGCCCGTGTCGACCGGGGCGACCAACGTCACCCGCCTCTCGCTGAACAGAGAATACGACGCGGGAAGGCGCCGTAAGCGGCCGAAGCTGCATAGATCCGTTGAAGTTCAACAACATGACGTTCTCGAAACCGTTGACCGAAATGTTCGCTGATACCCTTATCGTCGTCACGATCTTCTCTGGCTGCGTCTGTGACGCCTTTGACAGGAATCCCCCGCCAAAAGCAGCGAACAACTGGCCAGTGGACTCGTCAACAGCCAGATTCCTGACGCCCGACGGAATGAGTTCGCGCCGAAGGATTTGAATGAGGCGCCCTGAACTGACTTGCCGCAAAGTGGCCCAAGGCCCCAACCTTTGATGAGAAAGTCCAACCGCCACGACGCCGTTGGATCCGAAGTACACTACAGAACGAACGTCCGAGTCAGGCTCTTTCCATTTGGAGACGAGTCGTCCACCTTTCAGCTCCCACGTGACAACTGTGCCTGAAAGGTAACCGGCGGTAATCCACGCGCCGTCTGGAGAAAACGTAACCGTCCGAACCCGCGCGCCAAGCTCGGAGAATGTTGCCAGTTGCCGGTGTGAAGAAAGATCCCAAACCACCACCCGGCCATCTTCAGTGGCGGCTGCGAGTCGGTTGCCGTCGGGGTTCAGCGCCAGTGACCAAACCTTGGTGCCAAGTTCAAACGTATGCGTTACCTGGCGCGTACGAGGGCTGAAAATCTTTACGGTGCCATCAAGGCTGCTTGTATAAGCTTCTTTCTCGTCGCGACTCAACAGCATCTCAGTGATGCGGCCCGCGTGAAGGCCAGGTTCACTCCACACAGGAGGTGGTATGTGCATCAAGACGTCTGTGACGCCTGCGTTAGGCCCAAGGTCTTCGACGCCAAGCCCCTTGAACATTGTGTCCGCCGTCTCGTAGCGTTTTGCAGCCTCCTGCCATTGGCCCGAAGCGCCTAGGGCGTTTCCTTCTTCAACAATGCTTTGGGCACGGTTTTCTTCGGCAACGCGCAGGTTCTTCTGGGCTTCTTTGAGCCGAGCTTCTGCAAGCGCTCGAGCTTCCGCGGTGGCCTGCTCTTTGACCTGCATGTCCGCTGCATAGCGAAGCGCTCCGACACCAAAGGCCCCTGCACCCAGCACCAACCCAGCTATCACAACCGCCGCCACGCGGTTGCGGCGAACCTTCTTCACGAACCTCGCCGCCGGCCCCAAGGGACGCGCGGAAACAGCTTCGCCACGTTCGTGCCGTCGAAGATCATCGGCGAAATCGCGTGCGCGTTCAAAGCGTTGTGAGGGATCACGGCGCATGGCTTTGTGAACGATGGTTTCAATGTCGCGGGCAACACGTTCGTTCAGAGATCTCAAAGGCGGCGGATCATCTGCCAGCACTTGAGTCATAACCCACAAGGGGTTCTCCCCTTCAAATGGAGCTCGCCCCGATAGCAAAGCGTAAAGCGTGGCGCCTAAGGAATACACATCACTGCGTTCATCGCAGTGGCCACCGCGGGCCTGTTCTGGCGGCATATACGCAGGGGTACCCACGATGGCACCCACGGCGGTCAGCGTGCTGCCATCGTTAACTGAATGCGCCAGTCCGAAATCCAGGATCCAGACGTGCCCCGCATCGTCCACCATCAAGTTTTGCGGCTTTAGATCGCGATGAACTACGCCGTTGTCATGCGCATACTGAACTGCGTCGGCCACATCACGCATGACCGCACACGCCCGCTTCACGTCCAACTGCATTGTGGAAAGTTGGCGCCCTGAAACTAGTTTCATCGCCAAGAAAGGTCGACCGTTTTCCGCCTCAGAGGCTTCGTAAAGCGGAACGATGTTTGGGTGCGATAGGCGAGAAGCCATCTGAGCTTCGCGCAAGAACCTAGCCGCATTCTCTTCGGTGATCTGGTTCAGCACTTTAATGGCCGCCCAGCGACCCAGCTTGCGATCCCAGGCAGCGTACACCGTGCCAGAACCACCCTGTCCCAGCTCTCGCACCAAAATGTATTGCGCCAGTTGCTTCGCTCCGTTACCTGCCGCTTCCAGGACTTCGGGAGGCAACACAGGGATCGTCAGGGTCGAACGCGAGGCGCCCCCGGTGCCTTGGGAGGCAGCCGAGCCGGAAGGCCCGTCTTGACGCGCAGTACTCACAACTTTAGCCACATCGGCAGATCAAGGGCGTGACTTGTGGCCCTTTGTCAGCCTAGTCTGGTCTGCTCATGCGACCCCGGTATTTTCCCACAACGAGCCCCTTGGCCCTGCTTTGGGTTGGAATGGCGTTGTCTGTATGTGCCGGCCAGGCAAGAGCTGATGAGGAGCTCCCACGAGGGTTGAAAGGTACCGCCGCACCGCTAGACGACACTGCTAAAAAGCTTCCAGGTGCCCATGCCTTCTGGGTGCCCGACCCAGAGTTTGGAGGACGCATTTACCTGTTGGAAAGCGGCGAAGGCGTACAGCCGGGCACGCCTCCGTTGGTGCTGGTTCATGGACTTGGTGAAGCAGGCTTACGTGATTTTTATCCCGTGCTACGCGCTCTAGGAGAAAAGCGCCAGGTCATCGCCTTCGATCTGCCTGGCTTTGGGCGCTCAAGCAAAAGCAACGAGGAGTACTCTCCTGTTCGCTACGCGGCGGTTGTTCGATCGATCATCGATCGGTACGCGGGAGGTTTCGCCGATGTATTGGGACATTCAATGGGAGGAGCCATCGCGCTTTCTCATGCCGGCACGTATCCACAACAAGTGCGACGGCTGGTTGTGGTTGATGCCGCAGGGGTCTTGCACCGCGAAGCTTTTGTCACCGAACAGATTCGAGGTTCTGTGGCACCCGCGCGAGGCTTGCTGCCTGGAACTGTTGCTGCGGCTGAAGAGTTGGCTGGAAACCTACTGCGCAGAGCTCGCAAATTTGAACCGCCACCCGAACTTCTGGTTGGCAGCCGGCTCTTGCGACAACACGCGCTGGGAGGGGAACCAGGCAAAATTGCGGCGGTCTCGTTGATTGCCACTAATCTTGGCGCTGCCATCGCAGGCGTCACAGCGCCAACATTGATTCTCTGGGGAGAAAGGGATCAAATCGCTCCGCTACGAACGGTGCACATTTTGGTTGATCGTGTGGCCGACGCTCAATTGACTGTGTTCGCGGGCGTTGGCCACGTGGCGATGAAGGAGGTTCCGCAGGAGATGAGCGCGGCAGTGCTCGCCCACCTTGATACAACTCCGGTTGCACCTGCCGCTATCGAACCACAGAAGTCGCAGGGGGACTACAAGTGCCACTATCAAAACGACCTTGAACTTCGAGGTCTATTCGATAGCATCACACTTGATAACTGTGAACGCATCATGCTTCATGGCGTTGTCGCCAACACGTTGGTTATCAACAACAGCACAACCTCGCTGGTTGGCTCACGCATCTTGGCCGGGATCAACGCCGACGATTCTTTGATTTCGATGACTGGCGGCGAGGTATTGGGAACACCTGTTCTTCGCTTGTCGGAAAGTCGTCTTGACCTCGCGGGCGTGCGGTTAAGCGGGCCCGTGGATCTAGTAACGGTCACCAGCACCAGCCGCGTGCTGTGCTCGGTATGTACAGTCGTCAGCCCAAATACGGTTCGCTATACCCATGGAGAGCAAGTGTTGCGCCCCGGGCCGCGCAGGCTGTGAAGAGATCCCGATCACAGCGTTTTTTACCTTGTCTTGACCCCTGATCTTCGGCCAATCGACATCACCCGAGTATCGTAAGCCCCATGAAAACGAGCCACAACTACCTTTTGACTTTAGGGATCCTCGGATCTCTTTCAGGCTGCGCTGGAAAAGCCGCGGCCCCCACCCAAACAGCGGTTGCAGAACCCTCGGTTGATTCGCGCACCCAGGCGAAGCTGACCACGGCACTCGCTGGCGCTCACCGCTCAGAAAAGAACCGCAAACGCGATATTTACCGGCACCCTGCCGAGACACTTACATTCTTCGGCCTACGTGACGACATGACCGTGGTTGAGTTGTGGCCAGGCGGCGGTTGGTACACCGAAGTGTTGGCTCCGGTGCTTTTGGAACGCGGCAAGTTGATCATCACCAGTGCGGATCCAAACGGCGACGAGAAAGATTACAACGTTAAGCGCGCCAAAGAAGTGATGGCACTCAAGGCCGCAAACCCTGACGTGTTTGCCAAACTTGAAATGGCGATCGTCGCACCACCCGAGAAGCTTGAACTCGGTGCGCCCAATTCCGCAGACATGGTGGTGACGTTTCGTAACTTGCATGGATGGATGGGCGATGGCTTGGTCAACAAGGTTGCCAAAGCTTCTTTCGACGTTCTAAAGCCCGGAGGGACGTTTGGCGTAGAAGAGCACCGCGGCGCTGCAGGTTCGGATCCTAAAACCGGTTACGTGGATGAAGAAGCGGCGATCAAGATCATTGAAAGTGTTGGGTTCAAGCTTGTTGGGAAATCAGAGATCAACGCCAACCTTAAGGACACAAAAGATCACCCCGGTGGCGTTTGGGCGTTGCCACCTTCATTCCGCAACGGCGAAAAGGATCACGCCAAGTACGAAGCGATCGGCGAAAGCGATCGTTTCACTTTGAAGTTCACAAAGCCCTAGCTGCCACCCCTGCCAGCACAGGCTAACGTCGAGGCGGCGGTGCGGACTTCGGTTCGCCCGCCAGCAACGGTGCCATCATGCCTGCACCTTTGGGCACAAGCGTCAGGCGCTTTTCGCCTTCCAGCAATCGTTCCGTTTGCAGCATCTCGAACATCGTTTCGAGCACCTCAGGATCTTCGGCAATGCGGTTCAACGCTGCGCCAACAATTTCGGGTCGCAGTGCTGCCGCCTTTGCGAACTCGATCGCGGCTTGGCGATCTGCGCTGCTCTTGATGATGCTCACTTGGTTGGCACCGCCCTGCTGAATTGCAGAAGTCACCTGCCGCAACCGGTTGACGACCTTCGCTTCGATCTGCGCTATCATCTCGTCATCGCGAAAGTGCACCTTGCGGATGTATACCGATCCTAGGTGGTAGCCCCATTCGTGAGCCTTCGGAGAAACTTCGTCGCGAACGGCTTGGCTCATTTGGTGGCGGCTTTCAAGCATGCCTGCCAAGGGCATGTTCGATAAGCAGCGAACCGCTGCATTGCCAACGTTGGCCCGCAACGATCCGCGGGGATCCGCGTTGCGAAACAAGTACGAGACTGGATCGGTAATGAACATCTCGTACCAAATACCGATCCCCATCGGAGCGCCTTCTTCCGAGTTCACCGGTTGGCTGCGCAAGTATTGTTGATCCAGGCGCATATCCAGGGCGTATGACTTGCCCAGCCAATTCACGATCAGAGCGGAGGGCCCAAGCTTGAGCCAAAGGAAGTGCAAACCGGGATCGGCGATCTTTGCCAGCACCTTGCCAAACAAGACAAACACGCGGCATTCACGTTCCTTGACGATGACGTAAAATCCCAAAAAGCGCATCAGCGCAAAGACGATGGGAAGCAGAACCCAGCACGCAACGAAGGTAATTCCAGCAATGACAAGCATGTGCATTACTCCTTTATTTCCATAAATACGCGGTCGGCTTTTTGGAACAAGCCCAAGCGGACGTTGCGCAGATACGCGGGCAACACCCCGGGCCCTCCCTTTTTGATTGCGGCCAGCTGTTGGGCCACTGCGATGAGTGGTTCAACTTCGGCTTGCGCTTTCAGCGTTTCAATTTCCACAGCGCGACGTGATTGTACAATCTTCTGATCCGCCCCCGCCTGCGCCAAACTCACTTCGGATGACACATGGTTGTGAGCGGTATTGATCGCAGCCAACGCGGATTCCACTTCGGGCGGAGGATCGATGCCCGTGATGAGGCAAGCATCAAGAGTGATCCCATAACGCGCCACTGAGGACTGGCTTTCCTGATCCATGTGTTCGTTGAGATCACGCAAGTTCTTGCGCAAATCGTTGATGGAAACGCCGTGAACACTGGCCGACTCCGTGATCGCATCTGTGCTTTCTGGGTTCCGTTTGGGGGCCTCAAAATTCGCGATGCGCTCGCGCAAAATGGAGACAAAGTATCCCATGACATGGATGAACGGCCGGCTAACGCCGAACACATAGGCGTAGAGATTCTGTTCTGAAACGCGGTACCGCAGCTGCCCGGTAAGTCCCGTGTTCAGGTGATCTTTGGTTACCGCGTCCAACATGGTGCCGTTGTTGTTGGCGCCCGGAGATTCGGGATCGAAGGCCATGTTCACGGTTTGAGTGGCGATGGAGACCTTGTGAATCTTTTCCCATGGCCATTTGAAATACGGTCCCCCGGGTTGGATCACCCTAACTTGCGGATAGCTGTAACGTTCCTTTTCGTCAGGGCGAAGTGATGCCGCCATCGGCAGATCGCTGGTGCTGGAAATCCCAACCCGAACCGCCCGGCCCAAGATGGTTTTTACGGCCCGTTGGTTTTGATCAACCGTATAGAACCCAGCTACTATGTGGCGAACCGCAAACCACACAAAAAAGCCCAACAGCACGCCACCAAACACATCACCAGAAGAAAGAGTTTCAAAATCCACGAAGTTCTCCATTGTGAAGTCCGTTCCCGCTACACGGGGACAGTACCAGAGCAACCTACTGCATGGATATGTTTCCGGGGTCCAATCGTTCGGCTAAGCTGCGCCAGCAAGGGGTTCAAACGGCATTGGGAAGGCTTTCACGAATGATAGTAGGCGCAGTTTCCGTGCTGGTGGCGGCGTACGTTGCGCTGTTGATTTGGTTCCGAGTGAACGAAGACGCCCTGCTTTTTCACCCAGACAAGGGCCCGCTCTCGCAGCCGCCTCCAGGACTAAACCTTCAAAGCCGTGATGTGCGATTGACCAGCGGCGACGGCACGTCGTTGGTGGCTCGCCTGATCCCACCTCCCAACGAAGCCTCCGTCTGGATATTGTACTTCCATGGAGCCGCAGGCAACGTGAGCACACTGGGTTACAACGAAGCGTGGGCAAAGTTTCGTCGGCTTGGCTTAGGCGTGCTAGCCGTGGATTACCGCGGTTATGGCGAAAGTGCGGGCACACCATCTGAAGCAGGCATCTACCGCGACGCTGATGCGGCCTACGCCTACGTTACGAACGAACTGCAGATCCCGCCGTCTCGAGTGTTGATTTATGGTTACTCATTGGGTTCTGCCGTGGCGATTGATCTGGCGTCACGCGTGACAGCGGCGGGCCTCATAGTTGAAGGGGCGCTGTTGTCGATTCCCACGCGTGCCGCAGAACTTTACCCTTTCGTACCTGTACAGCTATTGGCCCGCAACCGCTTTGCCTCGGTGGAAAAGGTAGCCAAGGTCAACACGCCCAAGCTGTTGATACACGCGAGGGAGGATGAGTATGTCCCGATTGCGCACGGCAGGAAACTTTTCGAATTGGCGGGTGAGCCAAAGTATTTTCAAGACGCGGCAGGCAGCCACACCACCGCGCACGAAGTTGATCCCGAGTTCTTCAAGGCAATCACCCGGTTCATTGCGGGTTTGGGTCTGCCTTTGAGATAGCGCACTGACGCAACCGGGGTTGGGCTGAGGGACACGCGGGACCTGGGAAACACAATAAGGACTGACTGGAGCATCACTATCGAGCCTATCCTTGGTGGGCAAGCGCCACTCTGCGAACGCACGCTCCCAGCGCTGAACTGCAAAACCAACCAGTTAATTCGCGGTAAACATCGTGCGGCGAGTTACTGCTTTACCCTTTCTGGCAGGCCAGCTAGCGCACCGCTTTCACGACCCAGATCACTGTCGGTACTTGAAAAGATGTTCGGCGGCTCTTTCACCCGGGTGGGTGGGCAGTCCGCAATCGAGACCCAGCTACTATGTGGCGGAAATGGCGCCCAAGGCGTCGTATTCGGGTCCCGCGGTGCGGGCCGGGTGGGACATGTCTTCAATGCGATAAACCAGGACGGTGTAGTGAGATTCCTGGATGGACAAACGGGCGGACCGGCGTCATTCACCGGATTCCTCGACTTCTTCTTCTTGCCGATTCAGTCTGGTGGTCCGTGAACCTAAATTCTGCAGAAGTGATTGTGCGACCATATATTTCCGACCTCGGATTGAAGCTCGGCGTCGAGCTCTTACTCATTAACGATCAGACAATTGAGTTCAATTCCGGGTGGGCCTTCTTTTACAATTCGCTCAAATACGTCGAAGGTGGATCGATAAGCGATGCTCTCGCCGGAAACGCGCCACTAATTGTGAGCAAGCGCGATGGCACTGTCCACATCACAGGGACCGCCCAACCCATTGAGGACTATATTCGGGAGTTCGAGCGCCGCTAAATGTTGAGGGCCGAGTTGACATCACATCGAATCACAAAACTGCCATAGGACGAAAAAGGCGCGATGGCTGTGCCCCCTTCGTAGACCGCGGCCCAAACCAACGTAACGCTCGCGCCCCACTTACGATGGCATCGGGCACGAACTACGAGTTCGTGGCGAAACCAAGCGGTTGCAATTTGATGAGAATCGTCCTCAAACTACGACCGTAGGTCGGCCTTTAACACCAAACTTCGACCCTTGCCCGGTCATCAACACAACGGGCAAAAAAAACGGGCGAACGCAGTGGTTAGCTGCGGACGCCCGAAGTTTAAACGAAGCGATTAGAACGGAGCGATGATCCCGCAAGCAACGCGAGGGCCCGAATCGCCCGTTGGCTGCGTTGTCAAATCGTCTTTCCCAGCGTGGAAAACAACGGCGCGGTTGAGCACGTCGCTCACCTTCCACTCGGATGTAGTAATAGTCTTGGAACCGTTACCGTCAGCATTTACGATAACGTTTCCGAAATTGCCAATGTGGTGCATGCCACCGTCAGCTTCGAGACTACCGTGCATCATGCTCGTTGGGTTGAAGTGACCACCAGCCCCACCGGCGACAATCACGCCAGCATCCACGCATCAACGGCTTTTGCATCCGTGACTTTTGCATCAGGAACCACGCCACCATCGGCTACAACGGCGCCGTCTACCATCGTGGCAGCATCCGTTGCCATGTCGTCCGTATCGTCGGTACACGCGGTGCCGAGCAAAGCTGCCGACAACACAAAAACGCCAAGTCCAAAAATCTTCATAGCGCAACCTCCTTAGGGGTAAAGAAGGTCGCACCGCACCAGTTTTGGCGCTCCGTGGCACCAGGAATGACCACGAGAGTCTAAATAAGCAATCCTACGTAGCTACACTCGCTATGAAGAGCGGGTTACATCACAGCTGGTTCAGAAGGCGATGGCGCAGCTGCGTAACGAATCTTTTGTGAGCCACTCATATCGATAATGCCAACCCAGTTGAGCAAGCGCATGACTTGGTACGTGGTGTCCACCTCCCACCAGCGGGCTGCGAAGTTGGGGCTCATGGGAAACTTGTGGTGGTTGTTCTGGTACAGCTCACCCGCCGTGAGGAAATCGATAGGCAACGAATTGCGAGAGACGTCCTTCAATTCAAAGTTGCGGTAGCCGTAACGGTGCCCAGACCAGTTCACGATCGCACCATGGGTGGCGCCCATCATCCAGTGGCCAGGCAACAACAACCATAGCCAGGGAGACGAGGCAAAGAAGTAATAAAACACCACGAAGCTTGCGCCCCACAAGATGCGCATCGTCCAGCTCTTGCCCATCCAATCGAGCAACGGATCATGCGGAAACTCACCGTCGAAGCGCGCTTCGGGTTCCTTCTCGCGGTAAGCGATGCCGTGATAGATCCGCTTGGTCTTGTACATCATCTTGAACAAACCAGGCACCATGTTGCCGTACGTTTTTGGAGAGTGCGGATCACCCTCGGTATCGCTGTAAGCGTGATGCATTCGGTGCAACACGGCATAACCACGCGGGTTCAAGTAGCTTGAGTTTTGGGTGATGGCGGTGAGGTAGTTGAAGAACTTCTCCCACCCCTTCGACATTGAAAATTGGCTGTGGGCACCATAGCGGTGAAGGAAGAAGCTTTGGCAAAACACGGAGACTTGCCATTGCACCACGAAAAGTATGACGACAATCATTCGGGCCGAAGCATGATCGACCGAAGTGCCAAAGAGCAAGCGGATCAATGCGTTGGTGTGTGTTTTTGGAGATCTTCCAAAGGGAAACCGTCGAAAACCGCGAAAATCTAGCGCTTCCGCGCCATGTCCCAACGCGTCATGTTTCCTCTAATCACTGTTTATTACCTAAACACCCCAGCATTAAGCGATTTCAACTGACTTTAATCCTCGGAATGGCGTGAACCTTTTAAGGCCCTTTGGGTGCCTCGCGCTCTCGTTGGTAGCGCAGCAGTCTGCCCGCGTAGGGCGTTCCATCGGCCAAAGGCGCATTGATCGCTGATTCCGTTAACACAAATCCGATGGCGGCCATGTGGCGGTGAAATGCGTTCCGGTTGCTGCGGTTTGGATCGATGATCAACACAGTTGCGGTTGGCGCCGCTTGCTGCGAAATGTAACCGCACAATCGTTCCGGATGATCGCGTTCGTAAAGGAGATCTGACCCAATGATCAGATCCGCTGTGCCAGAGGCCGGGTTGATGCGTCCCCAGTTGCCCACTTGGTACTTCAGCGCGGGCAGTTTGTTCAAAAGCAGATTGGCCTTCAAGAACGATTCAGCCAAGGGGTGGCAATCACTGGCCGCGATGTTTCCTTCGCGCCGGTGCACCACCAAGCTGGCCAAAGCCAATCCGCAGCCTACCTCCAACACACGGTTTTCGCCCAATTGCCAGACTTGCATCAGATCAGCCAGTTTCTGGGCCGATGGCCACAACAAACCAAACATCGGCCACGCGGCGGGAGAAATACCAGCGGCCTCCGCTTGGCCCGAAGGATCGCTGTACTGCTGACGATCCAGCAACACTCGAAGCTTTACGTCCAGCCCTCCCGCCACAGCGACGTTGATGAACCGCACGTCGTAACCGGGAGATTCACTCATTTAACATCATAACACGCCCCGCCGTTGACCTTCCGCTTATGCCGAAATGCGTCTCATCCTGGCCACTTCGCGGCAAACTGGCGATGTTCAGCCGGAGCCGCGCCATCATGGCCAAACAACTCTTTCGGTCGAAAGCCGCTGCCAATTTTCTGAACCGTGACACAACGATCAACGACAGCAAACCACACCCGCCATTCTTTGATGGCCAACTGCAACTTGCCATCTTGCATGCGAATACGTCGATATGCGTGGGGCGCAGGCCCTAACACCAACTGCGCTTCGATGCGCTCTTGCAAATCGATTGCGTGTTCGGCTTTGAGAAAAGCGAGTTGTAGGATGGCCAGCGGCGCAAACTGAACTTCAAAGCGCGTAAACGGATCTGTGGGTCGAGTCCCTTCCGATTTTAGATCATCGAGCCAACCATGGTTCGCCGTGGGAATGGAATCTGTGTAGGGCACATATGGTTTGATATCGAGAATAGGTGTGCCATCTAAGAGATCCAGGCCACGCACGCGCAAGGTTAGACCTTCCACGGAAAGCAACTGCACCGCGCTTAGACCAATTGGGTTTGGACGGTAAGGCGAACGTGTCGCGAACAACCCGCGTTTCTTATCACCACGCGGAGGCGTAACCTTTGAGCGAAACCCACGGTTTCTATCGAACCAAACCACCAGCCAAATGTGATCCCAAGCAGCCAGATCACAAAGGGCGTCTTCATAGCCGCGGCCGGCAAACAGCTCAACCGTTCCCTCAACTTGCGCCGCAACCACGGGCTGTCGAGGGGCGTCAACACGCTCACCGAAGGGAGAATGAACAACGCCGATGGGTTCAACCGAAAGACTCGAAAGGGGGGAAGTGGCCATAGAATACTCCCAGGCGCTTACCACAAGCCAGCCGCACGTGCCTCGTGCACCAAGTTCCCCACTGCGAGAGACATTTCCGCGAAAAAAGCCGCGAAAGCAGTTATTCAGTAAAGCGAATTTCTTCGAGATCCGATTCCAGATCGGATTCTTCCTGAATATCCAAGACCAGATCTTGGAAGTGTTCGCGATCTAGGCCGATGGCAAAGGCAACTTTGCGCAAATACTGGTCTTCATCGAGATCGTATTCTTGATCGGCATCGTTCACCGCCACCACCAGTTGCAACAACGCGCGCTTCTGCTCGTTGGAATCGTCCGCGAAAGCCTCGGCGGCCGACTCAAGATCGAACGATTTCGGTGAAAACGCTTCGATGCGTGCAACCAGTTTGGGGGGCAAGCTTTCTTCGCTGATCAGGCTTTCCAAGAGGCCTTTGATCACCGTCTTTTCGTCACCGTGCAAATGATTGTCGGTGTAGGCGGCTCCCATCAGGATGTCGGCTACCAGTTCGATTCGATCTTTCATGGCCACATTGCGACTGAAACCGGGAATTTTGTCAATCCTGGAAGCTCGCACATGTGCCCCCGCCCTCTCAAAACGCGCTATCTTCTTGAAATGCCACAACTCTCGTCGGACTTCGTTCTCGGCCCCATCCGGATGCCGAAGGTGGTCGCCTTCATGATTGCTGCCATTGGCATCACATCGATTGCCGCAGCTGTGTTGGGAAGGAACGCGGGCTGGCCTCTGACGGGGCTGCTTTATCTATCGCCGCAACACGTCGTGCAGGGCCAAGTTTGGCGCCTTGTTACCTGGCCGCTGCTCGAAAGCGATCCCATCGGCTTGCTGTTCGGCGGCTACACCCTCTTCTGGGTGGGGCGTGATCTTGTGGCCACGTGGGGCCAGCAGCGGTTTGCCCTGCGAACGCTGACGCTAACCTTGCTGATAGCCGCGGTCACCACAGCCTTGGCGTTCGTATGGGCCGGCCTTGGTGCAGCGGGCGTGTGGCCTGTGCTGTGCGGGCTTTTGGTTATGTGGGGCATTACCTTTCGCAACCGCAGCATCAATCTTTATGGTTTGCTGCCACTTTCAGGAATGCGCCTGGCCCAAATCACCGTCGGACTGACGGCGCTTTATGCCGTTTTTTCTGGAATCGCGACCTTCCTTCCGCATTTCGCGGCGGAAGGCATCGCGTATGTTTGGATGGTTCCCTTGGCGAAGTGGCAACGGGGCAGAAAGCCCAGCAAAACCACAAAATCGCAGGGACCTGGCCAAGTTTTCTCGTTTGCTGACTGGTACGACGAACACAACAAGGACAAGAAGAACTGAAAGTGCCCGCAGGGCAATTGCAAGGTCGCAGCGGAGACTTGAGCATGGGGTGCGGGCACGCTGTGCCTGACAAAAAAGGCCACGCAAGCAACTTTCCTGGTTTGTTGCCGATGACCATGGGTGCCTGCCCTATGTGACCACGCTGTTGCCGCTTACCCTCGGGATGTTACGCAGCAATACCAGCGGCGGCGGAGGTTGTGCCACGGAAGGTCGGGAAAACGTTGGAGCTGGCCGCGCAACGAAATCGAGGCGTGGGGGAATCGATCCGTATACCCTGGGCAGATCTGTGTAGCGCCCAAGTTCACATGTCCCCTTCGGCCCAAATAGAAATGTCCCCTTTGAGACGCGTTGTGCGCGCTCATCATGCACCCAACGCTCGATCGAACTCGGTGCGCAGAGCGGGGAACCGCTTGTTCTCGTCCCTGAGCGCCGCAACCCAACGAGCCGTGTCCGTGGATGCGTCACACCCGACGCAGGCCGCGACGAGGTCGGCCGCGTGGGCATAGTGGCGACGGCGCTTCTGCTCGGTGACTCCGGCGACGCGGGCCTCCGCGGCCTTTCGCATGGCCGCGAGGACAGCGCTTCGGGCCGTCGTGTTCGGGATAGCTGCGATGCCTGCTTGGTCTAGAAGCCGGTCGACATTAGGGGCGGCGAGGCGCGGCTCGTCGTCGTCGGCCGTCATCGCCTCGATCTCTTCGAGATCCATTCCGCGATGCGCCAGCAACTCGGTGCGCGGAGACGCAGCCGTGTGCTTCCCACCCAGAAGCCTCGTGAACAGTGGGAACAGTAGGTGCCCGGGGTGCTCGCCATCGGACCAGCCGAGCCCCGGGGCCGCTGCCAGCAGCTTCGCGGCTGGTTCAACCTCGCCCTGGAGCAGGTGGAGGAACGCGCGCTGCCCGGCCGCCTGCTTCGGGCACGCTGAGAGCGCTTCCGCGGCACGCTTCCGCAGGCCCTGCTTGCTGCTCGTCGAACCGAGCCAACGGCGAAGCCGCAGCGTGCTCGGACCGGCGCGCCACGCCCGCTCGAGCCACGCGGACAGGTCCTTGCGACCGAGGTTCTGCGCCGCGAGCGCGGCGCCATCGAGCAGCTCGCCTCGCGCGTACTCCTTGTCCGCCACAAGCCCTGCGGCCTCCTCGAACGCCGGAAGCGCGGCTTTCCAGTCGCCGGCGTCGACTAGGCTCTTGCACCACGCTCGTAGATCGTCGGCACGCTTCGTCGTTCGCGCGATCTTCGCCAGCCCGACCGAGCCCTCCAGGCGTTGCACGACCTCGCGGAGCCATCGATCCTCCTCCGTGTCC
>Ga0105046_10009087_pt1 | contig 15565 bp, 16 predicted proteins | sample MAT03_FD_78385 | JGI IMG/M metagenome (GOLD analysis project Ga0105046, IMG submission 78385) | Freshwater microbial communities from Lake Fryxell liftoff mats and glacier meltwater in Antarctica - MAT-03 (megahit assembly) | ecosystem: Environmental > Aquatic > Freshwater > Ice > Liftoff...
AGAATGTGCGGATGCTGCAGTCGCGCCGTAGTGCGAATCTCACTCAGGAACCGTTCGCCACCGAGTGCGGCGCCCAAGTCCGGATGCAGCACTTTGATGGCGACGTCGCGATCATGCTTGATGTCGTGCGCGAGGTACACGGTGGCCATACCACCGGCCCCAAGTTCGCGTTCAACGCGGTAGCGGTCGGAGAGCGCCGTCGATAGTCGTCTCAGCGTCGTATCACTCACGGCGGAAACGCCTCATCGACGACGGATGCCGCGATTGTGCGCATCTACCGCGGGCAGTCAGAAGCGCGCTCAGAAATGTCAGCGCGACTCGTTCGGTGCGTGTCGTCTGCCTCGTGGCCTGCACCAAACTCGTCGAGCAATGTCATCAGCACTCGAGGGTCTACCGGCTTGACCATGTGGTGATCGAACCCGGCTTCGTGTGAACGACGACGGTCTTCGTGCTGTCCCCAACCGGTGACGGCAATGAGCAAGATATCCGTGCCCCACGGCTGCGCACGGATAGCGCGACACACGTCATACCCGTCCAGCGTCGGCAAGCCAATATCGAGCAAGATCACCTCGGGCCGGAACTCCGCCGCCATGTCGATGCCCGCCTGCCCATCGCTGGCCGTGCGCGTGTCGTTTCCCAGAACCTTCAATATTTCCGCCAGGCTCTCCGCCGCATCCGTGTTGTCGTCCACCACGAGGATGCGGCGCGACACCCCCACGGACTGTTCGGTCGCACCGTCCAATGCGTGTGGCTCTGCGGTGGCGATCACCACCGGCAACCGCACGACAAACTCGCTTCCCTTGCCCAGTCCATCGCTCTTGGCCTCTACCGTGCCGCCGTGCATCTCCACTAAACGCTTCACCAGCGTCAGGCCGATACCTAACCCACCCTGGGCCTTCTCCAACGACTGCACCACCTGCGTAAACATGTCGAAGATGCGGGACAACTGGTCGGCGGCGATGCCGATTCCGTTGTCCTTCACCGTGACCACCAGGTCGCTCCCCTCTCGCTCGACGTACAGGTGAATGTGAGCGTGCTGCTCGCTGTATTTCGCCGCGTTGTTCAACAAGTTCAGAAACACCTGCGCCAGTCGCGTCAGGTCGGCATCGATGAAGAGCGGTTGCGCAGGGAGCGTGACCGTGAGCTGGTGGCCCATTCGCTCGATCAGCGGACGACTGGACTCCAAGGCACTCTGCACGACCGTCGCCAATGGCACACGCTCCTTGCGGAGTTCGAAGTTCCCACGGCTGATACGGCTCACGTCCATGAGGTCATCGACCAGCCGCACCAACTGCGTCAATTGCCGCTCCATCATACCGCGGGCCCGTTCGATGGTCGCTATCTCCCCACCCGCCAGCTTCATCAGTTCGAGGCCATTGCGGATCGGTGCCAGCGGATTGCGGAGTTCGTGCGCCAATGTCGCCAGGAACTCGTCCTTGCGTCGGTCCGCCTCGGATAAGTCGGCGGCCAACTGCCGCAACTGCATCTCCGATGTTTTCCGCTCGGTCACGTCGAGGTTCGTCCCCACCACCCACTCGGTTTCACCCTGCGAGTTGGCCCGCACGGTTTCAACGGATTCGACGTAGCGCACGGCGCCGTTATCGCGGCGGCGGATGCGGAATTCACGGCGGCTCTGTGCGCTGCGGCGCACGGTATCCTGCAGGATGCGCTCATTCTCCGGCAAATCCTCCGGCAGCACGGCATGGCTCCAGTCGGTGTACGACAGGAAGCCATCCGCCGTAGGCGGGATGCCATACAGCTGGAACATCTGCGCGTCCCAACGGAGCGCGTCGGTGTGGATGTTTCGCTCCCAGATGCCCACCGCCGTGGCCTCGGTCGCCAGCCGCGTGCGCTCCTCGCTCTCGCGTTGCTTTTCCTGGGCAGCGCGGCGCACTGTGATTTCCACCGCCGATGGAATGAGATGTGTGATGCGCCCTCCCGCATCGCGCAGCGGCGCGACCTGGAAATCGATCCACACCCGCGTATCGCCCGCCATGCGCACGGGCACGTCGTAGCGCACGATCTCGCCGCTGGCGGCACGCTCGCAGGCCTCGCGCAATTGCGCCTGGATTTCTGGGGAATAGCTCCACCAGTGGCAGTCCCAGAACTTTTTCCCGATTACCTCGCTGGCCGCGATACCGGCCGCCTCCAGCGGCGCGAGGTTCGCGTAGGTCAAGGTTCCATCTGCCGTGGTCACGCCGACGAAGACAGCAAGAGTGTGGTCCAACACACGGCGGGTGAATTCATGGCTTTCCCGGAGTGCGTCCTCCGCCTGCTTGCGCGCGGTGATGTCCTCGACGATCGCACCGAATCCCGACAGCTCCCCCGCCCCGTCGCGCACCGGATACCAGCTTTCGCTGAAAAATCGCGTCACGCCGGACGCGGCAAGCGGTTCACCGGAGTATTCGTGATTCAACACGGGCTCGCCCGTCGCCACGATACGGTCCGTCGTAGCCACGATCGTGTCGACGAGTGCGGGTACGATCTCCGAGACATGGCGGCCCACATGCGCATCAGCGGAAACACCATTCATCTCGGCGAAACGGGCATTGATGCGCAGGTAGCGCAGATCCCGATCGAGAAAGCACATGCCGATCGGTGCCGTGTGGAGAACCGTGTCGAGTAGCGCGCTGACACGTTGCGCCTCGGCCGTCTCGTGTTTGCGTTCGGTCATGTCTCGTATGACGGCCACCATCCCTGTCGGGCTACCATCGTCGGCACGTGTCAGCGTGACGCTCGACTCCACATGCAGATCACGGTCCGCTCGGGTAATGTGAATGTTCTCCCCGCGCCACTCGCCGCGTTGACGCAACGCGGTCATGGCTTCGGCTTCATCCTCGGGGCGCAGCCAGCGTATTGCATACATCTCGGCGAGATTGCAGCCGATCGTCGTCGCCGCGTCCAGGCCGTGTTGCCGCTCGGCGGCCGCGTTCAGGTAGGTCACGCGCTGGTCGGCATCCACGGCGATGACGGCGTCGCTGACCTGCGCGAGGATCTCGCCGCGTACGCGATTCGATTCTGCGTCGCGGTCTTGCAGCGTGCAGATCGGCGGGTCATGCGCGACAGCGGCGGCAAACTCGTCGTGATCGTCGGGAGACGGGTTCGTTCTACTCATGTGGCTCACTCCTTCACCGGTTGCATAATAAGGCCGACGAGCACGCGTTCTTCGTGGGAAAGAGCGCCGATGATCTTCTGGTCGCCTGCGGCAAGCTGAGAATTCTTCGTCCGATCAATGAGCTCCATGCGGTGTGTCCAAGCCGGGAAGCGCCCCTCGTCGTCCATACGCCGCTGGAGGCCGTAAGCCACCGCGGTTGTGCAATGCAGGCCTTATCGCAGTCGTGAACATAGCACGGGGAAACGGATCCCGCGAATCCAGCGCGTGACCAAATATTGTGGGGTAAGCGCGATACGATGGCACTTGCAACGACGAGTCCGCCGCCACTGGAACTCCAGAGTGCCGAGTGCTGCGCTGATTTTTGCGCGTGGAAGCCAAGCGGAACCCTTCGAAGAATTCCGGGTCCTGTCGCTAAAAGATTCATGATGCCAAGGCGTAGAGAACGCAGCGGCGCTCCGCCAAACCCGGCCGGATTTCCTCGTGAATACGCTCAAAACCCATTCCTTGGCATAGCTCACCGAGCGGTGGATCGAGGCGTACGAACGGCAGGGTGATGCGCCGTTACTCGAAGCCGAAGTGTACAGCGCGGCCCATCGTGAGCAGCGTTCCGTCGACCTCGACCTGCTGCGGCGATTCCGACCCATCTTCGCCCCGCGCAGTCTCCGCCCCGAGATCGAACGTGTGCTGGCCGCGGGTTCCGTGCGCGGCGCCGATTGTATGTATTTGGCCACGGCACTCTATCTCGCGCCGGATCCTGGCGAACTCGCCTTCCTCACGCTGGACGAGCGACAGCGAGTGGTGGCGGTGCAGCTGGGATTGGCGACCTGATGCTCCGGGTCGCCGACGTGCAACACCATCAGAACTCCACAGGTATCAGTCTGCGCGATTAAGCCGTATCGGGCACGTCGCGATCCCAGCCGCCACTCACCGCCACAGACGTTGCAGACCTGGCACCTGATCGAACCCCGCGTCGAAGCTCATGATGCGAGGAATCTCGTAGCGCTGCAGTATTGCCACGTGCACGGCGTCGCGCGCCGACAGCGGCGTGAGGCCCATGAGCAATGTCTTGGCGCGCTCGATGTCGGCGGCCTCCACCGGATAGACATGATCAACGATGCACAGCAGTGCGTCGAACGCCGGCTGGATGGCCTCACGCCGATTGATGGCCACAAAGCGATGGAGGATTTCCTGCAGCACTTCGGCGTCCGCCACCAGTCGTTCGCCGCGAGTGATGACCTGCTCGAGCAGCCGTCGCGTGATGTCCTTGTTGGGATGGGGCGCCCCGATGAGGTACATCGGGATGTTCGAGTCGATGAAGATCACGCGCGCGTCACTCCACGCCGCTTACGCGATAGCCACCCTCGATCTCAGTGAGCATCTGCTGGATATCGGAGGTTGGATACTCGCCGCGCGCGGCCTCACGGACGGCGGCGAGCTTCCGGCGCGGATCGACCGTCGACTCATTGCGGCGCGCCTCACGCAGCGCCTGGCGCACCCATTCGGCCACGGTCATCCGGTGACGCTTGGCGACGCGACGAATCTCGGCGATCTCAGCGTCTTCGAACAGGACCTGCAGTCGCGTAGTCATGCTCTGAGTATTACTGACTCATGGGTATGAGTCAAGCGGTGCGCCGCCGCTTCACGGGAGAAGGGTCCTGATCGGTAGCGGCGGCGCGCAAGCCCCAACTCGCCGCGCCAAGCGCTACGGGGCAGCCCGCGAGATGTCGCTCGCGCCGATTGAGCGTCGCCATGCTGTCGTTGGACTCGAACATCCTGTTGCCGGCAGTCGAAACCGGGAATGCGGCGCATGCGAAGTCCGCCCGATTCTTGAACGAATTGCACCGTCGTGATGATGTGGTGCTGTCGGAACTTGTCCTGCTGGAACTAGCTGCTGTTGCGCAATTGAGCCGTGTTGGTCAAGCCGCTCAGCGCATCAGGGGCCGCCGACGTTGCCCGCGCGTTTCGCCACCATCCGCGTTGGCAGGTGAAAGGATTTCGAGGGCTTCGGGTTCAAGCGCGTGTGGAATCCGTTGGCGGAGCGCGCGTAAATATCCCAGCATCATCGATCCTTGCGCAACGCTGGTATGTAGTGGATTCTCGTGACATCATGGCAAGGCGGCGTACCGTGTACACCGCCGTGGTTCGCAAATCCATTCTTCACGGGACGTCCCGATGGTGTTCGTGCTCGCGGCATTCGTGCTGCTCGCGCAGGATACGGTGTCTTACGCGCAGCCTGAATCCTGGCTGTGTCGGCCAACGCACAATGACGCCTGCGCGGTCGACCTGAACGCGACCGTCGTGCAGGCCGACGGCAGCAGAACGCGACAACCATGGGCGCTCACGAAGAACCCGGCGATCGACTGCTTCTACGTGTATCCCACCGTGTCGCGCGATACGTCTGAGCACAGTGACTTGACGCCGGGCGATGAAGAGCGCGACGTCGTGCGTCAGCAGTTTGCGCGGTTCGCCTCCACGTGTCGAACGTTCGCTCCGATGTATCGACAAATCACTCTGCGCGGCCTCAACACGCTCCTCAGGGGCGGAGGCGGTACTGCGGCTCTCAGCCGAGGCATCGGCTACGATGACGTAGCGGCGGCTTGGGCGCACTATCTCACGAACGACAACAAGGGGCGCGGCGTCGTGCTCATCGGGCACTCGCAGGGGGCGATGATTCTCGAGGAATTGATTCGACGCGAGATCGATGGCAAACCCGCACAGGCGCGCATCATCTCGGCGTTCCTCATGGGGGCCAACATCGCGGTGCCCACGGGCAAGGATGTCGGCGGCGCGTTCCAGTTTATGCCATTGTGTCGGCGCGCCGAGCAGATCGGATGCGTTGTCAGTTTCGTCTCGTTCCGCAGCACGCTGCCACCGTCGGCGCGCTCACTCTTCGGGCGCGTACCGGGAGCGGGTATGGACGCGGCGTGCACCAATCCGGCATCGCTGGCCGGCGGCAGTGGCGCGCTGCACGCGTATTTCAGCACGACCGGCAGCGCGTTTGAAGGGACCGCGGCGAAACCGTTTCGCTGGGTGCAGGATGCATCGCCGTTTGAGACGCCGTTCATCAGTGTGCCAGGCCTGCTGACCGCCGAGTGCGTGGCCGACGCGAACGGCTCGCGGCTGGTGGTGAGCGTGCATCCCGATCCTGCCGATCCGCGTGCTGATGACATCCCCGGCGACATCGGTGCCGGCACACCCGCTCAGGCGCAGTGGGGGCTTCATCTCGTCGACATGAGTATGTCGATGGGCAACCTGATCGAGATCGTCACGCGCCAGGCGGGGGCGTATCGCGCGAGCCGAAAGCCATGAGCGTGAGCGCAGGTAGCTGTGCCGGATTGCCTCGGGCCATATGGCGCCAGGTCGTCGCGTGTCGTAGGTTTTGCGCGTTTCACCCCGTCCACCGCTCACGAATGGAGTTCATCTTGTGGTGATGCGCGACCGGTTGGCTACGTTCGGTTCGAGTGTGTGCCTGCTCACGCTGGCGACGTTGCTGTGCGTCCCCGAAATGGTGTATGCGCAGCGCGGCACGATTCCGCGCTTGGCGAACGGCAAGCCTGACCTGAACGGGATCTGGCGCGCCAACGGCAACGACGCCTACGACATCGAACCGCACAACGCCCGCGCGGCGATGGCGTCGCGACCTGGGCCGGTGGTACCTGTTCCGGCCAAAGAAGTGCTCGCGTTCGGCGCTGTTGGCTCCGTGCCGTCGGGCCGAGGCATCGTCGTGGGTGGCCCGATTCCGTATACGGCCGACGCCTTGGCGAAGAGACGCGAGAATCAGGAGAACTGGCTGACGCGTGATCCCGAGATCAAGTGCTATCTGCCGGGGGTGCCACGCGCCAACTACATGCCGTACGCGTTTCAGATCTTTCACAGCGCGAAGGCATTCTTCATGGCGTACGAGTACGCTGGTGCGACACGCCGGGTCTACTTGAAAGACCCCGGTCCGGCCGAAACCGATAGCTGGATGGGGCAGTCGGTTGGCGCGTGGCAGGGTGACACGTTCGTGGTCACCGTGACCGGCATGAACGCCGACACATGGTTCGACCGCGCAGGCAACCATCACACGGAAGCGATGAAAGTGGTGGAGCGTTATACCCTGCTCGGGCCCGATCACATGCGCTACGAAGCAACGATGGATGATCCGCAGACGTTCACGCGTCCGTGGACCATTCGCACGACGTTGTATCGCAACGTCGAACCGGACGCGACGCTCGGGCAGTTCAAGTGCGTCGAGTTCGTGGAAGAGTTGCTGTACGGTCACTTGCGCAAAACGCCCATCAAACCATGACGGATCCCATGTCTCTGGTTCGAACAGTATGTCGCAGTGTGCCGCGTGCGGCGCTGCTCATGACCGCGATGACGCCGTACGTGGCGCGGCCGCACCTGGCGCAGGCGCAAGCGGTCAAGGCGACCGCTTCTGCGAAGGCGACCCCTTCGGCGAGGGCGGCGCCGGCGGCCACGCGGTACGTCGCCCCGCGCACGCCCGACGGGCATCCCGATCTGCAGGGCAACTGGACCAACGCGTCACTGACGCCGCTGGAGCGACCGGCGGGATTACCGCGCGCGCTGAGCAAGGCGCAGGCGGCAGCGCTCGAGCAGCGGCGCGCCGATACCGTCGAGACGGGGGCCAAGGCCAGCGATCCCAATCGTTCAGCGCCGCCCGTGGGTGGAGACGGCTCTCCGGGCGCGTTCGGCAACGTCGGCGGCTACAACTACGTCTGGATCGATGCCGGCGATCATGTGGCCTTCCTGAACGGTGAGCTGCGCAGCTCGTTCATTGTCGATCCGGTGAACGGCCGTCTGCCTGCGCTCACCCCCGCGGCACGAGCGTGGGGTCAGCAGCGCGCGGCCAGGAACCGCCAGTTTGGTCAGTACGATAATCCGGAGAACCGCCCGCTGGCCGAACGGTGCATCATGTCGTTCGGCTCGAATGCCGGCCCACCGATGTTGCCGAACGGATTCTACAACAACAACTACACCATCGTGCAGACGAACCATCACGTCATGATCATGACGGAGATGGTGCACGACGTGCGGATCATCAAGTTGGGCAAACCCACGCCGCGATCGTCGGCCGTCCGACCGTGGATGGGCGAATCATGGGGACGGTGGGACGGAGACACGCTCGTGGTCGAGACCACTAATTTCTATCCATCGCAGGAACTCTCACAATCCGTTGGACTGGGCGGCGCGTGGGGCGCCAACGACAGCCTCCGGGTCGTAGAAAAGTTCACGCGCACCCGTGACAACGTGATCTTCTATCGCTTCACCGTCCACGATCCGCTCAACTTTACGGCGCCGTGGAGTGGCGAGTTGCCGATGATCGCGATGGACGAACAGATCTACGAATACGCCTGTCACGAAGGCAATTACGCGTTGTCCAACGTGCTCAGCGGCGCGCGCGCCATGGAGCGCGAGGCCGCCGCGAAGAAACCCAAACCTCCGGAGTGAATCCATGCGCAGCGCACGAATCGCCGTACTCGCCGCCGGTCTCCTGTTGACGGCCACGGCGCCGCTGTGGGCCCATCATGCCTTTGGTGCAGAGTTCGATCCCAACGCACCCATTCGCCTGCAAGGAAAGGTGGTGAAGCTCGAGTGGGTGAATCCGCACGCCTGGATCCATATCGAAACCGTAACGAAAGCCGGCGCCAGGGAAGTGTGGATGGTGGAGGGCGGGACGCCGAACACGCTGCTGCGTCGTGGCCTCAAACGCGAGTCGCTCAAGTTCGGTACCGAGCTGATCGTCGACGGCTACCAGACCAAGGATCACTCGCTCAAGCGCGCCAACGGCCGCGACGTCACGTTCACCGACGGACAGAAGTTCTTCCTCGGCTCATCAGGGACCGGCGCGCCGCGCGACGGACGGGATCCGACCGAGACGTCAACGAAGAAGCCGCCCACGGAGCACTAGACGCATGCGATCCCTTGCGAACGCGTCACATGTGGGGATGGTATCGCTCGTCGTGGTCGCCGGATTGGTAACGCTGACATCCGTCGCGCTCGCGCAGAGTGGCGGCCCGAGCGCGACGAGCGCGCGAATGCTGTTCACCCGGGCGCAAGCTGATGCGGGTGCCGCGGTGTACACGCGTTCCTGCGCGTCGTGCCACGGCAATCGGCTCGACGATGGGCTGTCGGCCCCGCTCGTAGGGAGCGCGTTCCTCCAGAAGTGGACGAACAGCGAGAAGACACTGGATGATTTGTACTACATCACGCGCACGACGATGCCCAAGAACAAGGGCCGCACGTTGCCCGACGAGGACTACATCGCGGTGCTCGCGTACATGCTCGAGCGGAACGGCTACGCGGCGGGCGAGAGTGCGCTGACCGGAGAGAAGGCGCGGCTCGCGCTGGTACGTCTGCAGCCTCCGACCGGCGTGGTCACGGCGCAGCGTGGTGCATCGCCCGAATTCGTGCGTGGCGCCGACGGCATGCGTCCACGGGGGACTGGGCCGGACCAGGCCACGTTGATCGCCGCGGCCAATGACGGACGCAACTGGCTCACGCACACGCGCGACTACGCGGGTACGCGCTACTCGCCACTCACGCAGGTCACGAGTGCCAACGCGTCGCAGCTGCGGCCAACGTGCCTCTACCAAGTGAGCGAGACGGGAAGTTTCCAAACCGGCCCGGTCGTGCACGATGGGGTCATGTACCTGACATCGATATCGGCCACGATTGCTATCGATGCCGCAACCTGCCAACAGAAGTGGCGACACGAGTGGAAGCCGCTGGCCCCTGAGATCCGCGCGAACAATCGAGGCGTGGCCATCAAGGACGGGCGGGTCTTTCGCGGTACCGCCGACGGCTATCTGTTGGCCCTCGATCGTGAACGCGGCACGCAGCTGTGGGCGCGGCGCATTGGTGAGACCTCGAAGGGCGAAACATTCACGATGGCGCCGCTGGTCTACGACAGCTTGGTGTTCATCGGGCCGGCGATCAGCGAATTTGCGATTCGCGGCTGGGTCGCTGCGTTCCGCATTGATAACGGAGAGCGGGTCTGGCGCTTCAACATTGTCCCAGCGCCGGGTGAACCGGGCTCAGAGACGTGGAAACAAGATGCGTCGTTCCCCTTGGGAGGCGGTGCCGTCTGGACACCGTTGTCGCTCGATGTGGCCAAAGAACTGCTGTTCGTTTCTGCGGCAAACCCAGCGCCGGACTTTCCCGAAGCGATACGCGGCGGCACCAACCTGTACACCAACTCGATGCTCGCGCTGCACCTGCGCACGGGCAAGCTTGCGTGGCATGACCAGATGGTGCCCAATGACGACCATGACTGGGACCTCACACAAGTCAGCCCGCAGTACCGCGCCTCGGTGAACGGGACCATGCGCAATCTGATTGCGACCGCGGGCAAGGATGGCATGCTACGCGTCGTCGATCGCGATTCGCACGTCCGCGTGTTCGAGACACCGGTGACCACCATCTTCAACGCTGAAGCGCCAGTGACGACCAAGGGCACACGCGCGTGCCCCGGGATATTCGGTGGTGTGCAGTGGAACGGGCCCGCGTATCATCCGGGCGCGAACCTGCTCATCACACCCTCCGTCGACTGGTGCGCAACCTTTTTTCTCGACGACACCGTACGCTTCGTGCCGGGACAGAACTATCTGGGCGGCCGAGTCAACGTGGATGAGTCGTGGAAGGGTTGGTTGACGGCGGTTGATGGGTCAACGGGCGCGGTACGTTGGCGGTATGCGTCACAGGCACCGATGATCGGCGCCGTGACCACGACCGCGGGCGGCGTGGTGTTCGCGGGCGAGCTCTCCGGTGATTTTCTGGCGCTCGACGCCGCGACCGGCGCGGTGCGCTACCGGTTCAACACCGGCGGAGCGATCGGCGCTGGTGTGGTCACGTACGAGGTGGGCGGCACGCAGTACGTCGCGATCGGATCCGGGCGCCCGTCGTCGTACTGGAACAAGGCGCGACCAGGCAGTCCCACCATTGTGATTTTCTCCCTTCCTGCATCGGCGCCGGCCAAGTGATCCAACGCGTTTGCCATACAGCGCGGCGTGTGCGGCAGCACTGCACCGCCGTCACTATCCTGTTCGTCGTCGTCGCCTGCACGAAGGAGACGCCGAAGGCCGCGACCAGCGCCGAAACAACAGCGACAATGCCTGCGGCCGCGACGGCGACGATGACGCCCGTGGTCACCATGAAACAGCTCATGGACGAAGTGTTTGAACAGGCTGCAGATCAGTACTGGAATGCGGTTGGCTCCACCACCGACAAGAACGGCACGGTTGATCACGCGCCGAAGACCGACGAGCAGTGGGCGGCGGTGCGCAATCAGGCCACCATCCTCGCGGAGGCGGCCAACCTGCTGATGATGGACGGCCGCGCGGTCAATCAAGGCGAATGGATGACGCTGTCGAAGGCGATGAGCGTCGCGGCGGCGCGGGCACGTGATGCGGCGGCGGCCCATGACCGCACCCGCGTGTTCGACATGGGCGCGGAGCTGTACGACTCGTGTGTCAACTGTCACGCCAGGTACATGGTACAGAAATACCCGATGCCGGATGTGAGTCCCGCCAAATGATGGCCTGAAGGGCGATGCCCACATGCCGATAGTCGCGTGGTTGACATCGCTCGGCGAAACGCCGTGGAGTATTGCGCTGCATGAATCGCAGTACATGTGGCCGTTTACAGAATCGCTGCACGTCCTCACGCTGACGATCTTCGCGGGAACAGCAGCGGTGCTCGACCTGCGACTCCTGGGGCTCGCGCTCACCGGAGTTCCCGTGACCGCACTGACAGCGCGTCTGCTGCCATGGACACGATTCGGATTTTTCATCATGGTCGTGACGGGTGTGTTGCTGTTCTACGCGACACCACTCACGTACTACTACAGCATTTTCTTTCGCATCAAGCTGATCCTGCTAGGCGTGGCGGGTATAAACGTGTTCGTGTTTCATGCGCGAACGCACAAGTCTGCCGAGCATTGGGACGAGAGGGTCGTGCTGCCGCGCGCGGCGCGCGCGGCAGCCGCTGTCTCGCTCTTCGCGTGGGCCGGTGTGATCGTGAGTGGGCGGTTAATCGCGTACAACTGGTTCCAGTGCGACTTGCAGCCGCAGCCGGCGTTCGTCAACTGGGCGGCCAGCTGCCCCGTCACACCTCCCTGATCACATGGACTTCCTGCCGTGGTTTGAATGGGGTGAAGCGTCATGGCTTGGCCAGGTCGTGCGCACATCGGTCTGGATGTTTCCGGTGATCGAGGCGATCCACCTGCTGGGGCTCTCGATGCTGGGTGGGTTGATGCTGATCGTCGACCTGCGCATGCTGGGCTTGGCGCTGCGCGATCAGCCCATTGCGACGCTGGCGCGCGGCGTGCAGCCGTGGCTGGTGCGGAGCGTGGGGCTGATGCTCGCGACCGGCTTCCTGCTGTTCCTTTCCGAAGCGGTCAAGTGTTATCACAACTCGGCGTTCTGGGTGAAGATGGCCACGCTGCCCGTTGCGATCGCGTTCACGTTTCTCGTGCGTCAACGCGTCGCGTCGCGCGAGGGCGTCACAACCGGCTGGCGAAGCCGCGTCATTGCCATGACGTCGATCGCCCTCTGGACCACCGTCTCGGTAGGCGGCCGCTGGATCGGTCTGTCCTCGTGACCGGTACGCGATCGCGTTCCTTACGTGGTTCCTCGCATTGATCCTTACCATGTTCCTCACACTGATCACGGAGTTCCGATGCTTCCTCTCATGCTGAAAGCCACAAGTTTCGCGCTCGCGTTGGCAGTGACACCCGGTCACGCGCGCGCGGCTGATCCCGAGTACACGACGATCAGAATGGAGATTGTCGTCAACAAGTCCGCCGCCGACACGTGGGCCAAGGTGGGTGGCTACTGCGATCTCGGAAAGTGGATTGCAACGGGTCGCACGGTTCCGTGCGCCGTCACCAGCGGAGCGGGCGAGATGGGGTCTGTCCGGTCCATCAATAACGGTGCGGTGCTCGAGGTGCTTACCGCCAGGACCGATCTCTCATACGGCTACGCGCAGCCGGCCAAGGACGGGCAGTTCTACAACCTCTATCACGGGTTTCTCGAAGCGAAACCGGTCTCCGCCACGACATCGACGCTGATCTACACGCTGTTGTATGACGTGTCGAATCTCGCGGATCAGGCCGCCAAGGATGCCGACGTGGCCCGTCGTCGGAAGCAGTTCGAGGCGGCCCTGGTGAACATGAAGAGCATCGCAGAGGCGCCGTAGTGCCAGGCTATGCACTGAAATCCCGCAGCTCGCGGTCGCCGAGGGGCGGCCATCGCTCTATCTCGATCTTGAAAGCGCGAAGGGTGCGCGGGGTCATCGACCAAGGCAGGCGGCCGTCGCGCCAGCTGGAACCAGCGCAAGTTTCTACCAATCGTCGGGTGGCGCGGAGATTGACCTGATCCTTGAAATGGGTGCACGCCATGGTGTCTGGGCGATCGAGATCAAGCGGACGAGCGCACCAAAACTCGAACGTGGACTGCGCAGCGCACTCGCCGACATCACATCGACCAAAGCATTCGTGGTCTACGGCGGCCAGGATCAGTTCCCGCTCGGCGGTGGCGTGGAAGCGATCAGTCTGCAAGGGCTGACACGGGTGCTGGCAGCACTGCAGTAGGCATCTCGCGCGGAGAATCGGAATTTCGATCGGGTGATTCGCCGACCGGTAACTGTCTCGAGAATCAACCGATTTTTGGGTGGACTGGTGGTGCGGCGCCGAACCACGGCACTTCGCGCGAGCCGTGTAGCTATTGTTTCGTGGTCACCCCTGGATCGACGCCGTATAGCGCGTGATATATCTTTTAGGGACATACCACGGAGGCATCGTGAAGAAGGCGAAGGTTTTCTGGTCGGGTCGTTCGCAGGCAATCAGGTTGCCGAAAGAGTTTCGAGTCGCAACGGACGAAGTCTCCATCAAGCGGAGGGGGAACGCGCTCATCCTGGAGCCGATCGCATCAGATTGGAAATGGCTGGTTGAGTTTCCGGGAAAGTTGGACGCGGACGTTGTTGTGGCGGTCAATGAAAATTCCGCCGAGCAGCATCGGCCCGAACTCGACGAATTTTTTCGGTGAGCGGGTATCTGCTCGACACCAATGCAGTCATTGCTGTGCTGGACGATTCACAGTCGGTGCTTGCCAAACGGCTGCGACGACACAAGCCCGACAGCGTACGCGTCTCGGCCATCGTACTGCACGAACTGTATTTTGGTGCATTCAAGAGTCGGCGTATCGAGCACAACATCGCCCTGCTGGATCAGCACCTGCGATTTCAGATCCTTGAATTCGAAGCTGACGACGCGCGCGCAGCCGGTCGGGTGCGAGCCGCATTGTCGCATATCGGCACGCCTATCGGCCCCTACGATGTCCTGATCGCCGGTCAGGCGCTCGCGCGCGGCCTGATTCTCGTCAGCGCAAATCTGCGCGAGTTTCGACGCATCGACGGCCTCAAGGTCGAGAATTGGGAGTCGCAATGAGTCAGCGGAGGCTGCATTTGTTGGACGCTTCGCCTTGTCGGAGCGGTCGGTCACGGCCTCGGCCATCGGCGCTCCGAGAGAGGGGAGCGCCGATGGCCGACCGCCTCTACTTCGCACCCGCCTTCGTAGCCGGCGCCATCGGACGGTTGGGGACCACCGGCGCGTCACGCTTCGTCGGGTAGGTCTCGGCCAACGTATTGCCGTCGTACAAGCGGCCGTTCTTCATCACGAACCGGATCTTGGCTGTGTTGCGCAGATCGACCAGCGGGTCGGCATCGAGCACGAGCAAGTCCGCCATCTTGCCGACTTCCAGCGAGCCGACGTCATCCTGCAGTCCGATCGCCCGCGCGCCACCTGCGGTCGCGGTGTGGAGCGCTTCCCCCGTCGTCATGCCACCGCTCGCCATCAGCCACAGCTCCCAGTGGTAGCCCAGCCCCTGCAACTGGCCGTGACTGCCGATCCCGAGACGACCGCCAGCGCGTAGGATCTTGGTGGCATCAGCCGCCAATTGCGGGAACACGTACTCCTCGTCGAGGAACCACCCACCGGCCGTCCCGCCGCCCGGCATCGAGGCCATGCGACGACGCGTCTTGAGGGCCAGCTCTTCGTACGCCGTGAAGCGCTGCAGCTTGGGATCGGCGTACGGATTCTCCTTCGTGTAGAAGTAGTTCTCCCCCCACGGACCGCCGTAGTTCACCAGCAGCGTTGGTGTGTACGTACGATTCGACCACGCCATGAAGCTCGTGACGTCGCTGCCGAGCGGTACGATACCCATGGAATGCTCGAGGCCCGGATAGCCGTCGAACGTCTCGGTGAGATTGAGCTTCACGTCGAGTGACCCTTCGGTGGTCGGCATCAGTTGCTGCTCACGAGCCGCTTTGATGATCCACTGCCGGGTCTGCCGCACACCGGCCACGTACATCTTGAGCGTCTTGGTGTCGTAGTAGCTGCTGTAACGCTTCAGGATGTTGCGCGCATGCTCCTGATCGCGGATGTCATCG
>Ga0105046_10009089_pt1 | contig 15562 bp, 7 predicted proteins | sample MAT03_FD_78385 | JGI IMG/M metagenome (GOLD analysis project Ga0105046, IMG submission 78385) | Freshwater microbial communities from Lake Fryxell liftoff mats and glacier meltwater in Antarctica - MAT-03 (megahit assembly) | ecosystem: Environmental > Aquatic > Freshwater > Ice > Liftoff...
ACATCGCGTTCGCGCTGGGCATCCTCGCGCTCTTGGGCAACCGGGTCCCAGCCGCGCTGAGAGTGCTCTTGCTGGCGCTCGCGGTGATCGACGATCTCGGGGCCATCGTGGTGATCGCGATCTTCTACTCGTCGGGGATCTCCCTGGTTGGCGTCGCCATCGCAGCGGGTGGCGTGGCGGTCGTGCTCGTGTTCAAGGTCTTCGGGGTGCGCAACAAGCTCGCGTACGTCGTCCCGGGGATCGTGGTGTGGGCCGGCGTGTACGCGGCGGGCGTGCATCCGACCATCGCGGGGGTGATCGTCGGGATGATGACGCCGGTCACCGCGTGGCGCGGGCCCGAGGGCTTCTTGCGCGACGCATCCGATGCGTTGGAGCGTTTGACGCCCCGTGCTGGAGGTCTCTTGCCTCACGAGCTGCATGCGCATCTCAACACCATCGAGGTGGCCCGGCGCGAGGCGATCTCGCCTGCCGAGAGTCTGATCGAGGGACTTCATCCCTGGGTGGCGTTCGGGATCATGCCGGTGTTCGCGCTGGCGAATGCGGGCGTGGAGCTGGGAGATATCTCGATCGAAGGCGATGGTCTGTTGGTCGCGCTGGGCACCACGGTGGGCCTCTTGCTGGGCAAGCCACTCGGCGTGCTGTTGGCCGGCGGCATCGCGGTCAAGACCGGGATAGCGACGCTGCCGAAGGGTCTCAGCGCGAGACACATGCTCGTGCTCGGCGTGGTCGCGGGCATCGGCTTCACCATGGCGCTCTTCATCGCAAGCCTCGCCTTCGAGGAGTCCCACATGCTCGGCGCCGCGAAGCTCGGTGTGATGATCGCATCGGGCCTCGCGATGATCGTCGGCCTGGCGTTGGGCCGCGCGCTCCTGCCGATCTGCGATCCCGAATCCGCGAGCACGGCCGACGAAGCGGAGGCTTCTACCGAGCTCTAGGTCGCACCGCGCGCTCCCAGATCCGAGGGAGTGCTACTCTGGCCGGCGTGTTCATCCGCGACGTGGCCGAGGCGCTCGATGCACACAGCGTTCGCTACGCCGTGGTGGGTGGGGTCGCTGTGAATCTCCATGGCATTCGACGGTGAGCCGACGGACGGCGAGCCGCGCGACGAATCGGCGAGCGACCACGACGCCGAGCGTCAGCGGACCGTGCGCAGCGCGGCTTCGAGATACGGGCGATCGACGGGGCCCGAGCCCCGCAGCGCGCGTTCGTAGTACTCGCGGGCGTGCGGGCGGTCGCTCCGCGCCACCATCACGTCGCCGTAAGCAGTGAGCGCCGCGGCGTTGTCGGGCATGCGCTCCAGCAGCCGATCGAGAAATCCACTCGCGAGCACGTCGCGGTGTCGCTCGAGCGCCAGGCGTGCCGCACGCAGCAGCCCCTCGGGGTTTCGGGGATCGAGCTCGCTCGCATGGCGGTAGGTGGTGAACGCCTCCTCCTCGCGATCGGTGTGGGCCAGCACATCACCCATCGCGAGCGTCGCGGTGGCGTCGTTGCTGACCAGCTCGATCGCGCGTGCCAGCGAGGCCTCTGCGGCGGTCCACTCGCTCCGCGCGATCAGCGCCTGACCGAGCCCCACGTGTGCGGCAGCCAGGTTGTCGTCGAGGGCGATGGCCGCGCGATACGCGGCTTCGGCGTCGGTGGCCATCGACGCGCTCAGTCGCGCATCACCCAAAGCGACGTTCGCTTCGGCCCAGCCCGGACGTCCGACGGTCGCTTGCTCGAGGAGGCGGCGCGCTTCGTCGCCGCTGCTGCTCGGCAGCGCGCGACCGAGCTCGTACTGCACTTCGGGCCACGTCGGATCGAGCTCGAGCGCACGGCGCAGCGCACGGATCGCGTCCGCGCTTCGACCCGCGGCGAAGTAGAGGCGACCGAGGCCGAGGTGTGGCTCGGCAGAGGTCGGGCGCGCCGTCGACGCGCGCTGGTACGCGGCCTCGCCCTCCGTCACCGCTGCGCGCAGCCGATGGGCCTCACCGAGCGCGAAGAGCGCCTCGTAGTGCGATCCATCGAGCGCCAGCGCGGCCTCGATCTCTTCGAAGGCGCGCGCGCTCCGGTTCCACACCAGATCGGCGCGCGCGTTGCACACATACGTGAGCACCGCGGCCTTCTCGATACGGCCCATCGCGCGGCAGGCCCGCTCAGCGGCGCGGTGATCGTGGGAGTCGATGGCAGCCCGGGCTACGTCGAAGAGCGGCTCGAGCTGTCCCCGCGGTCCGAGGCGTGCGGCCCGACCCAAGACACGCTCAGCCTCGCGGAAGTTGCCCGCGCGGAGCAGCGCCATCCCGTGGGCCCGGACTGCGGTGTAGTCACGGGGCGCCGCGCGGGCTGCGGCGCCGAGCCTGTCGAGCTCGGTTGCCTGCGCGCCCGCCATCGAGGCGCCTGCGAGCGAGAGGGAGAGACCGAGCGCGAGGGACACGGCGGCGACGAGGGCGAGGAGGTTCTTGCGCATACGGAGCTCCGGGAGGGGGAACGGATGGTAGCCCCTGCGCGAGCGAGGGCCAAAAAGCGGGGCTTGGACGGCGCCAGGACGACTTCACTCACCCGTGTCCTCTACACCCAACGCTCCGAGCGCAGCTCTCGCCGCTACCAGGTAGGTCTCCCGACTCGAGCCTTGCAAGGTTTGGAGCGCACGCTCCAAGCGCGCGAACACCAAAGCACGCCACCTCGGGGGTGGCGCGCCGCCGGTAGAGCGCGCCGCCCAGCTCCAGCACGCCTTGCTCGACGTCGCTCGAGGAGAGGAGCGCCTCGGCCGTGTCGAGCTGCGCGGTGCTCGGCGCGCCGTGCTCCATCCGGAGGGTGAGCGCCGCGGCGGGCAGGGTGGGATCGTCGATCGTCTCGCGCAGCGCCTCGTCCCCGACGTCGACACCCTGCACCTGCACTCGGTAGAGCGCGATCATCGTCTGCAGTCGAAGATCGCCCACGGCGCTCGCCCGGGCCTGCGCGGTATCCAGCATCAGCTGTGCTTCGCGGAGCCGCCCTCGCTGACGCAGCACCGTGCCCAGGTCGGTGAGCGCGTACGCCTCGGTGAGGGTGTTGCCGACTTTCCGCGCGCCCTCGATCGCGCGCCGCAGCGTCTTCTCTGCGGCCAAATCATCGCCGATGACGTGTTGGGTGTCGCCCAGGTTGGCGCTCGCTCCCGCGTTGCGACGCACGTCCCCGGCCTGGGCGTAGAGCGCGGCCGCGTGCTCGTACGCTTCGAGGCGCGCGCCCAGATCGCTCGCCGCGCCCGCGACGTAGCCTCGGGTGTCCCAGACCAGCGCTTGGATCGCGGCAGGCAGCGGCGACAGATCCTCGATCGCGAGCGCCTCCTCCGCGATCTGGTTCGATCCCTCGGAGACCGGGAGTAGCGCTTCCCGACACCGAGCGCGCGCCGCCACCTCGCTCGCCTCGTCGCCCTGCATGTCTTGCACTTGCGCGCCCGCTTCGAGCAAGAGCGCGCGCGCGGCGTCCCTATCGCCGGCGCGGCGGCGATGCTCGGCGAGCTCGATCTGACAGAGCGCGCGCTCGTGTCCGGTGCGCGCCGCCTGCAGCGCCGCCGACAGGAGCGGCTCGCTCTCGCTGCTGCGCACGAACGCAGCAGCTTGGGCTGCGAGGAAGAGGCACTGAAACGGCCTATCGGTGCTCCGTCGGGCGCGCTCGACGAGCAAGAGCGCCCGCGGTCCGTCCCCCGTCTTCGCGGCCCGAAAAAACGCCTCGAGCGCGAAGCGCCCTGCGAGCGCCTCGTCACCTCCTCGCTCCGCGTGCTCGAGCACCGAATCGGGCGAGACCTCGTGGGCGTCGCTCGCGTCCGCGAGTCTGTGCGCCAGCTCGCCATGCAGCCGCACTCGCTCCGCCTCGTCGATCGCCGCGTACGCTACCTCTTGGGCCACTCGGTATTTGAAGCGGAAGCCGCCCTCGATGCGGCGGAGCACCCCTCGATCTTCGAGCGCGGCGATGAGCCCACCGGCGCGGGTCCCCAGCGCGGCGCGCACGCTGATGGCGTCGCCCTCGAAGCCCACCACCGCGAGCGAGTAGACCGCTTGTAAGAGCTCGGGTGAGAGGTGATCGAGCTGCGCCTGCACCGCGCTCTCGACGGTGAGCGGGAGACCGAACGCCTCGCCGAGCGATCCCGCCGCGCGCGCGAGCTGCTCCGCGAAGAGTGGATTGCCGCCAGCGCGCTCGGCGATCTCACCGATGCGACGCGCCTCGATCATCGCGCCATAGCGAGCGGTCAACAGCGCACCACGGGGCTCGAGAGCGGGCCGAGCACGATCCGCGCGCGTCTCGCGTCGATGTGCACGGTGTCGTTCTGCATCGCCTCGTCCGCCGCCGAGGTGGGCGCCTCCGAGACGAGGGGGCTCGAGGTGCGCTCCGAGGTGACGATGGCCAGCGGGCGTCCCTCGAAGATGAAGGGGAGATCATCGAGGAGCGCTCGCCCCATTGCATCGAGCCTCTCGGCGTCGTCGACGAAGATCATCGCGGGGCCGCCCGGCGTACCGCTCGCGTCGAGCTCTGCGAGGCGCGCCCCGAGCGCGTCGATCACCGCCACCCGCCGCGGGTCGATCGCGGCGTCGATCCGATCCGTCGCCGGGGCCTCGAGCGAGAGGGCTCGGAAGAACGGGCCGAGCGGCTCGCCCGAGCCCTTCTGCGCCTCGATGAAGATGCTCGGCGCGAACGGTCTTGGCTGCGCGCGAGCTCCGCGACGTTGCCCTTGTGTCGACGCAAGAGCGCGATGAGATCGTCCTGCGAAGGCGGATGCCGCCCTTCGGGCTTGGGTGTCTTGGGCGCCTTCGATCCGCTCTTGCTCGGCGTCGAGCGCTCGCCGAGGACGACGCGCTGGCCGCCACCTGCGGTGTCTCCTGTAGCGATGCGCAGCTCGGATCCCTCGGGACCTTCACGTTGGTGGCCGATATCGGGTGGATCACGGCGCTGGTCGCCGTCGCCGTAGGGACGGTGCTCGTGTTCACGATCGGGATGCCCAGCGAGGACGAACCGCACGCGTCGCTCGCCCCGTTCCTCTCGCTCGACGGCGGCGGTCTGTCCGTCCTGGGGGTGTTCTGATGTCCCGCGCGATCTTCGTCTCTCTCTTGGTAGTGAGTCAGCTCGTCATGGGCTGCTCGTTGGTCCTCTCCCCGTCGCGTCGCCAATCGGATGGAGGCAGCACCGATTCGGGGTCTCCTACGGATGTGCCGGGGCTCGACGGTGGCGCCGACGCGCCCGTCGATGCGCCGCTCGCCGAGCAGCACGTACTACGGCGACGTCGTCGCTGGGAGCTGCACCGCGGCGTTCTCGGTCCCCGGCTCGCGAGCCACCGCGGACTACACCCCAGTCGGCAGCTGCCCGCTAGCACGTCGAGCCCAACAGGCGCAGCCACCCCGATGACCCCGAGAACGGTCTGCTGCACCGACTGAGGTTGCGAGCCGTGCCCATCCATCGGGAAGTAGACCCCGCGGAGCGCCGGCACAGTAGGCGAAGCTGGCAGACCCAGCTGACATGTTCGACATCGAGCGCCGCGACGGCCATGCGTTCGGCCCCAGTCACCTCACGAGCGAGGAGGCGTCTGGGTCGCCAAACCAACGCTGGTGCGGGCGTGCGGGGGTGGGGAGCGCGAGGGGTGCGACCGTAGGTCCTACCCCTCGCAAATGCAGAGGACCCACCGAGCCTATCGGCAGACAGCGGGTAGCCATCGAGGCTGTCTGCAAGACAAAAAGGCCCAGCGGCCTCGAAGCAGGCTAATAGTTGCAGCACCTGAACCCCGTGTTGGGGAAGGCGAACGTCGAGCTACCGACGGTAAAGGCGAAATCACAAGCCCGCCCGGGCTCCACGTTGGTGTAGCTCCCGCCGCGGATGAAGTGCACCGAGGCGTCGCTCGGAGAAGGGGTGTACGTCCACTCCTTCGCGTTCCCGCTCATGTCGTAGGCGTTGCCCGCGCTGCCCCAGTTCGCAAAACACATCGGGAACGTCGGCGAGCCGGTGGTGAAGAGCGCGTCTTGATCACCCGCGGTCGTGCTGCTCGCGTCGTACTCCTCACCGTTGCAGGTGAGGCGCGCGCTGGTGGAGCAGGTCCCCGCGGGGCTGTAGCCCCAGCGGCACGGTGTCACTGCGGGGCCATCACACGCATTCTGCCAGTCAGGCGCGTCGCACAGGCGCCAGCCCGTGGTGCCGGTGCACGCGCCACTGGGATTCAGCGCGCAACACGCGGCGTTCGCCGCGGCCCAGGTCACCGTGGTCCAGGGCATCACGTTGGGGGTCGAGCAGGCGACGGTGCTCACCGTGCCGCTCGAGGACGCGGAGGCGTCGGGGCGCGAGGCCTCGTAGCGCATCACCCGCACGGTGCCGCCGCCCGAGCGGGGAATCTCGACCGTCGGGATGCTGCTCACGGGGATCCCGTTGTCCACCATGCCATCGCAGTTGTTGTCCCGGTTGTCGCAGATCTCCGTCGCGGGCGCGCCCGAGGTCATCACCGAGCACATCGCGCTCGCCCCGTCGGGCGCGCACACGAACGCGCCCGTGCGGCGACATTCACCGATGCCGACCGCACACGAGAGGCCCGTCCCCGTCGTCGGATTGATCCCCGCGAAGGGCTCGTCGGTCTGTCCGTCGCAGTCGTTGTCCCGGGTGTCACACCGGGACTCGGTCGCCTGGTAGGTCGCCGCCGGGTAGTTGCACACCCAGCCGCCCATGCCGCTGCAAGTCGGGGCCGTCCCCGCGCACACCCCGTTCGGGTTACAGAAGTTCATCGGCGTGGTGAGCGACTCGTCGGTGCGGGTGTCGCAGTCGTCGTCGCGGCCATTGCACGCCTCGGCGCCCGCGGGGGTGCAGGCGTACTCACAGCCATTGGCGTGGTTGCCGTCACTGTTGACGTAGCCCGTCTCGCAGGCGGCGATGCGGCACGCTCCCGCGGTGCAGGTCTCGAACGCGTGCAGCAGGTTGCACACGTTGCCGCACGAGCCGCAGTTGGTGACGTCGGTGCTCAGGCTGAACGCCTCGTCGGTGCGGGTGTCGCAGTCGTCGTCTCGGGTATTGCAGGACTCGGCGCCGGGGCCGACGCCGCCCACGCAAGCGAGAGTCCCTCCGATGCAGCTGATGGCGCCCGCCCTGCACTCGCCGACCGCGGAGCCGCACGCCGCGCCGCCTCCGGGGTTGCCCTCATCCACCGCGCCATTGCAGTTGTCGTCGAGGCCATTGCAGGTCTCGCCGCCGGGCGTGGGACCGGTGGCGCCCACGCAGGTGAGCGAGCCGCTGGTGCACGTCAGCGCGCCCGGACGACAGACTCCCACGTTGGGTCCGCAGCTCCCGCCGCCGCCTGGATTGCCGTTGTCGATCACGCCATCACAGTTGTCGTCGACGCCATTGCAGGTCTCGGTGCCCGGACCAGTGCCGCCCTCGCACGCGAGCGTCCCGCCGCGGCAGGCCAGGGTCCCGAAGTTGCACGCCCCGGTCGCGGTGCCGCAGGTCCCGCCGCCGCTGGGGTTGCCCTCATCGATCCGGGTGTCGCAGTCGTTGTCGAGGCCATCGCACGCCTCGGCGATGGCGGTGACGCCGCCCGTGCACACCAACGCACCTGCGGTGCAGGTCTCGCGGCCCGAGGCGCAGGTACCGGTCGAGCTGCCGCAGAGGCGCCCGCCCTCGGGGTTCTCTTCATCCGTGGTCGCGTCGCAGTCGTCGTCGGTGCCGTTGCAGAGCTCGGCACGCGGGCTGACCCCGCCCATGCAGGTGACCACGCCCGCCATGCAGTGCTCGAGCCCGACCCGGCACGCGCCGACCGCGGAGCCACACGCGCCACCGCCGCCTGGGTCGCCGTCGTCGACCAGACCGTTGCAGTCATCGTCGAGGCCATTGCAAGACTCGATGGCCGGGGAAGCAGGTACACACGAGTACTCGCAGCCGTTCGCGGGCGCGCCGTCCAGATCGTAAAAGCCGGGCTCGCAGGTTCCGAGCTCGCAGAGGCCCGCGGCGCAGCTCGCCGCCGCGTGTACGAATCGGCAGCTCCGGCCGCAGCGCCCGCAGTTGGTGGCATCGGTGTCGAGCATCACGTCCTCGTCCACCATGAAGTCGCAGTCGTTGTCCCGCAGATCACAGAGGGTGTCGTCGTCCGCGGTGGGCAGGCAGCGTGCCTCGCAGCCGTTCTCCACGATCCCGTCTCTGTCGAAGCGGCCGACGTCGCACATCCGGATGGTGCACGCGCCAGCCACGCACTCGCCGAAAGCACCGGCGGGGGCGCACACGATCCCGCAACCGCCGCAGTTCTCTTCGTCGGTGTCGGTGTCGATGCCCTCATCCGTCCTGCCGTCGCAGTCGTCGTCGACCCCGTTGCAGGACTCGACGGTCACGCAGCCATCGGCCCGGGTGTCCTCGGGGACGTCCGGTCCACCATCGCGCGGCGCATCCACCCGGCCGCCATCGGTTCCGCTGTCGCGTGGCTCGCCCGCGTCGAGCGTCTCATCGACGCAGTCGAAGCAGAAGGGCTCGACGTTGCAGCCCGTGGTCGCGGCGAGCGTTGCCGCGATGAGCGCCGCGCGCCGAAGGACCCGCGCATGTGAGGTGCGCCGCCTCCGCGTCCAGAGCGCAAGACCCAGCACACCGAGCATCGAGAGCCCGAGCGGCGCGCCGCTGGCGGGCCAAGCGCCGTTCACCGCGCAGAAGCACGCGCCGCCGGCCGCCAGGCCCCGTCGGTGAGGATCGAGATCCTCGGTGCCCGCGTCGAAGCCCGCATCGAAGCCGGCGTCGGGCAGATCCGTCGGACCACACTCCCCATCACGACACACCGCGCCCGAGGGGCAGTGCAGGCGAACACAGGGATCCTCGACGCAGTCGCCGGTGAAGGGGTCACACACCGTCGCGCCGGAGCAGGTGACGGTGAGGCACATGTTCCCCACGCAATCACCGGTAGCGGGATCACAGATCGTCCCGCTGCCGCAGGTGACGCCGTCGCAGCGGTCGGGCACGCAGAGGCCAGCGGTGCAGCGCTCGCCGTCGTCGCAGGTGACGGTGGCGCAGCTCCCCTCGCACACCCCGTCTCGGCAGGCCTCGGCCGATCCGCAGGTGACGGCGTCGCAGGGATCGCTCTCGCACTCCCCCGTCGTGACGTCGCAGACCTCGCCGCTCTCGCAGCCTAGACCTCGACAGTTGTCCTCGACGCAACGTCCCTCGCTGCTCCGCGGATCGCAGATGGTGCCGTCGGAGCACACCACCCCGAAGCACGAGAACGTGCATTCGTTGCTGCGGCACACGCAGAAACTCACGTCATCCGAGTCGGGCGCGCAGCGCACGTCGGTGCCCTCTTCGATGGTCTCCCCTGCGCAGGCCGGACCGTTGCAGCGCTCGGCTACGCAGTAGCAGGTGCCGTCGTCGTCGAACGGCGTGCGTCCCGTCGGACACTCGGGCCCGAACTCCCCCACGAAGCAGGGCAGAGCACAGCCACAGTCCACGCACGCGGAGCCCGAAGGACAGAGCCCACCGGGCGGCTCCTCGTCGGTACTCGAATCGCAGTCGTCATCCTCGCAGTCGCAGGTCTCGACGCCGGGCTCGACGCCGCCCACGCAGATGATGCGGCCGTCGCTGCACATCTGGCGACCGGCCATGCAGATGCCCTCGTCTGCCCCGCACGCGTCGCCCAGACCCAGTCCTTCATCGGTGCTCGCGTCACAGTCGTCGTCCAGGCCATTGCAGGTCTCGTCCAGCGCGCCGAGCGCGCCGTCGCAGATGACCGCCCCGCCCACACACCGCATCACGCCGGGGACGCACTCGCCGGTGTCGGTGCCGCAGGCCTCGCCGATGCCGAGGTCCTCGTCGATCACGGTGTCGCAGTCGTCGTCGAGGCCATTGCACGACTCGACCATCGGCCCGACGGCGCCCATGCACTCCAGCATCCCGGATACGCACGCGGTGAGACCAGGCTCGCACTCACCGGCAGCGTTGCCGCAGGCCAAGCCCGCCTCGGGGTTGCCTTCGTCCACGGTGCCGTCGCAGTCGTTGTCCGCCGCGTCACACAGCTCGGACCGAGGATCGCGGCCCCCGACACACACCAAGCCACCCGCGACGCAGCGCTGGGCGCCGAGCGCGCACTCCCCGACATCGGTCATGCCGCACGCCGCGCCGCCGTCGGGGTTCATCTCGTCGACCAGGCCATCGCAGTCGTCGTCGAGCGCGTTGCAGCGCTCGAGCCCGGGAGTCACGCCACCAGAGCAAGTCAGCGCGCCGGCCGTACAGACCGACATGCCCAGCGCGCATTCGCCGGTCGCGGTGCCGCAGGCCACGCCGCCGCCGGGGTTCATCTCGTCGGTGCGTGCGTCGCAGTCGTCGTCGAGCGCGTTGCAGAGCTCGGTGACCGCGCCGCGGGCGCCAGTGCACACGAAGCTACCCGCCACACAGGCGCGCACGCCGGGGCGACACTCGCCCACGTTCGAGCCGCAGGCGCCCATCGTGGGCACCGCCTCGTCCGTGCGTCCATCGCAGTCGTTGTCGCGATTGTCGCAGGTCTCGGCGATGGGCGAGGTGCCGCCGGTGCACGCGATGCCGCCGGCGACGCAGGCCAAGGTCCCAGGCGAGCACTCGCCCGTACCGGTACCGCACATGCCGCCGGTGCCACTGGCCGCCTCGTCCGTGCGTCCATCGCAGTCGTTGTCGCGGGTGTCGCAGAGCTCGGCGCTCCCGCCGATAGCTCCCGTGCACACGCCGTAGCCCGGTGCGGTCGCGGCGGTGCAGGTCTCGACGCCAGGCCGGCACTCGCCGACGCTGGAGCCGCAGCTCCGGGTCAGGCCATCCACGATGCCGTTGCAGTCGTCGTCGATCGCATTGCAGGTCTCGGTGCCCGGGCCGGTGCCCGAGCAGGTGCCCCACGCGCCCGCCGCACAGATCTGGGCGCCTACGGTGCAGCGCCCGATGTTCACGCCGCAGGCGCGACTCAAGGACTCGTCCACCCGGGTGTCGCAGTCGTTGTCGATGCCGTCGCAGATCTCTGGCGAGAACACGCAGGTGCCGCACACGCCGCCTTCGTCGATGGCCCCGTTGCAGTTGTCGTCGATGCGGTTGCAGGTCTCGGGCGGCAAGGCGCCGCAGGTGCCGCAGGCGTTGGTGACCCCGTCGTCGATCGTTCCGTCGCAGTCGTCGTCGGCCCCGTTGCACACCTCGACCGGCACGGCGCCGCAGGTGCCGCAGGCGTTGGTCACCCCTTCATCGATCCGGGTGTCGCAGTCGTCGTCCGCGCCGTTGCAGGTCTCAAAGCGCAGCGAGCGCTGCACGATGTCGCCGATGCCGGCGGAGAGGGTGAACGCGTCGTTCGCGAAGAACGCGGTGTCGCCGCCCACGGCGCCCGCGTCGGTGCCCCCGGCGGTCGCGATGGCGTTGAGGTTGGTGCGCGCGAGCGCGCTGCCGATGGCCATGCCGACGACGTACGTCTGGATGCCTGCCGCCCGCAGGGTCGCCGCCGCGTTCTGGGGGTTGCCGCCGCACTGCTCGTCGCCGTCGGTGATGAGGAGCACCGAGTAAGGGCGACAGGTGCCGGCGAAGGGATCGGCCGTGCGGATCGGGCTGATGTACGACTGAATCGAGGTGAGCAGGCCCGCGATCGGCGTCGCGCCCGTCGGCCGGATCTCGCAGTCGCCTGTCGTGGCGTGATTGCAGAAGTTGCCGATGGTGGTGCTCGCGTTGAAGTTGGTCTCGAAGCCATCGACCCAGCGCAGGATGCCGTAGGTGTTGTCCACCGCGGCCCAGGGGGCGATGCTGTTGTATCCGACCAACACATCGCCCGGCTCGCACCCACCCGCGTAGTTGATGCACACCAACGGGCCAGCGCCGGTCAGGCGCTCGGCGGGAATGTCGGTGCCGCAGCCTCGCCCGGCGTTTCCGCAGCTCACGCCGGAGTTGCAACGGGGGTCACCCAGTGAGGTCACCGAGCCCATGCACTCCACATTGCCCACCGACGGACAGCTCGCGCTCACCGCCGTCGTCATCCCGAAGCGCGACAGCGACCAATCCACGTCACCGAACGCCGACACCACGTCGTAGACGGCGCGCTTGGCGATGTGGATGCGGCTGTCGTTGGGGAGGCCGTCACAGTTGGTGTCGACGCCGGCGGTGCAGTTGACCCCGCAGTAGGTGCGGTTGAAGCCGCTGCCTGCCGCCGTGCAGTTGGTGAGCACCCCATCGCCAAAGGTGAAATCGCCCGCGAAGTCGAGGCCCATCGAGCCCGACGTGTCGAAGCCAATCATGATCCGGGGCCTCACCTGCGCCGATGCTGGAATCGAACAGAAGAGCAGGGAGAAGGTCGCGACGAGGGCGACCAGGTTCCGTTGGTTCATGGCAAAGCTCCGCGCGACGCCCCGCCGGGCATCGCGAATGAAGCGATGGGACCACGCGCGCGAGGGCAGCGTCAACGTAGGGGCCGCGCCCGATCGTCGTTCTAGGCCTACTGGAAGGCGCTCCGAGCGGCGGGCAGGAGGATTGGTTGCGGACGCCACCGTTCGCTCCAAGCTCAGGGCCTCGTGACGCGCCTCTGGCTCGCTGTCTCCCGATCCTTCCGCGTCGTCGTCACGCTGCTCCCGGCGTGGATCGCGTACGTCGTCCCGTTCGTCCGCGAGCGCTACTTCGGGACGAAGATCCCCGACGCCAAGTGGGTCGCCCTCCACGAGCGACACAGCGTCCGCTTCTACCGGCTCGCGGTGGAGATGCGCGGCGGCCTCATCAAGATTGGGCAGATCCTCAGCACCCGCGCCGACATCCTGCCCAAAGAGTGGGTCTCGACGCTGAGCGGCTTGCAAGACCGGGTCGACCCGCTGCCCTGGCCCGCCGTGCGCCCCATCTTGGAAGCCGCGTTCGGTCGCCCCCCGACGGACATCTTTCCCGAGATCGACGAGCACGCGAGCGCGGCCGCGAGTTTTGGTCAGGTGCACCGCGCCAAGACCACCGACGGCGAGCGGGTGGCCCTCAAGATCAAGTATCCCGACGTCGAGCGAAAGCTCGCGATCGATTTCGGGGTGCTGGGCTTCTTCCTCCCGCTCTTCTCGATCTTCGTCCCGCAGCTGAAGCTCGGCTCGATCTTCCAAGAGGTGAAGCGCGCGCTCACCACCGAGCTCGACTATGAGCAAGAGGCCAGCTTCACCGAGACGGTGCACGCGAACTTCGAAGGGATGGAGCACATCACGATTCCCCGGGTGCTGCGCGAGTACACCCGCCGCGACGTGATCTGCACCACCTGGTTCGACGGCAAGAAGATCACCGACCCGGTGCTCTTGAGTGACCCCGCCATGGATCGCCGCGCCTTGCTCGAGCTGGTGATCCAGGCCTGGATCAAGATGGTCTACGTCGACGGGGTCTTTCAGAGCGATCCCCACCCCGGCAACCTATTGGCGCGCATCGGCCCCGACGGCCCCGAGCTCTGCGTCTTGGATTTCGGTCAGGTGAAGATCCTGCCGCGCAAGTTCCACAAGGCGCTCACCCGCTCGGTGATGTCGTTCATCACCCGCGACATCGAGGGCTTCATCGGCGCGCTCGTGGATATCGGGATCGTGCCCAAGGGCCGTGAAGAGGACGCCCGCGCCATCTCGACGAAAGCTATCGAGCGCTACGGATCGATGACGCCCGATCAAGTCCAAGCGATGGACTTCGACTGGATCCGCAAGGAGCTCGTCGGTGAGCTGACCCACTTTCGCGGGATCATCGTGCCCCAAGAGCTGGTGCTCTACGGGCGCACGCTGGCCATGCTCGCGGGCCTGACCCGCCAGGTCGATCCCACCGTCGATGCCTTCGCGCTCGCCAAGCCGCACATTCTCTCCGCGATCCTGAGCGCGCCCTCGGACGACGACGACGCGCCCGAGCCGGCATGAGCGGACATTCTCCGTGAGTGGGTACCGTGGCGCGCCCGATCTGACGCTGCCGCAGCCCGGGAGTGACGCTGCGCGGGCTGCCTTCTCCGGTGCCTTGAAGGTACGGACCCGCGCGCTGACCGAGACCTCGTTTGCCGGGATGCCGGGGTGTGAAGGTGCGCGCGCCGTCATCCATCGCGCGCTCAAGGAGCACCCTGCCGCCGTGTTCTCCGCGATGCGGCGCACCAGCGTGCACGTCCACTTCGAGGCTGCGCGCTACGGCGAGAGGGAGCGGCACCTGCGGCAGGGCTACGCGAGCCTGCTCGCGGAGCTGGCGATGGCGAACGCGCTCAGCGAGCCCGTGGTGCTGGAGGTGGGGAGCGACGTCGTGCTCCGGAGCCAACGGTCGACGTTGCGATCGGCGGGGCGGACCACGTTCGCCAACGGACGCATCGTTGGGCCCGAGGTGCGGGCGGATACCCACGTTCACATCGAGGGTGATCTCTGCTTGGCTTTGGTGGACGACAACCCCCTCGCGATGAACGAAGCCCACCCCGACAAGGAGGGCAATGCGCTGAGTCTGGGCGGGCGTTCACAGCAAGCGTGGCTGTCGTCGCTGCGCGACTGCCTCGATCGGATCGCCAGGTATTTGCCCGAGCTGCGCGCCGAGATGGCCTTCGGTCTTCAGCAGGTGGTGCCCGTGGGCTACGACGCGGAGAAGCACCTGTCTGCCAGCTACCGCGAGGCGCTCGGCACCATCTACCTGACGTTGCACCCCGATCCGATGACGATGACCGAGGCCGTCATCCACGAGTTCCAGCACAACAAGCTGAACGCTGCGCTGGATCTCGATCCATTTCTCGAGAACGCATTGTCGGAGCTGGTGATTTCGCCGGTGCGGCCCGATCCTCGGCCCTTGCACGGGGTGATGCTCGCGATGCATGCGTTTCTGCCTGTCGCCGAGCTGTATCTGCGGATGCGGGATGCTGGGGATCCGCTGAGTGAGAATCCCTGGTTTGCGGAGCGCATGCGGAAGGTGATTGCCGGGAATCATGAGGGGATGGTGACCACGGCTGGCGCGGCGCGTGGGACTGAGGCGGGTCGGGGGTTGATTGGGGAGATGGCCGGGATCGATGAGCGGCATCGGCGGGTGCTGTAGGGGCGCGATGCATCGCGCCCTCTCGGGCGGGAGCGGGAGCGGGAGCGGGAGCGGGAGCGGGAGCGGGAGCGGATTGCGGGTGCGGGTGTGGATTGCGGGTGCGGATTGCGGGCGTTGTAGGGGCGCGATTCATCGTGCCCTTCAGGCGGGCGCGGGGCGCGCACTCGCGATGGACGTTGGAGTCCTACCCTGGGTTGGCGCCCGTGAGTCTCCACCTGGCAGGAGGGGCTCGCTCGGGATTCACCAGCGTGCCTGCGCGCGGCTCGTCAGTAAAGGTCGGCCTTCGGCCGCCCGTACTCGCCATGCTCGGACACTGCGTGTCCTGCGCGTGGTTCCGTGCCCGTCTCGCGAACCTTGACTGCCGAGCCGCGCGCAGGCGGTGGGGGTGGGTCCGATCGGCTGCACGCTGCATGCAGCAGACTCGAAGTCAGAAAGAGAATCGAATCCCATGCTTCGTATCTATCCGCACATCATTCGTCTTCTTCAGCTACTCAAGCCGGTCTTCGACAAGATCGCTCTGCACGACTCCGACCTCGCGCGACAGGGACGGCGGGCTGGGAGCTCTATCGCACTCAACACGCTGAAGGCGGCGGGCTGACCGGTGGGAATCGCCGGATGCGCTACA
>Ga0105046_10009090_pt1 | contig 15562 bp, 14 predicted proteins | sample MAT03_FD_78385 | JGI IMG/M metagenome (GOLD analysis project Ga0105046, IMG submission 78385) | Freshwater microbial communities from Lake Fryxell liftoff mats and glacier meltwater in Antarctica - MAT-03 (megahit assembly) | ecosystem: Environmental > Aquatic > Freshwater > Ice > Liftoff...
CCGGCGTGCCGGCGCGGAAATCCGTCAGGGCAAAGGGGCGACGAAAGGTGGTCGCCGACTCAAACTTCCAAGTGGCATGGTGAAGTCCTGTTGCGTTGACTGAAGTGCGTCTCGGACCCCGGCGCGCTGCACGAGCCCTCGCCCGTGATCAGCCTCGAAAGCCCCTCGGGCGCGGAATGTTTCCGCATTTCTCCGATTCGCTCGTAACACCACAGGCCAGTTTGCAAGCGGGTTTTACCGAGACGGGTGTGTCTTGCCGGCTGGGCCGAACTCCAGGTTGCAGCACTTGGCGCCTCGAGTACCGGCAGACTGCCGGGCGCCCGTTGACCCGCGCTACAACAACGTCGAATCCGGGGTGGACAGGTTTCCCTGCCTTGATTGGGTGGCTACTAACCTATGCACTGGCAACGGCCAGCGCCTGGTCGACATCCCACAGGATGTCGTCGATGTGCTCCAGCCCGACGGAAATGCGCACCATGTCGGGCTTCACGCCCGCCGCCAGTTGTTGCTCGTCGCTGAGCTGCCTGTGCGTGGTGCTCGCCGGGTGGCTGATCAGGGTGCGCGTGTCGCCGATGTTGACCAGGTGGCTCATGAACTGCGCGGCCTCGATGAAAGCCACGCCCTTGTCGGCCCCGCCCTTCACACCGAACGCCAGCAAGCCCGAGGCGCCACGCATCTGGCGCATCAACAAGGCGTGCTGCGGGTGGTCGGGCAGGCCGGGGTAGTTGACCCAGGCCACGGCGGGATGCGATTGCAGATAGCGCGCCACCTGCAGCGCGTTGGCGCAATGACGTTCCATGCGCAGCGGCAGCGTCTCCACGCCTTGCAGGATCAGCCAGGCGCTCATCGGCGAGAGCGCGGCGCCATAGACGCGCAGCGTTTCCATGCGGCAGCGCATGCTGAAGGCGAAATCGCCGAAGGTCTCGAAGAACTTCACACCGTGATAACCCGCCGAAGGCTCGGTCATGCCCGGGAATTTGCCGTTGTCCCAGGGAAACCGGCCGCTCTCCACCACCACGCCGCCCAGCGTGGTGCCGTGGCCGGCCAGGTACTTGGTGGCGCTGTGCACCACGATGTCGGCGCCCAGCGCGATCGGGTTGCACAGGAAGGGGCTGGGCACCGTGTTGTCGATCATCAGCGGCACGCCGTGTGCATGCGCCACCTCGGCGACGGCCGCGATGTCGAGCACCAGCAGGCTCGGGTTGCCCAGGCTTTCGGCGAACACCGCGCGCGTGTTCGGGCGCATCGCGGCTTCAAAGGCCGACGCGTCGGTGGCGTCGACGAAGGTCGTTTCGATGCCGAACTTCTTCAGGCTCACCGCCAGCATCGTCACGCTGCCACCGTACAGCGCGCCTGCCGCCACGACGTGGTCGCCTGCCTGCAGCAAGGTCATCAGCGCCATCGCCTCGGCCGCCATGCCGCTGGCGCTTGCCACCGCGGCGCGGCCGCCTTCGAGTGCCGCCACCCGTTCTTCGAGCGCCGCCACCGTGGGGTTGCTGAGCCGCGAATAGACATTGCCGAAGGTCTGGAGATTGAAAAGCGCCGCGGCGTGCTCGGCGCTGTCGAAGACGAAGCTGGTGGTCTGGTAGATCGGCAGCGCACGCGCGCCGGTGGCGGCGTCGGGTATCTGGCCGGCGTGGATGGCAAGCGTCTCGGGGCGGTACTGGTGGTCGGCCATCGGGCTGCGGTTTTCTTCAGGCGCGGCGCCGGGCCGAGATGACGCCGGTGTTGACACCCGCCCAGTGCAGGCCGCCGAAGAGCCGCGCGTGTTCGATCTTGACGCAGCGGTCCATCACGGAATCGAGCCCCGCCGCGCGCGCCAGGGCATCGGCCCCGGTGTTCATCACGCCGAGTTGTTGCCACAGGCACCTGGCGCCGATGGCCACCGCGCTGGCGGCGATCGGCGACACATCGGCCGCCTTGCGGAAGACGTCGACCATGTCGACCGTGAACGGGATGTCTTCGAGCCTGGAGTAACAGCGTTCGCCGAGCACCGTCTCATAGCGCGGGTTGACCGGCACGATGCGGTAGCCCTTCTGCTGCATGTACTTCGCGGCGAAGAAGCTGGGTCGGTGCCATTCGGCCGACAGGCCCACCACGGCGACCACGCGGCACCCTTGCAGGATGCGGCGCAGCGCGGGAATGTCGTCGGAACGGTCGTCGGCCATCGGCGCGATCGTAGCCGCCCGGCGGCGCCTTGAACGATTTGAATCCAGGCCGCAGAGCGCGTTGATCGAGCGTAACGCGGTGGCCGGAGTCAGACCGGATCTTCGTCGGCCGGCATACCGCGCCCGGCGTGCGTCTGCCAGCCGGCGCGCGCGGCGCTGGCGTCGCGTTCCGCGCGTTCGCTGGCCCACAGCGCGTCGAGCTGGGCGCGGCCCTGCCTGGCCATCGCGATGAGCCGGTTCTCGTCGGCCAGGTGCGGCGACATCTGCTCCATCAGCGTGATGCTGTGGCTGCGGAAACGCAGCGCCTGGTTGCGCGCCGTGTGCGGCTGCCAGCCCATCAGTTCGAGCACGCTGCGCCCGCTCATCAGCGCCGAGTCCAGCGTTTCGCGCTCGATCAGCGTGACGCCCGACTGGCGCAGCCTGTAGTAGTGAGTGACGTTGCGGGCGCGCGCCACCACGCTCAGGTGCGGGAAATGCTCGCGCACCAGTTGCGCCACCTCCACGCTCTGCTCGACGTCATCGATCGCCAGCACGAAGACATGCGCCTTGCCCGCACCGGCCACGCGCAGCAGGTCGAGCCGCGTGGCGTCACCATAGAAGGCCGGCCAGCCGAAGCGGCGCACGGTCTCGACGGCGTCGACATTGTGGTCGAGCACCGTGGCGCCGAGGCCATTCGCGCTGAGCAGCCGGCCGACGATCTGGCCGTAGCGTCCGAAGCCGGCGATGATGACCGGCGCGTGCTGCTCCTCGGCGATCTCGGCCAGCCTGGGGGCGCTGCCCTGGGCCGCGATGCGCCGCGCCTCCAGGCGGTCGGCACCCACCAGCAGCAGTGGCGTCAGCAGCATCGACAGCGCGACGGCGGCAACCAGCAACGACGAGGTCTCGGCGCTGATGACACCCGCCCCGAACGCGGCCTGGAAGACCACGAAGCCGAACTCGCCGCCCTGCGCCAGCAGGATGACGAAGACCGCACGTTCGGCCACCGGCAAGGGCATGGCGCGCGCCATCGCCCACAGCACGGCGGCCTTGACGACCAGGAAGACGGCCACCAGCGCGGCCACCAGGCCGGGGTTCTTCAGCACCACGGCGAAGTCGATGCTCATGCCGACCGCGATGAAGAACAGGCCGAGCAGCAGGCCCTTGAAGGGTTCGAGGTCGGTCTCTAGCTCGCGCCGGTATTCGCTCTCGGCGAGCAGCACGCCGGCCAGGAAGGCGCCCAGCGCCATCGACAGGCCCACCGCCTGCATCAGCGACGCGGTGGCCACCACCAGCAGCAGGGCCGCGGCGGTGAAGATCTCGGGCGTGGCGCTGCGGGCGATCCAGCGCAGCGCCGGCCGCAGCAGCAGCCGGCCGCCGAAGATGATGGCGGCGATGACACCGATGGCCTTGGCGGCAGCCAGCCAGCCGCTGCCCTGCTCGGCCGCAGCACCGGCCACCGCCAGCAGCGGCACCAAGGCCAGGATGGGGATGGCCGCGATGTCCTGGAACAGCGCCACGCCGAGCACGCTCTGGCCGGCCTGCGTGCCCATCAGCTTGCGTTCGTTCAACACGCCCAGCCCGATGGCGGTGGACGACAGCGCCAGCCCCAGGCTGCCCACCAGCGCCAGCCGCCAGTCGACGCCAAAGGCCGCGCCGATGCCGGTCAGCAGCGCCGCCGAGCCCAGCAGCTGCGCGCTGCCCCAGCCGAAGATGGGCCGCCGCAGCGCCCACAGGCGCCGCGGTTCGAGCTCGAGCCCGACCAGGAACAACATCAGCACGACACCGAACTCGGCGGCGTGCAGCATCGTCTGCGGGTCGGTGACGAGCTTCAGCCCCCAGGGCCCGATGACGATGCCGGCACCGAGATAGCCGATGATCGAACCGAGGCCGAGCGCGCGCGCCAGCGGCACCGCCAGCACGGCGGCGCCGAGGTAGATCAGGCTGGCTTGCAGCCAGGGCGTGCCGTGCTCCATGGCGGCGGTTCCTTGGTGTTGGGGTTGGGGCGCTGAACCCTTTTGCGGCGGGTTCAGTCGGCGGCGGGCCGCGCGTTCGCCGGCACTTCGCATTCCGCGGTGGTCTCGAGCTCCGCCATTTCGGGCCAGTCCGGATAGGCGGCAAGACGGTCGGTGAACAGGGCGACGTGCGCGGCCAGCGCGGCCTCGTCGACCCGGTGCGCGCCGTGCATCAGCAGCGGCGGCAGCCAGCGCATGCCGGCGAGTGCCGCCGTCTGCTCGTAGGGCGTCAGGAAGGCGTCGAAGAAATAGCGGTTGTAGCCGGCCGGATGGTAGGACTCGACGGGGCCGCCCGTCGAGGCCACCAGCCAGAGATCCTTGCCCTGCAGCGCATGGCCGCCAGGGCCGTAGGCCCAGCCGAAGGACAGTACGTCGTCGAGCCAGAGCTTCATCAGCGGCGGCATCGAGTACCAGTGGATCGGGTGCAGCCAGACCACCAGCCTCGCCTGCGCGAGCAATGCCTGTTCGGCTTCGACGTCGATCAGATAGTCGGGGTACAGCGCGTACAGGTCGCGGACCTCGACGCGCGGCCCGCCTGGCAGCGCCGCCTGCATCAGCACGCGGTTGACCCGCGAGTGTTCAAGCTGCGGATGGGCGACGAGGATCAGAATTTCGGGCATGGACCGGGGAGGTTTTCAAGGCGAACCGAGGTTGCGCCCGGCTGGCGGTTGTCCGCAACCCGGCTGTCGGGCGGCCCGTTACCATACTAGAAACGAGACCCGAGGAAACCGTCGATGCCCGTCATCGTGATCGCCAACCCGAAAGGCGGCGTCGGCAAGAGCACGCTGGCCACCAACGTGGCAGGCTGCCTGGCCGCCGCCGGCCACGCCGTGATGCTCGGGGACGTGGACCGCCAGCAGTCGTCCCGCCAGTGGCTGGCGCTGCGGCCGCCGCACTTGCCGAAAATCCAGACCTGGGAGGTGGCGCACGACGACATCGTGCGGCCGCCCAAAGGCAGCACGCACGTCGTTCTCGACACCCCTGCAGGGCTGCACGGCAAGCGCCTCGACGCCGTGCTGCGCCTGGCCGACCGGGTGCTCATTCCGCTGCAGCCCAGCCTGTTCGACATCCAGGCCACGCACGCGTTCATTCAGACGCTGCGTGCCCACCGCCGCGCCGCCGACGTCGAACTCGGGCTGATCGGCCTGCGCGTGCGCGAGCACACGATCTCCAACGAGCAGTTGCACCACTATCTGTCTACCCTGCCCGTGCCGGTGGTGGGCTGGTTGCGAGACACACAGAACTACGTGCAACTGGCGGCGCGCGGCCTGACGCTCTGGGACGTCGCGCCCAGCCGCGTCGAACGTGACCTGGAGCAATGGGCTCCGCTGCGCGAATGGATCCTGCAATGAAGCCCCCAAGCCCGCGCAGGCGGGCTTGGGGCCGCGGCCCTCAGACCCCCCGAGGGGGTCGTCCGCCAGCGGCCCGGCGAAGCCGGTTCTGCGGCGGGAAGCTTGGTAACACCGCCGCGATTCATGCGTCGTGGATGTCGCGCTGCGGCGTGGGCAACTGACATGAAACACTATTCGCACCTCGACGATCTGAAGCCGCTGGTCGGCCATTCCATTGGCAGCGGAGACTGGGTCGTCGTCGATCAGCGCCGCATCGACCTCTTCGCCCAGGCCACCGGCGACCATCAATGGATCCACGTCGACCCGCAGCGCGCCGCGGCCGGGCCCTTCGGTGCCACCATCGCGCATGGCTTTCTGACACTCGGCCTGATGCCGGAAATGTTCGAGAGCGGCTTCGTCATCGACGACGTCCGCATGGGCGTCAACTACGGCCTGAACCGCGTGCGCTTTCCGGCGCCGGTGCGGGTGGGCAGCCGGCTGCGCGGCCACTTCAGGCTGCTGGCGCACGAACCGCTGGAAGGCGGCGCGCAACTCACGGTGGAAGTGACGATGGAACTCGAAGGCTCGGCGAAACCGGCCTGCGTGGCCGAGTCGGTGTCACGCCGCTTCATCTGAAAAGCAAGGCGGCGCTGCCTGCGGTGCACCCGTCGTCACCCCCAAACGGGTGAGCCTGCAGCCCGCCTGCCGCCATCACAATGATTTCATTGCGGGTGGGAGGAGAAATTCATGAAGGTGCTGCTGGTCGATGACCACCCGCTGATCCTGGCTGCCTTGCAGACCGTCATCCAGGGCCTGGGCGACGACGTCACCGTGATCGGCGTCGACAGTGCTCAGGCCGCCAGGCTGGCGCTGCAGCAGGATTCCGACTACGACCTGGTTCTGCTCGATCTCTCGTTGGGCGACGCCGACGGCTTCGACGTGCTCGCCGAGTTCCGCCAGAACTATCCGGCGCTGCCGGTCGTGGTGGTGTCGGCCTCCGACCGCGCCAGCGATGTCATCCGCGCCATCGACCTCGGCGCGATGGGATTCGTTCCCAAGCGCTCGTCGAACGCCGCACTGTTCGACGCCCTGCGCATGGTGATGTCGGGCGGTCTCTACGTGCCCCCGATGATGCTGGGCCTGGGCCTCGGCGCATCGCCCCCGGACGGCGACACGGTGCCCGCCGTGATGCGGCCGCTGCCTGAGCCGGCGCTGGGCGGCCAGGCCCACGCCGAACCGCACCAGCGGGCGATCTCGCTCGATCAGTTCGGCGTCACGCCGCGCCAGGCCGAGGTGCTGTCGCTGCTGCTGCAGGGCCTGCCCAACAAACTGATCGCGCGCGAGCTGAACCTGTCGGTCGAAACCGTGAAGGACCACGTGGCCGCCGTGCTGCGTGCCCTCGGCGTGAGCTCGCGCACGCAGGCCGTGCTGGCAGTCAGCCAGATGTCGCAGGGGCAAGGCGGCTTCGTCGCCCGCAAGCTGCCGCCGCGCTGAGCCACGAATGCCGAACGCCCTGGGCATGAACGCCGGCACCGACCCGACCGCCACAGAAGCGCCCGCCGCCGCCGCCGTGCAGGCGCCCGCGGCCGCCCCGAAGCGGGGCCAGCAAGACGACCGCATCGATTACCTGCGCGCGCTCTACCAGCAGACGCCGGCCTCGCTGACCGGCAACCTGATCGGCATGTTGCTGATGGCCGGCATCTTCTGGGAACTGGCCGAGCCGGCGCGCCTGCTCGGCTGGCTGGCCACTGGCGCCGTGCTCTGGCTGACCCGGCTGGCGCATTACCTGCGCTACCGCAGCCGACCCGACGCCGACGGCAGCACGCTGCGCTCCTGGCGCGCGCCCTGGAAGGCGCTGGTGCTGATGCAGGGCACCATGTGGGGCGTGGCGGTCTGGCTGTTCTGGGGCCTGGGCACGCCGTATCACCTGGTGTCGCTGATCCTCATCGTCTACAGCTACTGCCTGGGATCGGTGCAGCTGCTGGCGACCCAGCCGAGGGTGTTCCTCGCCTTTCTCAGCCTGGTGCTGGTGCCGACCATCCTGCGCATCGCAAGCGACGCCGGGCAGGAATGGCACCTGCAGCTGGCGGCGATCCTGACGCTGCTGTTCTGCATCACCGTGCTGATGGCGCGCACTTATGGCAGCGCGCTCGGCCAGGCAGTCACGCTGAAGACCCGCACCGACGAACTGGCCGCGCAGCTGCGCATTGAAAAAGCCGAGGCCGACGACGCACGCCGCGCCGCCGAGGCCGCCAGCCGCGCCAAGACCCAGTTCTTCGCCGCCGCCAGCCACGACCTGCGCCAGCCGCTGCACGCGATGGGCCTGTTCGCCGAGGCGCTGCGCCAGCGCGCGCATGACCCCGAAGTCGCCTCGCTGGTGAACAGCATCAACGAGTCGGTCGATGCGCTGGAAGGCCTGTTCAGCGAGCTGCTCGACATCACCCGCATCGACACCGGCGGCGTCGAGGTGCGGCCCGAGCCGGTGCGCGTGCGCGACCTGTTCGGCCGGCTGCGGCTGCACTTCGAGCCGACCGCCTTCGAGAAGGGCCTGATGCTCTCTTTCCACGGCGAGCAGCATGTGGCGCAGGCCGACCCCGTGCTGCTCGAACGCGTGCTGCGCAACCTGGTCAGCAACGCCATCCGTTATACCGACGACGGCGGCGTGCTGGTCAGCTGCCGGCCACGCCAGGGCCAGCTGCTGTTCCAGGTCTGGGACTCGGGCATCGGCATCTCCGAGGCCAACCTGCCGCGCATCTTCGAGGAGTTCTACCAGGCGCAGAGCAGCCGCCCGCTGCAGGCCCACCACCGCAAGGGCCTCGGCCTCGGGTTGGCCATCGTCAAGCGGCTGGCGACCCTGATGGAGACCACCGTCACCGTGCGTTCGCGCGTTGCCAGGGGCACCATGTTCTCCATGACCGTGCCGGTGGGCCGTGCGCCGCGCACCGTCGAGAGCCTGCCAGGCTCTTCCAAGGCGCCACTCGGCCTGACGCTGCAAGGCCGCCTGATCGCCGTGGTGGAAGACGAGGCCGCCGTGCGCGAAGGTCTGGTCGTGCTGCTGCAGGCCTGGGGCGCCACCGTGGTGTCCTTCGACACCGTCGACGCCGTCAGGTCATGGCTGGCCGCCGGCCCCACCGAAGCACCGCACCTGCTGCTGGTCGACTACCGGCTGCCGCAAGGCACGACCGGCATCGACGCCCTGGTCGCCCTGCGCACCCGCTGGCCCGGTCAGCGCCTGCCGGCCATCGTCATCACCGGCAGCAGCCTGGGCGGCCACGAAGACGAGGCGCTGACGCACGACTACCACCTGCTCATCAAACCGGTGTTGCCGAACAAGCTGCGCGCGATGATCGCGTTCAAGCTGGGAATGCGTTGAGCGGCGCTTGACGGCCATCGCCCGAAGGCGCGCCCGCTGATACGGTGACCGATGTGGCCACTGATGCGGCCGCTGAAGCTCTGAGCGAGTGCGCCGCCCGAACCGCGTGCATCGGTGGCCGGACACCCGGATCAGCGCGACGCGGACGTCGGCCATCGTGGCCGTTGCGCGGCCCGACATGATGCTGATCAAGAAGGAATCCACCATCACCAGACTGGTGCTCCGGACCGGCGCCGCGACACCAATGAGCGGCGTGACCGTCAGCGTCGAAGCCGAACTCTGCCGCGAAAGTCCTGGATGCCCAGGGCGCCTGGCTTGCAACCCGCAGCCATCACGCCACGGGCGCCGCCGGCAGGCTGAAGGAGAACGTGGTGCCCACCATCGGCGTGCTGGCGGCCGTCAGTTGCCCTCCCATGTCCTGCACCAGCCGGCGTGAGATGGGCCACCTCCAGATGCAGTCCACTGTTGACACCACCCAGGTGACGCGCGGTGACCGTGATGCTGCCGCCTTCGACGTTGTACTTCACCGCATTGCTGATCAGATTCAACATCACCTGTCGCAGCCGCTTGGCGTCGGCCAGCAAGGGCCGTTCGAGCATGCAACTGCCGACATCCGCCGTCACCAGGAGCGCACGAGCCGCTACGTTGACATCCAGCATGCGCAGCACGTCTGCCACCAGAGACTTGAAGTCCACCTGTTTCAGTCTCAGATTCAGTTGCCCGGCTTCGACCAGGGAGAGGTCGAGCAGGTCTTCCACCGTCTGCAGCATGTGGTTGCCGGCTTCCAGCAGGTCTTTGACCCAAGCACGCTGTTCGTTGTCCAGCGGCCTCGTCTTCGAGGTGTCCAGCATTTGCCCGTAGCCCAGCACCGCCGTCAGCGGCGTGCGCAACTCATGGCTCATCTGCGACACGAACAGCGACTTGGCCAGGTTGGACAGCACGGCGGCGTCGCGCTCTTCTCGCACGGCATCAGCGGCGCGCCGCACCGATGCATCGGACAAGGTGCCGCGGTAGACGGCGAAAATCCCGGTGGGGGTGTAGACCGGCTCGGCATTCAGCGTCAGCGGCAACCGACGGCCGTCGGGCAGCATGGCGTGACAGTCAATTTCACGGATGACACGGTGGTCCGCTATCAAGACGGCAAGCGACTCGCCATCTGCGTCGTCGGGCAGGAACGACGCGGCCAACGGCCCGCCCAGCGGCGCCAGATGAAAACGCATCGCACCCAGCCGGCCCGTTTCGAACTGCGTGAAGCGGTACTGGGTGTCGGTTTCCCAACAGGCATCTGAGGACAGGCCGGCCAGGCCCCTGATCTTTTCGTCGCTGGCGTCCAGACTCTCGACGGCCTGCTGCTCATCGAGCACCAGTTCCAGCGGGCGCAAAGAAGTGGCGGCTTCAAGATCGGCCGCGGTCGCGGCTGCGCATTGGCTTTGCACGGTCTGCTTCCAACTCTCGAAGGACTGGCGTGGGCTGATCGTGGTGCTGCCGTCACCGTGGTGGGTTTCGGTCACCGGCTCGTCCGGGTGCCGCCCCACAGCACCACCTGGCGCAACTCCGGCCGCAGCCAGATCGGGCCCTTGCTGGCCTGCGGGTCGAGCGCGATGGCCAGCGCACCGCCCAGTACCGGGGTGCCCGCACCGGGCACGCCCAGGTGGGTGTTGTGCCAGGGGCGCTCGGACACGCTGGCCAGCGCGGCACGTGCCTGTTTGACCAAGGCGACCATGACTTCGGCGTGCGGCGTGTGGCCGAAGGACATGACCTCATCGTCCACCCACAGCGCGCCGCCCGTGGAGTCCATCAGCTTGCTCAGGTTCACGGCGGCGAACTTCAGCGCCGCCTGCACCGAGCGGCCGGCTGCACCGAAGGCCTGAATGATGGACAGTTGCAGCGCGGCGCGGTGCACGCGCTGCTGGCTTTGGTAACTCAGATCGAACGGCTGTTGGCCTTGTGCGTTGCTGGCGCGAGGTCAGGGGCCGGGACGGCTGTGCGGTGCCAGCGGCGACAAATCTGGGTGTCTGCGCAGCGGACATCGTAGGCAAGTGCACCCACTGCGATTCCGACCAAAGTCCAAGAAAACTATTTTTTTCGGCTGGCCCATGTGCTTGTCCGTTCGGTACCGAACAGACAGCGATGCGTGTCGAGTAGTCGCTCACGTTGCCGCTCGGCAGACCATCCCATATGAAGAACGGCGGCCCGCGGCCGCCGTTTGTCAGGTCATCGACCCGGATGCATCACTTGATCGTGACCCAGGGCACTTCCAGCCAGTTGTCGGGGCGGTGCGTCGCCTCGACGTTGCTGCGTGCCGCCCAGGGAATGACCTGGCGGTGCAGCGGCAGGATATGGGCCTGCGAGGTGTACTCGCGCAGTGCCTCCTTCACCAGTTCCTCGCGCTTCTTCGGGTCGGCCTCGACGCTGCTCTGCGCGGCAATCGCGTCGAACTTGTCGTTGCGTGACTTGCCGTAGTTGTAGGCGCCCACGCCCTTTTCGCCTGGGTTGCGCAGCACCGGGGTGATGGTGGTTTCAGCGTCGGTCACCGCACCGCCCCAACCCAGCATGTACATGCTGAGGTCGAACTTTTCCAGCTTCGGGAAGTAGGTGGCGCGTGGCATCGCATTGACCTTGATCTTCACCTTCAGTTGCGCCCACATGCCGGCCAGTGCAATGCAGATTTCTTCATCGTTGATGTAGCGGTTGTTCGGGCAGTCCAGCGTGACCTCGAAACCGTCGGCGTAACCCGCCTCCGCCATCAGCGCGCGTGCCTTGGCCAGATCGAAGGGCAGCCGCGCCTCTATCTGAGGGTCGTTGTAGCTGCCCAGCGGGCTGGGCGTGACGCCGCCCGTGGGGAAGCTCTGGCCGTTCATCAGCTTCGTCTTCATCGTCTCGATGTCGATGGCGTGATAGAGCGCCTTTCTCACGCGCACGTCCTTGAACGGGTTCTTGCCCTTCACGCTGCTGTAGAGCAGTTCATCGCGCTGCTGATCCATGCCGATGAAGACGACGCGGTTCTCGGGGCCGTCAATGATCTTCACGCCCGCCGTGTTGCGCAGGCGGGCGATGTCGCGCGGCGCGGGGTCGAGCACGAAGTCGATCTCGCCCGAGACCAGCGCGGCCAGGCGGGTGGCGTCGTTGCTGATCGGCGTGTAGACGATCTCCTGCACGTTGCCCTGGAACTTGCCCCACCAGTTCGGGTTGCGCTTGTAGGTGGTCTTGATGCCGGGCTGGCGCGTGGCGAGCATGAACGGGCCTGTGCCGTTGGCGTTGAAGCTGGCGTAGCTCTCTTCCTTGTTCTTGAAGTCCAGCGGCTTCTGGGTCTTGTTCTTCTCGGACCACGACTTGCTCATCATCCACAGCGCATCCATGTGCTGCATGAAGATCGGGTTGACCTTGTCGAGGCGGAACTCCACCGTCAGCGGGTCGATCGCCACCGGCGTGCCGACCGCGCTGGCGTAGTTGTTGATCTGCGAGGTCGCTTCCTTGCCGCGATTGATCGAGAAGACCACGTCGTCGGCGGTGAAGGGCGAACCGTCATGGAATTTGACGTTGGGGCGCAGCTTGAAACGCCAGGTCAGCGGGCCGGTCTGCTGCCATTCGGTCGCCAGAGCGGGCACGATGTTGAGCTGCTTGTCCCGCGCCAACAGCCTCTCGAAAACCTGGCCGTTCATCATGTTGGTCATGGACTCGTTCTGCGAGTGCGGGTCCATGGTTTGCGGATCACCCTGGCTGGCCCAGCGCAGCACCTGCGCCTGCGCGATGCCGGCCGCGGCGAGCATGGCCACCAGCGCGGTGGTCGAAATCAGTTTTTTCATCGAAGCTCCAGGCAATTCAGGATGCGCGAGTGTAGGCAAGGCGCGTGCCCGGCCGCCTGCGGGAAAACCTGACCATCGGCAGGGCTGGTTTCAGGCGGTGGGTGCGTAGCCCTCTTCAGCCAGCGCCTCGGCAAAGGTTTGCAACGGCAACGCCGATTCGATCCGCACCTTGTGGGTGGGCAGGTCGATCTGCAGGCCTGCCGCGGCATCGATGCGGTGCACCGTCTCGGTGACTGACTTCACGCAGTGCCCACAGGTCATGGTGGGCAAGGTCATCTCGATCATGGTGGTGGCTCCGCCTGGAAAGGGTTTCGACAGCCCGTATTGTCAAGCCGGCAGCCGTGCTCCACCCCGTGGCGGGATCAAGGAAGCCTACAAAGCCCGGCGCTGGATCTCGGGGTCGAGCCAGAACTCGTCGAGGCGGCCGAAACCCCAGTCGGCCGGCGACTCGCGGCCGCTGATGCGGTCACCGCAGCCAGGGCGTGACAGGTCGAGCCGGGTCGGCCTGAGGAGCATCTGCTTTTCAGTCGAGAAGAACACCCTCACCACAGGCGCCACCAGCGACTGCGGATTCTGTTCCATCACCACGGCCAGCCGGTTCGATGCCAGCCGCACCAGCGAGCCGATCGGGTAGATGCCCACGCCACGCACGAAGGCGCTGAACACGGCCTCGTCGAAATGCCCTTTCCACGACGCCATGCGTGCGATCGACTCGGCCGGGTCCCAGCCGGCCTTGTAGGGCCGGTTGGAAGTGATGGCGTCGTAGACATCGCAGACTGCGCCCATACGGGCCACCTGCGTGATGCCCTCGCCCGCCAGACGGTACGGATAGCCGCTGCCGTCGAATTTCTCGTGGTGGTGCAGGCAGACCTCGAGCGCGTCGGCGCCGACCGCGTTGCCTTCCAGCAGCAGCTCATGGCCGCGCTCCGGATGGGTGCGCATGACGGCGAACTCCTCGTCGGTCAGGCGGCCCGGCTTGTTCAGCACCTCGACCGGCATCAGCGCCTTGCCGAGGTCGTGCAGCAGCCCGGCCAGGCCGACACTGCGGCAGGCCTCGTCGTCCATGCCCAACTGACGCGCCAGCGACACCATCAGCGCGCAGACCGCCACCGAATGCATGTAGCTGTAGTCGTCCTGCGTCTTCAGGCGCGCCAGGCTGACCAGGGCTCCCGGGTTGCGCATGACCGACGAAGAGATGTCGTCGACCAGCGGCATGCAGCTCTCGGCGTCGAGCGCGCGGCCCATGCGGGCCTCGTTGAACATCGAGACGACGGCCTGCCGGCCCTGCTTGCAGACGGCCGCGGCCTGGCGCAGTTCCTCGCTCATGCTGCGGCTGGCCGGCGCAGGGTGTGTCACAACAGCGGTGGCAGGCGCGGCGGCGATGAGGGCGCGAGCGGGGCCACGCGGCGTGGCGGGGAGTGACTGCAGCGCCGCCTTCACCGACTGCACAAGCTGAACTGCGGGCAGCGGCGTTGTCGGCGCCTCGGCGGCGCCTGCCACAGGTGCATCTCGCTGAGGCGCCGCGCTGAGCGCGGTGTCGGCCGTCAGCACGTCCAGCCCGAGATCGGTGTCGATCCAGCACTCCAGCACAGCGCTTTCCCGCAGCCGCTGCAGGTCGGCCGGGTCACGCAGCACGAAGCGCGACTTCCAGAACGGATGGTTGATCCACGCCCCCTCCATCGCGTGCAGGTGCATGCCAAGCCGCAGCAGGTTGACAGGGATCTTCTTCAGCATCGCTGCCAATGTAAGGAGGTGGTCGAACGGCGGGCCCATTCACACAGAGGGACCTGCTTTGATATCGACCTGGGGCGAGCGCGCTTGAGCCAAGAACGAAGAAGGCCGCTGCAAGCGCAGCGGCCTTCTCCGGATCGAACCTGTGCCCGCGTCGGACGGGGCTCAGCGGAACTTCGACTGCGGCACGGTCTGCAGGTCGCCCGGCAGGCTGCCGATGTAGTCCGCCATTGCCTTCAGTTCACTGCGCTTGAACTGCTGGACCTGCGCACCCATCACGGCGTTGCCACGCCCGACCTTGGGGTTGCCCTGGACCGCGTAGGAGCGCAACGCCACGTTCAGGTAGTCGGCGTGCTGACCGGCCAGCTTGGGATAGCTGCCGTCGATGGGCTTGTTGAAGTTGGCGCCGTGGCAGGATGCGCAGGCGCCCTTGGCAAGCAGAGCGCCCACCTCGGCCGAAGGTGCCGCCGCAGGGCTGTCGGCCACCGCCTTGAGCGAGCTCTGGCCGTGCTTTTCGTAGAAGGCGCCCAGGTCGGCCATGTCCTGCTCGCTCATCGAGGCGACCACCGCGCCCATCGTCGGGTGCTTGCGCTCGCCCTTCTTGTAGGCGGCCAGCGCCACCGCGATGTACTTGGCGTTCTGGCCCGAGATCATCGGCACCTTGTGCACTTCGGGGAAGCTGGCCTGGTAGCCGGGAATGCCGTGGCAGCCGATGCACATCGCCGACTTCTTCTGGCCGGCGACAGCGTCCTGGGCCTGAGCCTGGACGGCTGAGAAAATGCCGGCCAGGGCCAGCAGCATTGTGGTCGCTTTGCTCATCATCTCGCGCAGGAGGTCTGCGGTGGGTCTGCAGTGGGTCGGAAACCAGCACTGGGCGGCTGCCCGGCGGCTTTGCACAACGCCCGATTATAGGGCCCCGTATACTGACCTGAACCTCAGAGCAGCAGGCGCGCCATCCATGAAATTCCAGGGTTCAGACAACTACATCGCCACCCAGGACCTGATGCTCGCGGTGAACGCGGCCGTCACCCTGAAGCGCCCGCTGCTCGTCAAGGGCGAGCCCGGCACCGGCAAGACGATGCTCGCCGAAGAGGTGGCCGGCGCCCTGGGCATGCCGCTGCTGCAGTGGCACATCAAGAGCACCACCAAGGCCCAGCAGGGC
>Ga0105046_10009093_pt1 | contig 15556 bp, 14 predicted proteins | sample MAT03_FD_78385 | JGI IMG/M metagenome (GOLD analysis project Ga0105046, IMG submission 78385) | Freshwater microbial communities from Lake Fryxell liftoff mats and glacier meltwater in Antarctica - MAT-03 (megahit assembly) | ecosystem: Environmental > Aquatic > Freshwater > Ice > Liftoff...
AATGGGTGAGCGCGACGATCTACGTAGCGGTCGGCTGGATCGCCGCAATCGCCTTCCCGCAGATCGTCGGTACGGCCGGGATTTTCGCCGGGCTGCTGATCGCCACCGGCGGCATTCTCTACACGGTCGGAGCGGTGGTCTACGCCACCCAGCGCCCGAACCCCAACCCGACCTACTTCGGGTATCACGAGGTCTTTCATCTACTGGTGATCGCCGCCGCGGCCACTCATTTCGCCGCCGTCGCCCTGTTTGCCCTGTGAGCGGAGCGCCGTGAGCCCGGGTTCCGGCAGTCCGGTCGAGCCGGTCGAATGGAGTTCGATCTCGATCGGCGGCACTTGGACCAGGCTGCTCCAGGCCGGGCCGCATCAGGCATCCGAGGCGGTCGTATTCATCCACGGTAACCCCGGCTCGGCGAGTGACTGGTCAACCCTGGTCGAGGAGGTCGGCTCCTCCCGCCGCGCGATCGCCTTCGACCTGCCGGACTTCGGCCAGACCGCGGCCGACCCGGACTTCGGCCACACCGTTCAGGAGTACGCCGACTTCATCGACGAGGCGCTGAAGACACTCGGTATCACCCGCGCGATCCTCGTCCTCCACGACTTCGGCGGGCCGATCGGGCTGACCTGGGCCGCCGCCAACACGCTCAAGGTCGGCGGAGTGGTGCTGATCGACACCGGCATCCTGGCCGACTACAAGTGGCACCGGATGGCGCGCATCTGGCAGACGCCCGGCCTCGGCAAGCTGGCCAACGCGTCGATCACCCGGCCAATCTTCCGCCGCCTGGTCGCCAGACCCGAGCCCCGCGGCCTGCCGACCGAGTTCCTCGACGAGATGTACGACAACTTCGACCGCCGGACCAAAGCTGCGGTGATCGACCTCTACCGCGACGCGAAGAAGATCGGCAAAGAATCAAAGCTGCTGATCGGACCGCTGGCCGAGCAGGACATCCCGGCTCTGGTCATCTGGGGGGCCGGAGATTCTTATCTGCCCCCGGCGATGGCCGAGCGCCAGAGGGAGGCATTCCCCTCGGCCGAGGTCCACATCCTCCCCGGCTCCGGCCACTGGCCCTTCATCGACGACCCGGCCACGGTCAACCGCCTCCTGGGCGACTTCCTGTCGCGGGTCTGACCCGCCCGGCTCGGGCGAGCGGATTCGCCACACTCAGGCGGCCATAATCCTCTTTCCTGCGCCGGATCAGGCCGGAGGAAGCTCGCCGGCTTCGATCGCGGCGTTGACGGCGCAGCCGGGCTCGTTGCTGTGGCCGCAGTTGCGGAACTTGCAGTACCGGGCCAGGCGCTCGATCTCTTCGGATCGATCGTCGACCGGCTCCTCGACCACCAGGCCGGGGGCGCGCAGGCCGGGGGTGTCGATCATCAGGGTGCCGCAGGGGAGGCCGAGCATCTCGCGGCTGGTGGTGGCGTGGCGGCCGCGGTCGTCCCGGCCGCGGACCTTGATCGTCTTCTGGCGCTCGTAGCCGAGCAGGGTGTTGGCCAGGGTGGACTTGCCGACCCCGGAGGAGCCGAGCAAAACGACCGTTTCGGTCGGGGTCAGGCTCTCGCGCAACCGGTCGAGTCCCTTCAGGGTCTCGGAGCTGAAAGCGAAGACTTCCAGGTTCGGGAAGCGCTCGCGACTCTCCTTGACCGCGGGGTCGGCGTCCTCGACCAGGTCTGACTTCGAGAGCGCGACCACGGTCCTTGCGCCGGACGCCTCGGCGAGCGCGACCATGCGGCCGAGGCGCTCCGGATCGTGGTCCTTGTTAAGTGAGCTGATCACGATCACCACGTCGACGTTGGCCGCGAGCACCTGGACCCGGTCCCGATCGGCCGGCGAGCGCCGGGCGAGGGTGGTCCGTCGCGGCAGGATCTCGTGGACGGTCCCGTCGGAGTCGGTCGCGGCCCAGTCGCCGACGGTCGGCATCGCGGCCTGGTCGGTGCGGCCCTGAAGCAAACGACCGGCGGGGCGGCCCTGGATCGAGCCGTCGACGGTCATCAGGTCAACGATGTGGTCACGGTGGAGGCCGGTCACCCGCGCCGGGACCAGCTCCCCCCGAACCTCGGAATCCCAGTTTTCCTGATCGGCCGGCGTCCAGCCGAGCGATGCGAGCGTCGTGGGGTGCTCCACGTTCGCCAGATCGCTCAAGCGCCGACTCCATGGGCAGCGCTCGCCTTGGCGGCTTCGAGCAGCTCAAGCAGCTCATGCTCGCGGCCGGAGCGGAGCAGCTCGATCGGGTCGGGCTGGCCGTTGACGATGCCCTCGAAGAAGTCGCGCCGGTCGTAGTAGGTCGGCAGAGTGCCCTTGGCCCAGCCGCGGATGTCGTTGAGGATGATCGCCAGCCTGGCGTAGTCGTCCCCGTAAAGCTCGCCGATCTCGCGCTTCATGCGCTTGGCAAGGGCGGGGGAGGAGCCGGCGGTCGAGATCGCGATCGCCAGCGGTCCGGTCCGCACGATCGCCGGCAGGATGAAGTTGCAGAGCGGTGGGACGTCGGCCACGTTGACCAGCATCGCCCGCTCTTCGGCATGTTCATAAACCTTGATGTTGACCTCGGAGTTGTCGGTCGCGGCGATCGCCATGAACCGGCCCTCGAGGTCGGCCGGTCCGGCGTAGGGGCGCTCGATCCACTCGATGCTGCCCTCGGCGGCCAGCTCGCGCAGCTCCTCGCGGGCCTCGGGTGCGATCACCACGACGTCGCCACCGCAGGCGAGGATGCCCTCGGCCTTCTCCAGCCCGACCTCACCGCCACCGACCACCAGACAGCTGCGGCCCTTCAGCTTCAGGCAGGCGATGTAGAACGGGGTATCGAGCATGTCCCGGACGCAGGACTGGTCGCAGATCCCCTTACGGAACTGGCAGACGCACTCTTTTCCGGCAAACGCCTGGGCGGGCATGCCCAAAGCCTAGAACCTGAGCGAAACCCGCGTCTGAACCGGCCTTCAGGCGACCCGGCGTTCCGGGTCGGGTATTCGGCCCTGGACGGGGCAGATCCGACCCGAAAGCGTCGGAAGCGCCCAGGGTGTGACGGGAGCGTGAAGGACTGCAACAAAAGTGCCGCGCCGGCGGTCTCGAAGCCGCCGTTAGGGGGCAATCCGGGTGGTACTGGGGTCCGGCTCTGCTACGGTCGGCGATCTGATGAGACTGATCGTTACCGAGAAAAACAATTCTGCGCAGAAGATCGCCGAGATCCTTTCCGGCGGCAGCGCGACCGAGACCAAGTCGTTCACCGTGCCGGTTTTCCGGTGGACCGACGGTGATGGTGAACACGCAGTACTCGGAACCGGCGGCCACGCCGTCGAGCGTGCTTTCCCTGAAGAGAAGGAGTTCAAACAGTGGAAGCTGGACCTGATCCACGGCCTGATTGATGCGCCGCTGATCACTCGTCCGAGCGACGGCAAGAAGAACGTGGTCCGCGCGGTCCAGAAGGAGGCCAAGGCGGCCGACACCCTGATCATCGCCACCGACTTCGACCGCGAAGGCGAGCTGATCGGCCTCGAAGCTCTCGAGACCTGTCTCGAAGTCAACCCCGACCTCTCCGAGGGTGTCAAGCGCTCCCGATATTCAGCCCTGACCCGTGAGGAGATCGAAGGCGCCTTCGGTGACCTTGCCGAGCTTTCTTACCCGCTGGCCAACTCGGCCGCCGCCCGTCAGGACATCGACCTGATCTGGGGCGCCGCCTTCACCCGCGCCGTCTCGCTGGTCAGCAAGGCCTACGGGGCCAACTATCTTTCGGTCGGCCGGGTTCAGAGCCCGACCCTCGGGCTGATCGTCGAACGTGAGCTCGAGCGTCGCGCCCATGTGTCGAAGCCGTTCTGGGAGCTGTTCGCCAAGTTCGAGCACCCGAGCGGAGCGAGCTTCGAGACCCATCACTCAACCGATAAGTTCTGGGACAAGGCCGAGGCCGACGCCGCTTTGACCGGCACCGCCAGCCCGGGCACGGTCAAGTCGGTGACCAGTCGCAAGAACTCGAGCAAGCCGCCGACCCCGTACAACACGAACTCTTTCCAGGTTGATGCGTCCAGCCGACTGGGGATCACGCCCAAGCAGGCGATGAGCTACGCCCAGGACCTCTACGACGACGGCTTCATCTCCTACCCGCGGACCGACAATACGATCTACCCGGACTCGCTTCCGCTGGAGAAGACGGTCGCGGCCCTGGTCAAGATCAAGGACTTCGCCGCCGCCGCGCCGCTGCTCGACGGGCCGCTGAAGCCGACCCAGGGCAAGAAGTTCGATGCCGCCCACCCGCCGATCTACCCGACCCACGCCCTCTACCCGAGTGCGCTCGACGGCCCCAAGGCCCGGGTCTACGAGCTGATCGTCCGCCGCTTCCTCGCGACCTTTGGCAGCCCGATGATCACCGAGTCAACCCGCGCCGACATCGAAGCCGGCAGTGAGACCTACTTCGTCCGCGGCAAGGTCCTGCTCGACCCCGGCTACGCCGCCATCTATACATACGCCCGATCCTCCGACGAGGAGATCCCGGCGCTCAAGGAAGGCCAGCAGCTCGCCCTCGACGGTCAGCCCTGGCTGGTCGACAAGGAAACCCAGCCGCCGGCCCGCCTTTCCGAGGCGAAGCTGGTCCAGATGATGGACGAGCAAGGGCTCGGCACCAAGGCCACCCGCCCGGACATCATCCAGAAGCTCTACAGCCGCAAGTACGTGCGCAACCACCCGCCGGAGCCGACCGCGACCGGCATGGCGATGTACGAGGCCTTCAAGAAGTACGTGCCGACCATGGCGACCTCGGAGATGACCGCCAGCCTCGAGGCCGAGATGGATCAGATCGCCGAGTCGAAGATGGAAAAGGAAGCGGTGGTCGAGGACAGCCGCAAGCTGGTCCACTCGACCTTCGACGACCTGATGGCCGGCGAAGAGGCGCTCTCGAAGATGATCTGGGCCGGCATGGACAAGGACCGGATCCTCGGGCCCTGCATCGTCTGCCAGGAGGCCGGCCGGACCAGGGAGGACGGTTCGCCGAACCAGCTGCGGATCATCCGGGCGAAGAAGTCGGGCAAGTCGTTTGTCGGCTGCTCGGGCTGGACGGCCGATGACCCCGACTCCTGCGACCAGACCTTTCCGATGCCGCAGCCGAACTTCTACGAAGTCACTCCGCTGGAGGAGAACTGCTCGATCTGCCACCGCACCCCGCGGGTCAACGTCAAGACCCGGGGCCGGGCCGGCCGTCCGTGGAAGCTCTGCTTCAACGACGACTGCCCGACCATGATCGAGATGCGGGCCAAGCGCGAGGAGCGCCAGGCCGCTCAGGCCGCCGCGAAGGCCGCCAAGGAAGCGGACGAGAAGGCCGGCAAGAAGGCGAAGCCGAAGAAGGCTGCCGCCAAGAAGAAGACCGCCAAGCCAAAGAAGTCGCGGGCCAGGACCGTCGCTGCATCGAAGTCCTCCGGACCGGACCTCGGCACCCGCCGGGTCAAGCGGGCCGGCAGCCGCGGCAAGCCGACCTCGAAGGGCTAGGCAGGTCTTGTTCATCTCGCTCGAGGGCGTCGATGGCTCGGGCAAGTCGACCCAGGCGGCGCTTTTGGCCGAGGCCCTCGGTCCCGACACGGTGAAGATCCGCGAGCCCGGCGGCACCGACGCCGCCGAGGCGATCCGGACCACCCTCGCCGACCCCGATATACCGCTCGACCCGACCGCCGAACTGATGCTGTTCTTTGCTGCCCGGGCCGACCTGGTCCGGAGGGTTCTGCGGCCGGCGCTCGAGGCCGGGCGCACGGTGCTGAGCGACCGCTACGTCGACTCGACCGAGGCCTACCAGGGGGTCGCTCGAGGGCTCGGCGTCGAGGCCGTCCACGATCTCAACCGCATCGCCACTGGTGGGTTAATGCCAGACCTGACCGTGCTGATCCGGGTCGATCCGGAGATCGGCCTCGGCCGGGCGCGGAGCGGTGACCGCTTCGAAGCGGAGGGCCTCGAGTTCCAGCGTCTGGTTGCGGGGGCCTACGAGGAGATCGCCCGGCGCGAGCCGGACCGGGTCGTCGTGGTCGATGGCGCCGGCAGTCCTGAAGAGGTGCATGGCCGGGTCCTGGCGGTGTTGGCCGCGGCTGGGGTCGAACCCGGCGCTGCCGGAACCCCGGACTCCGAGACCGGTGGCGGGGACGCGGAGTGAGCGCTCTGGCCGAAGCCACCGGTAATCAGGCCAGGGTCGGTGGCGCGCTCGTGGCGGCCCTCCGGGACGGCCCGTCCCACGCCTACCTGCTGACCGGCCCGGTCGGCTCGGGCAAGTCGGCCGCGGCCCGCGCTTTCGCCGCCGAGATCCTGGTCAAGGGCAGTCCGGACCCCGAGGAAACCAGGCGCCGCGCAATGCTCGATCCCTCGCCGCACCCCGACCTGATCTGGCTGCGCCCGACCGGGATGAGCCACGCGGTCGCTGACGTTCGCGAGCAACTGATCCACCGGGCGCCGCTGCGGCCGTTCGAAGGTGACAAGCGGGTCTTCGTGATCGAGGCGGCCGACGCGCTCAACGAGGAAAGCCAGAACGCGATGCTGAAGACGCTCGAGGAGCCGCCGCTGCACGCCCATATCCTGCTGATCGCCGCCGACGCGGAGGCCGTCCTGCCGACCGTCATCTCCCGCTGCCAGAGCATCGAGTTCGACCCGCTGCCCGAGCAGGCGGTCATCGACCGCCTGCCGCCGGGACTGCCCGAGCCGACCGCCAGGGCCGCCGCCAGGCTCTCGCGCGGAGACCTCGCCCGGGCCCGCTTCCTGGCGAGCGACCGCGGCATCCGGCTGCGGGCCTCGGTCGAGGCGATGATGGCGGCGACCCTGGCCGACGAGCTCGCGGACTCGCCCTGGACCGCGGTGCTCGGCACCGCAAAGGAGACCGGCGAGCGGGCCGGTGAAAAGGTCGCCGACGAGCTGGCCGCCCGCAAGAAGGAGGGCTTCAAGCACACAAAGACCGAGGTCGACGAGGCCACCCGCCGCGCCCGCCGCCGGGCTCAGACCGGCGTGCTCGAGATGGCTCTTTCGCTGGCCGGGTCGTGGGCTCGTGACTGGGCCGCGGTGGCGGCCGGGGCTGAGGACCTCGCCTTCAACCAGGACCGGCTTGAGCAGCTCCGCGAGCAGGCGACCCTCGCCGGAATCGCACCGGCCCGCAACGCGGTCGGGCTGATCGCCGAGACCCGCCGCCGCTTCGCGCTCAACGTCTCAGAGGAACTCGCCCTCGAGGCGCTCTGCTTCCGGCTCGAAGCGGCGCTTCGGCCGGGTGCCCGGGCCTGACCCCGAGTCGGCCGGCGTCACCGACCCGCACCGCAGCCCGGCCAACCCAGCCCGGCCAACCCAGCCCTCTCAGGCGTTGTGTTCGTGGCGCGGCTTTTCGATCTCTGTAGCCGGCCCGTGGACCGGGTCGTCAACCGACTCGATCGCGCTCTGCTGGGCCAGGCGCGTGATCTGCTTCGCCTGCCTCGAAGCGATCACGCTGAAGTTCAGGGCGAGCGCCAGCAGCACCAGCAGGATCAGCGAGAACAGGGCGATCGTCACGTCGCGCACGCCGAGCGCCTGAGCAAACAGCCCGAGCAGGCCTGGGAAAGCGGCGCCGACCAGCATCGCCAGGCCGAGCACGAACCAGACCACGCTGTAGCGCTCGAGCAGCTTGTCGCGCCGGATCAGCTCCAGGATCATCAGCACGAAGACGACCGCAAGCAGGCCGGCGATGATCCGCGCCTGCGGGGTCAGCCGCACCACCGGCTCGGTCGCCGCCCAGAGCACGCTCAACGACGGGCTCACCGCTCGGCCTCCGGCACCGTGTCACGCGGCCGCAGGTGGCCGACCACCAGCACGACCAGTGTCTTGAACATGTAAAAGCCCGAGCCGAGCGGGGTGATGAAGGACTTGCCCTGTTCGCGCGGCAGCATTTTCACCGGCAGCTCGCTCACGGCCAACCCGGCCCGGACCGCCTGCTGGAGGGACTCGACCTCGGCGAACTCCGACGAGTACCGCCGGGCAAAGATCGCCATCGCCTTGCGGTTCAGCGCCCGCATGCCGCTGGTCGTATCGGTGAAGCTCTGGCGGGTCGAGGTCGAAACGATCAAGCTGAACAGCCTCTGGCCGAACCGCCTCATGATCGAGGCCCGGTAACCGCCCTCTCCTGCGAAACGGGAACCGACCGCGAGGTCGGCCCGGCCCGACTCAACCTCCTCGACCAGCCGCACCAGCTCCCCCGCCGGATGCTGACCGTCACCGTCGATCTGTCCGCAAACGTCGTAGCCGTTGCCGACCGCGAAGATGTAGGCGGTCTGGTGGGCGGCGCCGACGCCCTGGTTGAACGGCAGCGAGGCCACGATCGCACCGGCCCTGCCCGCGCGGTGAGCGGTCGCGTCAGTCGAGCCGTCGTCAACCACCAGCACGTCGCTGTCGGGGAAGTGCACGCGAGCGTCGGCGATTACGGCCTCGATCGAGTCCTCTTCATTCCATGCGGGGATGAATACGAGCTTCCTCACCCGGCGATTCTGGCACGGATCACCGACTTTCCGGTCCCGCGCCCGATCTCGATTAGGGTCCACCACGTATGAGCACCCGATCGCAACGACCCCGCCGCCGCAGGCTCCGGCACATCGGGATGAGGGTCTGGCTGGCCGCCGGTTTCACCCTGGTCGGCGGCCTCACCGTCGCGATCATGTTCATCGCGGTCACCAGCTCGAGCGAGGCCGTGCTGTCCGAGCGCTCAACCGAACTCGCGGTCGGCCGCACGATCCGGCTTGCCGACCGGGTCGCCGAGCCGAATCAGGACATCAAAACCCAGGTGGAGGCCGCCGAAGGCGACGGCTTCGCAGCCTGGTACTTCGATGCCGATGGCGGGGCGACGATCCCCGACGGGGCGCCGCGCCCGGTCGAAAACAGCGAGGCTTTCCAGAACGTTCTCTCTTCGGCGCTCGGAGGCTTCCGTGCCTCGGCCGACAGCGAAGACTCCGAGACCACCCTGGTCGGGGCGCCCGTCTTTATCGACGGTGAACTGGCCGGCGCGGTGGTCGGTCGATACTCGCGGTCGGTCGTACTGGAGAGCGCGCTCGACAAACTGCGCTCAGACAGTGTCCGGGCGGCCATCCTGGCTTTGCTGGTCGGCACACTGCTCGGGGTCGGCATCGCCTCGCTGATCACGGTCCGCCTGAAGCGGATTGCCGGCAACGCTGACCAGATCGCCTCGGGGAACTTCGATGTGACCCTGCCGACCGGCGGCCGCGACGAGATCGGTGACCTGGCCCGCTCGCTCGATTCGATGCGCTCGTCGCTGAAGGAGAACTTCGGAGTGCTGACTGCCGACCGCGACAAGCTGACCGCGATCTTCGACGGGCTCAACGACGCAGTCATGGTGGTCGACAATGACGGCCCGGTCCGCTTCTACAACTCGGCCGCCACGGTGCTGCTCGACCGGGGGGGTCTGCCGCCGGACGTGCTCATGCCGCAGATCAAGCGGGCCGAGGTCGAGGGCTTCGCCGCCCATCCGGCGCTCCGGATCGGCGACCGCGCCTACGCAATGCAGGCCCGCTCCCTGCCCGACGAAGCCGCCGTGCTGGTCGTGATCCGCGACCGCACCGACGAGATGCGCAAGGAGTTCGCCGAGCGCGACTTCGTCTCCAACGCCGCTCACGAATTGCGAAACCCGTTGGCCGGGATCTCCGGGGCGATCGAGGTGCTCCAGTCGGGGGCCAAGGACGACCCCCAGGCCCGCGACCACTTCCTCAACCGGCTGGCCTCCGACGCCGAACGCATGAGCCGGCTGACCCAGTCGCTGCTCACCCTGGCCCGGGTCGAAGCGCTCGGCGCGGGTGAGGTCGAGGTGGTTGACGTTCCCGCTGCCGCCCGCGACGTCGAGGCCGCGGTCGAGGTACCGGTCGGCCTCGAGCTGACCGTGGACGTAGAGCCGGACCTCGCCGCCAAGGGCGACCCGACCCTGCTCCGGCAGGTGCTGATCGGCCTGGTCACCAACGCCATCAAGAACACCCCGCCGCCGGGCAAGGTGACGATCCGCGGCCGCCGGGTCGGCGACGCCGAGATGCTGCTTGAGGTGATCGATACCGGCACCGGAATCCCCCAGGCGGAGATCGACCGGGTCTTCGAGCGCTTTTACCGCCGCTCCGAATCACGGCGGCAGGAGGGCTTCGGACTCGGCCTCGCGATCGCCCGTCGGATGGCCGATGTCATGGGTGGCGAGATGGGCGCGAACTCGATTGAGGGCGAGGGCAGTACCTTTTGGGTCCGACTTCCCCTCGAACGGAGTGAGACCCCGATCGCATGAGCAAACCCGCCGGAAAGATCCTGATCGCAGACGACGAGCCCTCGGTGAGGGATTCGGTCGGCTACGCGCTCAACCAGGAGGGCTTCGACGTCACCCCGGCGGTCGACGGGACCGAGGCCGAGGAGCTGCTTGCCGGGGACTTCGACTACGACCTTCTGATCCTCGACATCATGATGCCGGGCGCCAGTGGGCTCGACATCTGCCGCGAGGTCCGCTCCCGCTCGGCCGTACCGATCATCCTGCTGACCGCCAAGGACGCCGAAGTCGACAAGGTGGTCGGCCTCGAGGTCGGCGCCGACGATTACGTGACCAAGCCGTTCTCGGTCCGCGAGGTGCTTGGTCGGGTACGGGCGATGCTGCGCCGCCGCGAGCTCGACCGCTCCCCGCTGCCGGAGTCCTCGAAGATCGTTTCCGGCCCGGTGACGATCGACCTCGCCCGCCACGTGGTAACGATCCACGGCAAGACTGTCAGCCTGACCCGCTCGGAATTTCAGCTGCTGCGGCTGCTGGCCGCCCGTCCCGGCGAGGTCTTCAAGCGCTCCCAGATCATGGAAGAGCTGTGGCAGACCGAGTTCGACGGTGACGAGCGCGCCTGCGACGTCCACATTTCCAACCTGCGCCAGAAGGTCGAAACCGACCCCCAGCGCCCCGAGCTGGTCCTGACGGTCCGAGGCATCGGCTACAAGTTCGCCGACGGCTGACCCGGCCGGGGGCGGCGAATAGGCTGAAGCGGTGACCGCCCTCGCCGAACTCGACCTGCCGAAGCTGGACCTCTCGGATCCCGGCCTGAACGGCAAGCGCTGGCATCAGACGATGAACGCCCTGCTGGCCGACGGCCACTGGCTGGCCCAGGGTCCCCTCGCCACGGTGATCCTTGACCGGGAGGCCGGTGAGCACTTCCTGCGCAGCCGCTCGGCCGTATTCCCGGGCCTGCTCCTGGCCGAGATCTTCGGGATCAGCGACGGCCCGCTCTTCGAGCAGATGAGCAGCAACATCATCAACGCCGCAGGCGATCGTCACCGGCGGCTCCGCGGCCTGCTCAACCCGTCGCTGACCCCTCGGGCGGCCAACCGCTACCGCCCGGCGATGCAAGAGATCCTCGCGGAGCTCTGGGCTGATGCGATGGCGAGGACCCCGGGCGAACCCGTGGCTGCGCCCATGACCGGGAGCGAGCCCGCTGCCGGGACCGGAGCCGCGCAGTCGTTCGAGCTCGAGTTCATGGAGGCGATCGCCCGCCCGTACCCGGCCCGAACGATCGCCCGGGTGATGGGCGCTCCGGACGAGGACGCACCGCGACTCCACGACTGGTCGATGTGGATCCAGCGCCAGTTCGACCCGATCGCGCTCTCGGACCCCGAGACCGTCGCCACGATGCAGCAGAAGGCCGCCGGGTTCTACGCCTGGGTGCGCCCGCTGATCGAGACCCGCCGGGGCTCGCCGTCCGACGACCTGATTTCCAGCCTGATTAGAACCGAGGAGGAGGGAGAGCGCCTGACCGACACCGAGCTCGAGAACCTCGTCCTGAACGTTCTGGTCGGCGGCGTCGACACAACCCAGAGCCAGCTCGCCCAGGCGATCCGACTGCTGGCTGACCGGCCGGAGCAGTGGCAGGCGTTGCGCGGCGACCCCGAAGGGATGGCCCCGGCTGCGGCCCGCGAGGCGCTGCGCTTCGAGCCGATAACCCCGTTCACCGCCCGCCTGCTGACCGAGGACGTCGAGTACCGCGGGGTCACCTTCCCCGCCAACAGCCCGGTCATGGTCTGCGCCTTCACCGGCAACCGCGATCCCGGCGCCTTCACCGATCCGGCTGATTTCGACATCACCGCCGAGCGCGGCAAAGCCCGCATGCTCACCTTCGGCGCCGGCATCCATTACTGCGTCGGAGCCAACATCGCCACCGCCGAACTCGAAGAGGCCCTGGCCTTCCTCGCCTCCCGAATTGACCGCCTGACGCCCGCCGGCGACCCCGACCTCCAACCGGTCAGCGGCATCTACGGCGTCGAGTCCCTGCCCCTGCGTATCCAGATGGTTTGAGCGAAGCCCCCGGTTGGTACCTTGCTCCTATGACCATCAGAAGACTTCTCATCGGAGCCGGCGACGCAAGCGACGAACTGGCCGAGCTGCCCGCCGGCGTCCGACTGATTGTCGACGCGGCTGAAGAGATTCTCGTCATGTCGCCGGCCCTTCCGTCCCGGCTCGAATGGCTGGCCTCCGACACCGACAAGACCCGCCGAAAGGCCGACGAGCGGCTTCGCAAGGTCATGGGCGAGCTCGACGAACCCGACACCGAGGTTTCGGGCACGGTCGGCGCAGATGATCCGGTGCTGGCCTTCGAGGAGGCGGTCGCCGAGTTCGAGCCCGACCACATCATCGTCGTACTCCGGCCAGACGACCGCTCCGGCTGGCAGGAGAGCGGCCTGGTCGACACCCTGGTCGACAAGTTCGACGTGCCGGTGACCTCCTTCAAGCTCGCCTGATTGAAGGGGCCGGGGCAGGCCGGCCCGGCCCGGATCATCTCTGGCGGCCAGACCGGCGCCGACCGCGCAGCGCTGGACGCCGCGATCGCGCTCGGCATCCCGTGCGGCGGATGGTGCCCGCAGGGCGGATGGGCCGAGGACCTCCCGGATCCGCCCGGACTGCTCGCTGACTACCCGGATCTCCGCGAGACCCCGTCGGAAAAACCAGCCCAACGCACCGCCTGGAATGTGCGTGACTCGGACGCGACGCTGATCCTCGCCCCGTCGAACGCGATCCCCTCGCCGGGTACCAACCTGACGGTCCGGACGGCCGCTGAACTGAAACGTCCATTAGCCCGGATCGACCCCCTTGGCAGCAACGCCCGATCCGAAGCCTCAGCCTTCATCGACGCGCTGCCCCCAAACGCCACCTTGAACATCGCCGGCACCCGCGAAAGCGAAGCCCCAGGCTGCTACGAAGCCAGCAGCACCCTGCTAATCGCGATCCTCAGGCCGTTGACGACCCGCTGAGCTCTTCGTCCGGCGTGAAGCACGGTCTGAAGGGCGTCGATGACATTCGCTCTTGCCTCTTCCCGCGTGCGGCCCTGGCTCACGGCTCCGGGTACCTCCAGAACGCGGGCAACGATCCAGCCGTGCTCATCGGGGGCATCGAATGCGACCGTGAAATCAAGTGAAGCTGGCATTTGGAAAGAGTAGCGCCACGAGGCACCGTTCCCAACCCTTGAGGGCTGCCGGGTCCCACTCAGCGCCGGAGCGACGGCGGGGGTGCCGTGCCGAACCACTTCCGGTAGAGGCGCTTGAAGGTGTCGTCCGCCCGGATCCGGTTGAAAGCCCAGTTGATGCCCTTGCGCAACCGGATCGAGTCTTTGCTCATCGCGAAGCCGTACCTTTCGCCGACGGAGATGTTCCGCGCGACCCTGAGTCCGGTCCACTTGCTTTTCAGCGAGTATGTGGCGAAGACCGAGTCGACGACCGCAGCGGCCGCCCGTCCCGTGTTCACCGCCCTTACTGCCGCCGGACCCGTGCTGAATCCGATGACTTTGGCGGCCCTGGTCTTGTTTCGGGCGAACCATTCGCCCGACGTGCTCCACTGGGCGCTGACGGTCCTGCCGGCCAGGCCGCGCACCGATCTGATCCCCGAACCCCGCTTTACGACCAGAGATTGCTGCGCGTCGTAGTAGGGCCTTGAGAATGCGACAACCTTCCTTCGCTCTGGCGTGATGGTCGCTGCCGCGGCGACGAGATCGAATTTGCCATGCCCGACGCTGTTGAAGATCGTGTCGAAGTCTGTGTCTACGTACTTGACCCGCAGCTGCAGCTTCCTCGCCATAGCGTTGACCATGTCGATGTCAAAGCCCTTGTAGCGGGGAGGGGTTCCGAACTCGAAGGGCGGGAACGGAATGTCGCTACCGACAAGAAGAGTCCCGGGGGTGATCAGGTCGCGCGAAACGTCAGGCCCGGCGGCGGCCGCCGCAGAACTGAACGTCAGGGCGATCAGAACGGTGGTCACCACAGTCATCGTTACACGCCCGCCCATCGCTGAAAGCCCCATGTTCCCCCTGGTTCACGGTTGAAAGTCGCCCGACAGGCCGTCGGGACCGCTTGAGTATCAACCAGAAACCCAGAGCTTGCAAGCGCTGACTCAGATCCTTGTTTTCGCGCGCTGACATACGGGCCTGACCGTCCGATCTTATTCTAAGTTTCAGCCGTCTCCTATAATAAGGAGATGGCCTCCGGATCTGACAGGGCAGGACAGTTCATTCGTGAACCCTCCGGGGGTTTCTCAGCTTTCGTACCCAGGTCCCTGCCGCCCGATCCGCCCCTTGAACTCTCTGGCGACCTGAGCCTGTCTCTTTCCGCAGCCGATACGGCCCTGGGTCGATTGGACGGGATCGTCGAGGTAGTACCGGACCCCGATCTCTTCGTTGGAATGTACGTGAGGCGAGAAGCTGTGCTCAGCTCTCAGATCGAGGGCACCCAGAGTTCCCTCGAAGATCTGCTCCAGGAGGAGCTGGAGCCTGCCCCGGACGGTGGAACCGACGTTCAGGACGTCGTTCGGTACGTCGCGGCGATGAATCATGGGCTCGGCAGACTTGACTCGTTGCCGCTTTCATTGCGACTGATTCGGGAGATCCACGCAGAACTCCTGGATGGTGGCCGGGGCTCTACCGCTGCTCCAGGTGACTTCCGGAAGACACAGAATTGGATCGGCCCCCAGGGAGCCACCCTCTCCACCGCCACGTTCGTTCCGCCTTCCGTACCGGAAATGAAGAATGCGCTGGACGCCTTCGAGAAGTTCCTGCATAGCCCACAAGAGCTTCCGACGCTGGTAGAGGTTGGGCTTGCCCACGCTCAGTTCGAAACGATTCACCCCTTCCTCGATGGCAACGGACGGGTAGGTCGGCTCCTGGTCACCCTTCTGCTTGTCGAGCGCGGGGTTCTCGCACGGCCCTTGCTGTACTTGAGCCACCACTTCAAACTTCACCGCTTGGAGTACTACGACCGCCTTATGGCCGTGAGGCTGAAGGGGGACTGGGAGGGGTGGATCAAGTTCTTTCTGGAGGGGGTCTCGGCTACAGCAGCGGGAGCCACGCGGACCGCGAAGCAGATTTTTGAACTCCGCGAGCGCCATCGACAGATAATCCTCGACCAGAATATGGGGCAACACGCCTTGGCTCTGCTCTCGGAACTGTTTCGACGACCCGTCATCGACGTAAAAAGAGCCGCTGAGATCATGGGAACCTCGTTCGCGACCGCCAATGGAGTCGTTTCGAAGATGGAGACGGCAGGAATCCTCAAAGAAACCACGGGCCAGAAACGCTTTCGGAAGTATCGATTC
>Ga0105046_10009094_pt1 | contig 15556 bp, 9 predicted proteins | sample MAT03_FD_78385 | JGI IMG/M metagenome (GOLD analysis project Ga0105046, IMG submission 78385) | Freshwater microbial communities from Lake Fryxell liftoff mats and glacier meltwater in Antarctica - MAT-03 (megahit assembly) | ecosystem: Environmental > Aquatic > Freshwater > Ice > Liftoff...
ACCGCAGATGAACGCAGATAAACGCAGATTAAAAAAACAGTCAATCCGAATTGATCTGCGTTTATCTGCGTTTAACTGCGGTTCAAAAGTCGGCGTTACCAGTCGAGTTGCTCCAGGTGTCTTTGAATATCACCCGCGCTTTGGAAGCGTTCCAGAATAAGCGTGTCCTTGAGTCCGCGGATGACGTCTTTCACCACTTTCGGTTGCTCGGCATATTTTTCACGTCCGCCGACGATGACGTGGAAGACTTGGATGAGGTTCAGGACGTCTTTGTGGATTTTGGATTTGCTGGGTTTGCCGAGGTCGAAGAAGTCGAGCAGTTTGATTTCGAAACTGATGCCGGTTCGACGGACCATGATGTTGTCGTCGTGGATATCGCCGTGGTATTCGCCGCGCGCGTGGATGGGGGCGATGCCGCGCACGAGGGTGTAGAGTAGGTGGAGTGCTTCGAAAGTGCTGAGTCGTCCGCCGGATTGTTGTTTAAGGAACTCGCTGAGCTTGACGCCTTCGACGAGTTCCGAAATCACGACGACGACTTTTTTCTTTTTGACCGTCGTGATTTCCTGATGGTGATATTGCATCAGGATCGGACAGTGGCGAAGTGCGTCGAGTTTCCGGGCGTAGGTGATGGCGGCCTTACCCATGGGGTCGCGGTGGGGGTAGTAAAATTTTGCCGCGCGACGGATGCCGGTCGTACGCTCGCGGATGACGTAAACCTCGCCCTCCCAACCACTTCCAAGCAATCGTTCGATCTCATACTTCCCCGCCACCGTTCGGCCGGCGGGGAAGTTGAACGGGACGACTTTTTTGCTCGGGCGGTACACGGTACGGGAATGTTAATGGATCTATCCCGACCTGAGTAGGGGGGCGGGTTTTCAGGGAAATTGGGACAGTTTCACGGATCGCCCGATAGCGCGATCCGCGAAGTCCTCGACGGCAGGGCGGTTAAAGCGACAGGCGAAGGGCTCAGTCAGATTCAGATGCGAAAAGTAAAAATCAAAAATGAATCGCGCGCTTCCCCACCGCCATCGCGGCTTCTTTGATTGCTTCGGGGAGGCTGGGGTGCGCGTGGACGCATCTGGCGAGGTCTTCGGCGCTGGCACCGAACTCGATCGCGATCGCGCCCTCGGCGATGATGTCGCTGGCGCGCGGGCCCAGGATGTGCATGCCAAGCAGCCGGTCGGTTTTCGCGTCGGCGATGATCTTCACTTGCCCTTCGTTCACGTCCATCGCTTTGGCGCGCCCGTTGGCGGCGAAGGGGAATTTTCCGATATTAATTTCGCGCCCGCCTTCGCGCGCCTGATCTTCCGTCATGCCCACGCCCGCCAGTTCCGGGTGCGTGTAGATGACGTTGGGGACGGCCTGGTAGTTCACATGCCCCGCCTGCCCGGCGAGCAGTTCTACGACCGCAACGCCTTCTTCCTCCGCCTTGTGCGCGAGCATCGCGCCGCCGATGACGTCGCCGATGGCGTACACCCCGGGCACCGTCGTCGCGTAGTGCTTGTCGACGATCACAAACCCGCGGCGGTCGATCTCCACGCCGATCTCCTTTACGCCCAGCGATTCGGTGTAAGGCCGCCTACCCGTCGCCACGAGCACGACATCGCATTCCTCCTCGCTCGTCTGATCCCCCGTTTTCAGTTGCACCTTCACCCGCCCGCCTTCAACTTTCGCGCCCTGCGCCGCCGTACCAAGCTTAAATTTCAATCCCTGTTTTTCCAGCGATTTGTGCAGCAGCGTCGTCATCTCGCGATCCATCAACGGCGCGATTCGGTCGAGAAATTCGACAATAAGCACGTCCGCCCCGAGCCGGCTCCAGACCGAACCCATCTCCAGTCCGATGGCGCCGGCACCGATGATGAGCATGCGCTTGGGGACTTCCGGCAGGCCGATCGCCTGGTCGGAATGAATGATCTGCTTTCCGTCGAACGGCAGATTGGGAAGCTCAATCGCCGCGCTGCCGGTGGCGATGAGGATGTGCTTCGCCGCCAGCGTCGCCGTCCCGCTGCCGCTGGTTACTTCCACCACGCCGGGTTTTGCGATCCGCGCCGTGCCGCGAATGTGGTCGATCTTGTTCTTGCGAAACAGCCCCGCCACTCCGCGCGTCAGCCCCTGCACCACCTGATCCTTCCGAGACATCATCGCGGGCAGATCCAACTCCACCTGCGCCTTGATCCCGTGCTTCGCGAAGCTGTGCTTCGCTTCGTAAAACAGTTCCGAAGAATCAAGCAACGCCTTGCTGGGAATGCACCCCCAGTTCAAACACGTCCCGCCGAGCGAAGCTTCTTTTTCCACGCACGCCGTTCGCATTCCAAGCTGCGCCGCACGAATAGCCGCAACGTACCCGCCGGGTCCGGCGCCGATGACGATCAGGTCGTAGGTCGAATCTGACATAGGTGTGGGATTGTAGTCTCTGGGCAGGAATTGTCTGCGAATCGAGCGACGATGACTGCGTGACGCCGTAAAAGCATTCCGCTGAGCGAGAAGGCATGTCGACGTGCAGGCTTACTGTTTAACAATCCGCCGCAGCAGTTCGAGGTTCGCTGCGTCGTCGAAAGCCGCGGCGATGGTCAGTTCCAGACCTTCGATCGCCCGGCATTGGATCGATCCATTATTCATCTTCGCGGCGAGCGTGAATCGACCGGCTTCCAGGATGTACTGTTCGATGGTGCGCGTCTCGGCATCGACGATCCAATACTCCTGCACGCCGTGCGCGGCGTAGTCTTCGAACTTCAACCCGCGGTCTCGGTGCTCGGTGCTTTCGGAAAGAACTTCGACGACGAAATCCGGCGGCGGGTAGACTCTGGTCTTGCCCGTAAATGCATCAGCTTTCCCCGCCAGCCAGAAGCAGATGTCCGGTTCGTAGTCGTTGCGCGTGAAGGCGCAGAGCGCCTTTTCGAAAAGTACCTGTCCCTTCGAATGGACAAACGAATACGTGTCCAGAATTTTAAGGATTCGGCCCAGAGTTGTTGTGTGACCGTGCCGGGCTGGTGAATGCATAACAATCTCCCCGTTGATGAACTCCGCCTTGATGTCCTCGTCCAAATCCTCTCGAAATTTTTCCCTCGCCGGAGCTTCGTGGCGAAGGACCTCTGAGAGCTCATCGACGTAGAGCTTTAGCCGGGGTGATCTGACGAGTTGTTCGAGTACGGAATCCATCACAGGAGTATATCAAACATCCAGCATCAGCCGGGCCGGGTCTTCGAGGAACTCTTTCATTCTGACCAGGAAGCTGACGGATTCCCGGCCGTCGATCAGGCGGTGGTCGTAGCTCAAGGCGACGTACATCATGCTGCGGATTTCGATCTTATCGTTCACAACCACCGGGCGCTTCTGGATGGCGTGCATGCCGAGGATCGCGCTTTGAGGGGGGTTGAGAATGGGGGTGGAGAGGAGCGATCCGAAGACCCCGCCGTTGGTGACGGTGAACGTTCCGCCGCTCAGTTCGTCCAGCGACAGGTGCCCGTCGCGGACGGCATTGGCGAGGCGTTTGATCTCGCTTTCGATCTCCGCAAACGAGAGCTTGTGCGCGTTGCGGAGGACGGGGACGGCGAGCCCGCGGTCGGTGCTGACGGCGATGCCCAGGTGGACGTAGTCGTGGTACAGAATGTCGTCGCCGTCGATGAACGCGTTGACGCGCGGGAACTGGCGCAGCGCGTTACACAACGCGCGGGCGAAAAAGCTCATGAATCCGAGCGACACGCCGTGGGTGTCGGCGAACTTTTCCTTGTACTTGTTGCGGATGTCCATGACGGCCGTCAGGTCGATCTCATTGAAGGTCGTAAGGATTGCGGCGGTCTGCTGCGCGCTGACCAGTGTCGCGGCGATGCGCTTGCGGATTTTGCTCATCGGAACGCGTTTGGTTCCGTCGGGGTCGAAGGACATTTTGTCGATGACATTCTTTTGCGTTTCTCGCGGAGGGGGCGCGGAAACCATCGCGGGCTTTTGCGCCTTGGCGGGGGCTTCTTCCTCGTGCTCCGATTCGTCGTGGGCACCGTCCTTGGCATCGGCGAGGTGTTTCAGGACATCTTCTTTGAGGATCCGCCCGCCGGGGCCGGTGGGTTTGATGCTCGCGGGGTCGAGCTTGCTTTCCTCGACGAGCTTGCGCACCGCAGGCGAAAGCGCATCGGACGACGCGCCCGCAGGCGCGGGTGTATTCTGCGGCGCGGGTTTCGCGGGTGCGGGGGTCGGCGCTTTGTTTGCCGCGGCGCTGGATTCGTCGATCCGCGCGACGACCTCACCGACGTGAACGGTTTCGCCTTCCTCCTTCGCGTGGCGCACCACACCCGCGGCGGGGGAGGGGAGATCGACATTGGCTTTGTCGGTCTCCAGTTCGCAAAGCGGTTCCGCCGCCGCGACGAGGTCGCCTTCGTTCTTCAGCCATTTGACGAGAACGGCTTCGCTGATTGATTCACCGAGAGAGGGCACTTCGACGTTTATTGGCATGGTTGAAAGAGTGGTTAGGGGTTGGTGGCCAGTGTCCCGAAAATGCTTCTTCAATTCTGGCCACTGGTCACTGACCACTGGCCACTATTTCATCATCCGTCGACCGGCGTACTTGAGGCGACGGGACTTGCTGCTTCCGCGATCGCGGGGGTGACGGGCCCGGCGGGCGGGATTGGTGACGGCGAGCCGTTGCCCCCCGGCCCGGAACGTACAAGGTTAAGCGCCGCCGAAACGAATTCTTTTTCTTCGATCTCGTGCATCTTGATGCTTCCCACCGCGGGGCTGGCGGCTTCCTCGCGCCCGCAATATTCGAGTTGGATACTCCGCGGAAGCAGGTCGCGCGAGCGCTGGAGAATAAATCCCCACGCCCCGCGATTCTGTGGCTCTTCCTGAGCCCAGACGATGCTCTCGGCGGCGCGATACTTCTGAAGAATCGCAGCGAGTTCTTTTCGCGGGAACGGATAAAGCTGTTCGACGCGTACGATGGCAACGTCGTTCAGCTTGGCCGCGTCGCGCGCCGCAGAGAGCGTGTAAAAAACTTTGCCGGTGCAAAGCAGCAGCCGGCGCACGCGATGACGTTCGGGTTGCTGCGGGTCGTCGATGACGTTTTGGAAAGCGCCGTCGGTCAGATCGGTCAGTTGCGACCAGCACGGCTTATACCTGAACAAACTCTTCGGCGACATGCACACCAGCGGCTTGCGAAACTTCCGCACGATCTGCCGGCGCAGCATGTGGAAATATTGCGCCGGCGTTGTCGGGACCACGACCTGCATGTTTTCTTCGGCGCAGAGCGACAGGAATCGTTCGATGTACGCGTTCGAATGCTCGGGCCCCTGCCCTTCGTAGCCGTGCGGCAGGTTGATCACGATGCCGTTCATGAACCGCCATTTTGATTCCGCCGACGCGAGGATCTGGTCGATGATCGGCTGCGCGCCGTTCACAAAATCGCCGAACTGCGCTTCCCAGATCACAAGATTTCGCGGGTCCGCCGACGCGAAGCCCCATTCGAAGCCGAGCACGGCGAATTCGGAAAGCATGCTGTTGCGGATGACAAATTTCCCCTGCTTTTCCGCGAGCGATCCGAGGGGGATGAACTTATCCCCGGTGTTGTACTCGTGCAGCACGGCGTGGCGATGCGAGAACGTGCCGCGCTCGACGTCCTGGCCGGTGAAGCGGATGTGCGTCCCTTCGAGCAGCATCGATCCGAGCGAAAGCATCTCGGCAAAGCCCCAATCGATCCCGCGGCCGGACTCGATCATTTTTCGGCGTTCGTCTAATACCAGTTTCTGAACCTTAGGATGCACTGTGAAGTTTCGCGGCACGCGGGTCCCGCTGTCTGCGATTTTCATCAGCGCGTCGCGCGGCACTTTCGTCACCGCAGACCAGTCGCTCCCGGCCGGCCCGAGCCCCTTCCACACGCCCCCGAAGGTCGGCACTTTCGTGCGCGGCTTCACCTCGGCGGCGAGCTTGTGCGACGATTCGAGTCGCTGAATCACGACGTTTTTCATCTGATCAAGTTCGGCCTGCCCGATCACGCCGGCGTCGAGCAGCCGTTTCGCGTAGCGCTCTCTTACGGTCGGGTGCTTGTCTATTTCTCGATACATCACCGGCTGCGTGAAGCTGGGCTCGTCGACCTCGTTGTGCCCGTGCCTGCGGTAACACCAGAGATCGAGCATCACATCGACCTTAAATTGCTGCCGAAAGCCGATCGCCAGTCGCGCGGCGTGGACGACCGCTTCGGGGTCATCGCCGTTCACGTGGAAGATCGGGGCCTGCACCATCTTGGCGATGTCGGTGGGGTATGGAGTGAATCGGCCCTGCTCCGGCGGGGTGGTGAATCCGATCTGATTGTTGACGATGACATGGATCGTCCCGCCCGTGCGCCACCCGGGTAATTCTGAGAGGTTCAGTGTTTCCATGACCACGCCCTGCCCCGTGAACGCAGCGTCGCCGTGCATGAGCACGGGCACGACGCGGGCGCGACCGGCGTCGCCGAAGAACCATTGCTGCGCGCGGACGATGCCCTGCATGATCGGGTTGATCAGTTCCAGGTGCGACGGGTTCGGCACGAGCGACACTTTCACACTGCGCCCGCCTGGCGCCGGACGCGTGTTGGCGTACCCGAGATGATACTTCACGTCGCCGTCGCCGACGACTTCAGGATTGGCGACGTTCGTGCCGGCGAATTCGCTGATCAGAATTTCGTACGGCTTGTTCAGCACGTGCGCCAGCACGTTCAGGCGCCCGCGATGCGCCATCGCCATGATCATCTTTTCCCCGCCGAGCACCGCGCCGTGTTCAATCACCTGGTTTAGCAGCGGGATCAGCGCGTCGGCGCCTTCGAGTGAAAATCTTTTCGAGCCCACATAGCGCGTGTGAAGGAACTGCTCGAACTCCTCGCTGGCGATGAGCTGGAAGATGATCGCCTTCTGCTCCTCGGCCGAAAATTTCGGGCGGTTGAGGATCGGCTCCATATGCTGTTGCAGCCAGTCGCGCTGCACTTTGTCCGCGATGCCGGTGTACTCCACGCCGATCGTGCCGCAATAGGTCTGCCGGAGCTTGGCGATGAGGTCGCGCAGCGTGCCGTCGGTTTGTCCGAGAAAAGAACTCGGACCGACCTGCAGCGAAAGATCTTCCTGTTTCATTCCGAAAACAGATAGATCGAGCAGCGGGTGGCTCGGGCGGTTGTGCCCGAGTGGGTCGAGGTTGGCGACGAAATGCCCGAGTTCTCGGTAGGAATGCACAAGATCGTACACGCCGATCATGTGCGGAATCGCGCCTTCGGGCGGGGGCCCCTGAGCTAGGCCGGCGGGGGCAGCGGAAGGCGGGGTTGATCGATACGCGCCGGCGTCGAAGCCGGCGAAGAAGGTCTTCCACTCTTCGCTCAGCGAGCGCGGATCCTTCTGATACTGTTCATAGAGGCGATCGATGTAGTCGGCATTGGCGCGGTTAACGATCTCGAGGGGTTTCATGGAAAGGCAACTCCGTGACGCTTGCGTCTGTACCCAGCATGATACGCTAGTCGACCGCCAGGCGCTTGCCAAGAGTCAGGCGGCGCGAGTAGGGCTCGGAGCGTGCGCGAGAGGCATTTGGATTCGCTCTTGATCTTGACGCGCGGCGAATTTGGAACACCGGGGTGGCGACGGCGTCGTTATATCGGAAATAGTTTGTCAACGACTTCGTTATAATGGGGAGCGTGCAATGACACGGAATCGAATTACCTCGATACGGGCGACAGCAGTCTGATCCATCGGGGGTTCCCCCATTACGGGTCGCGGCGCTTCCCGAAGCGAATTGAGCCTAAGATTTTTTAACAATGGGCCGCGGGAGAGTGTCGGCGGGACGTATCCGCTGGCGGAACGGTTGGGTCGTTAAAAAGGAGTTTCCCATGGAAACGCAATCAAAGCCTCGTGGATTCGCAGCAATGGACGCGTCGAAGCAAAAAGAGATCGCCCGCAAAGGTGGTCAAGCGGCACACGCCAAGGGTACTGCGCATGAGTTCAGTGCAGAGGAAGCCCGCGCCGCCGGTCGCAAGGGCGGGGAGCGCGTCAGCGCGAACCGCTCTCACATGGCGGAAATCGGCAGGCTCGGTGGAAAGAGTTCCGCCGGTCGGCGCCGCACAGTCGCGCCGGAAGGTGAGGCCGCCGTGGCGACTTCACGCGTGAAGGCAGATTCTTCCGCCGACGCGCGCGATTCGGAAGACGAAACCAAGACCAACGCCTGAGGCGCATTCGATACGTTTGCAGGCAAGGCTCATCACGACGACTCAGACGATCGATTTCGTTTCGAGTCGCGCTGATTCGCAACTGTATACCTTGTAGCCGCACGGTCAGTTCAGCCGATCTGCCGGCTGCATCCGAGTCAAATAGGCCAGCCCCTGAGAAGCGGGGGCTGGCCTTTTCATTTGCGCAATCGCCAATGTCGTTCAAAGGGTAATTTGGAAGATGCTTGTTATTGCGTGATGCGTTCGACGCGAAAGCGATATTCTATTGGTGCTTGGCGGGTTTTATTGATTTAGATCGGTGCCGGCGGTTTCGGTTAGATGCGACGCAGGAGCCGCCTGAACGAGGACATCGCCCCGAGCGTGCTCACGCCGAACAGCGCGAGCGTCACGCTCGCGGGGAGCGGGATCATTGCCTGCTCTTCCAGGATGAACAGTTGCAGCGGCAGGTTCGATGCCGACGGGGACGCGTTGATCGAAAGCGACGAGCCGTCCTGCCCACCGAAAAGAGTCTGGCCGGACGCGAGCAGTCCGCCGCTGGCGTAGAGCGTCGTGTCGTCGGCGAGAAGTGTTTTGTCGTCGAACGGGGTTGTCTTGAAGTTCAGGCTCGAAGTATTAAATTTCGGGCTCCCGCCGGCGTTGGTGAAACCGCCGACGATGTCGAACTTAAACGCCCCGAAGGCAGTCCCGGTGTTATTGGCGATGATGTCGGCGACGATCTGGATAGTCGGATAATCCAGCGCCTTGGCGGAGGTCTGGCGGATCAGAATATTGATCCCCAGGAAGTTGCCGTCGGAGTCCGGGGGGAGATAGAACGGCGCGACTTTTTTCAGCCCGATTACACCGTCGCCGGACGTCTCAAGAATCAATCCAAGCCCCGCCGACGCGGAGCCCGGCGCGCTGTCCCACTCAAACGACCAGCCGTATTGTGACGATAAATCCAGCGACCCCGCCCGCGCAGTCGAAGCCAGAGGGAGGCACAGACCTGCCCACAGCAGGCACGAAAATTTAAAGCGTTGAAGCATGAATCTTCACCTCGACAAAGAGGCCCACCACGTACTAAACGTGTGGCCGACTTCTTCATGAGACGATCCGCCTGACGAAAGCCCGTTGCGGGCTCACCCACGTCAGACATTTTCGGACCCGGCTCTAACAACAACCGGCACACCCACTGGCACTGGTCCCTGAAGATTGTAAGTTTATCCGATTTACACTTTTCGATCAATAAATCGGTCAGTCCATCAACGCGTTGTAACGGCTACGGTATGCACGCACGCCGACGCGAATAAGGGACTGATCAGTTGGACCAATGTGATTATAAGTCTATTTAAATTAGATACTTAGAGATATGCTGCCTGGGGTTAGCGGCGATAGCGCGCTGGCACGCGTACGCCCCCTCAGGGTTTTCCCGATGCAGTGTCACAGGCTTACGATGGGAGTTGTTGAACTTCCCCAGCTTATCGATCGACACCGACAATTTGCCCGCGAACCGCGTCGAGTGCGCGCTTCTGGGCCTCGGTCAGGTTCGTGCCCCCGCGAATCAGCGAATCGACCTTTTCAATCTCCAACAGCGCTTCCTGACGCCGATCCACGGTCGTCAGCACCTCGGCCAGCCCGAGTGTCGCGTCGACGTAGGCGGGGTCGAGATCCAACGCCTGGCGGAAGTGTTTCATCGCTTCTTCGTACTGATTTTGTTTGGTCAGCACGCGTGCGAGCGTCTCCTGGAAACCCGGCACGTTCGGGTTCGATGTCACCGCGCGGGTGGCAAGGTCCTTCGCTTCGGCGAGGTCTCCGCCGCGCTCCACCAGCAGGAAAGCGAGGTTGTTCTGCGCCGTCACGAGATTGGGTGCGAGCTGAAGGGCTTTTCGATACAGCGTTTCGGCACCGGCATCGTCGCCGGTCTGGTCGGCGCAGCTGGCGAGCATCATCACCCACTCGGGTTTTGCTCCGTCGCGCGCGGCCAGCGGTTCGAGCACGACGCGTGCCCGCGCGAAACCGGATTGATCATCAAACCGATTTCCGAAGTTGTACCACGCGTCGCCGATGAGATATTGATCCTCCGGCGTGTCGCTCAGGTAAGCGGCCCCGCGCTCGATCCACTCCGCCGCCGCTTTGGCTTCGACGAGCGTCGTGCCGGTGCTGAACCAGATCGCGCGCCACTTCGAACTCTGCTTCGCCAGCGGATCGAGCAGCGCTACGGCGTCTTCGATCCTGCGCGCGCGCAACAACGCCTGGGCATAGGTGCTGATCACCGGCGACGCTTTTTCGGGGCTCGCCTTGGCGTCTTCGATGTACGGTTTTAGGGTTTCGATCGCGTCGAGCGCGCGGTTCAGGCGGATCAGCGCCGTCGCGACGGCGAGGTCTGCCTGCACGTTTTGATCTGGCGCGCGCTCGCGCCACGCGCGGGCCGCGGAAAGCATCTGATCCCACCGGCCGCTGACGAGGAACACCGCCACCGCCTGCCGCGCCGCCTCGCCGCTGTTGGGCACCGCCGAGAGCGTCCGCGCCGCGAGGTCGGCGGCGTCTTGTTGTCGATTGATGCCCAGCAACGCCTGCATCGTCAGCGTCTGCAGCGGGAGGAAAGTCGGGTGTCGATCCGCCAGGGGACGAAGCTGGTCAATAAATTCGCGCGTCGGCAGTTTTTTCGTGCGCGATTCGTCGAGCAATCGCAGCGTCGCCGCCGCGGCCTCATTGCGCGGGTTGCGCGAGAGCGGCTCGATCAGCGCCGACGCGCCGGGGCGATTGAGATTCGCTTCGAGCAGTCGCGCGTTGTCGCGCATCGCTTCGATCTCCGAGTTGGCGGCGAGGTGCCTCAGCCCGTCGTCCGCCGTCGCGATCGCGTCGGCGGGACGGTTCTGTCGGAGGTGGAAACCGGCCAGTTGCACCCAGGTGTTGGCGTCGTCGGGGTCTGCCTTTGTCGCTGCGACGTATCCCGCCAGCGCGGCGTCGAGAGATCCGTATCGCTCGCGGAACGCGGCAATGACAATCTCCACCTGCCCGGCCGAGAGACTCATCTTGCGCAGCCGTTCGAGGGCGCGGTTGGCGTCGTCCATGCGCCCGGCGGCGCCGAAGAAATCCGCCGCCGCGAATGCAAGCGCCGGGTCGAGCTTCGGGTCGTCGATCAACGACAGATACAATTTTTCGGCGTCTTCGATTTTGCCCTGCCGGCGATACAGTTCCGCTTCGATGCCCCGACGCGCGACGTTGTCGCCGGCCGGTGCTTTGGCGAGAACTTCCAGTGCGCGTCGCGTGTCGCCGATCTGCGTGAGCACCGACGCCAGCCGCGTGCGCTGGTCGTTGCTCATAACGGCCACACCCACCGCCCGGTCCAGCGCGGCCCGCGCGTCGTCGGATCGTCCTTCGCCGTTGAGCGCCAGTGCGTATTCAATCGCGACGTCGACGTTCTGCGGATTTTGTTCCGCCGCCAGGCGCAGTTGCTGAAGCGCCCCGGCGGCGTTGTTCACGGCGCGCAGCGCCTGAGCCAGCAACAGCCGCGGGCGCACGAGGTTCGGCGCGGCGCGGACGACTTCATTGAGCTTGTTGATCGCCTCGGCGCGGTCACGTTCGCTGGGCTTGCCGCTGAGCAGGAAACGCGCCCGCGCGAGCTTCCACGTCACGCCTTCCTCGCCGGCCAGTGCGTAAACCCGGTCGAGCGTGCGGGCCATGAACTTCCTGTCGGACCAGGTCGTGCGCGATTCCAGCACGGAGGTCTGCACCGCCAGCGAATCAGGATAGGCATCGCCGACTTCGGTCCAGGTTTTCAGTGCTTCGTCGTCGCCGATGACTTCGCGATACTGCGCCACGCCCAAGTCCCAATCGACCGATGCCTTGGCCTTGGCCCGTTCGGCGATCAGATGATCGAGCCCCTCACGCAACTTGCCCGACGAACGCAGGTCGTACGCGCGGGCCAAAGCGAGCTGCGGGGAACCGCCATACATCTCTTCGGCGCGGGCGAAGATCTCCGCTTCCATCTCCAGGGCCTGGCTGCGGCTTACCGAAACGAGCCGCAGGAGCAGATCGAGCGGGACGCGTCGCTTCGGGTCGATCGATTTTTTAATTTCCGCCTTGGCAGTGAAAACGCGCTCGGACTCCGCCAGCAGCGTGATGTAGATGGGCAGGCTCTGAAGTTCCAGCGGATACGTGCGTTGAATCGCTTCGACGAACTCCAGTAACTTGGGCTTCTTCGCCCAGTCGCCGGTCTCGGCCATCGATCGATACCACATCGACGCCAGGTTCCCCGCCGAGGTGATGTCGCGCGACCGCTGCCACGCCTGGTGGGCCATGAGGTACGCGTCTTGCGGGCGTCCGGCGTTGGCGAGGCTCTGGGAGATCAGCACGACCGGGAGCGACCAACTCGTCGCCTGTTCGGCGACCGTTCGCCAGGATCCAAGTGCCAGCTCCGTCTCTCCCAGACGAGCGTAGGCCTCGCCTTGCATGAAGCGGATGACGGCATTGGTGGGGTCGCGAACGATGGCTTCCTTGTAAGCGCGGATGGCCTGGAGCGGGTTGTACTTTTCACCCGCGAAGCGGGCGCGCAGCGCCGTCGCCCAGGCGATCGCCGAATCGTCCTCGCGGCGTTCGGCCAGCGCGTCGATAATCGGCAAGGCCTCGTCGGCACGCTCCATCTGGGGCAGCGACATTGCCTTGTACGCCAGCAGCGCCGTGGTCGATTCGCGCGAAGCCGGGTCGAGATCCTTCAACTTCGCGATCACGTCCTCGTACTTACCGCTCTGCCAGATCCGCTGGATCAGCACTTCCTCAACGCGCGGGTCATTCGTCTCGCGGGCGGCGCGGTCGAGCAGCGTGCGCGATTCGTCGTACATGCCGATCCGCGGGTTCTCCATCAGCAAGCTGAGCATGCGGACGAATTCGGCGTCGGGCACCGGCGTTTTCGCCGCCTCGCGGATCAGCGCTTTGCCGGCTTCGAGGTCGTTGTTGATCAGATGCGCCATCGCGTCGAGCGCGACGAAACGTGGGTCCTCGGGGAACTTCAGCCGGAGGTTTGCGGCGCGGGCAAGGATGGCCTCAGGCGGCTGCTTAGCGCGGTACATCAGGTCGAGCGTTTGCTGCTGCGCCAGAAGGTCGCCGGGGGTAACTTCGGTGTAGCGGATCGACGCTTCCAGCGCCTCTTCGAGCTTGCCCGAGAGCGTCAACAGTACCGCCCGCGCCTTCAGCGCTACGACGTCCTGGGGGTCTTTCGCGAGCATGCCGTCGGCGAGGCGCAGCCCTTCGCTCGCGCCGCCTTCGACGTTGTAGCCGGGGTACAGTTCCAGGAGGATGTGCCGCGCTTCGAGGATCCGTGCCTCGTCCGTGTCGGGCGGGGAAAGGTTGAGATACTCCTTAAGAACGTACACGCCTTCGTAGATGTGCTTGCGCGTGATCTCCGGCACTTTGGCGCGGCTTTTGCCGTAGGCGAAAAGCGTTTCGGCGTCGCGACGGGTTGGGTCTTCGACGTACTTGCCGATCTTGGACAGCGCGACCTGGTAATCGCCGTCGTGGAAAGCCGCCAAGCCCTCCTTACGCAGTGCGGCGGTCTCGGCGTTCTTCTTGAAAACACTTCGGACGTACAGCCCCACCCCCAGCGCCACGACCAGTAACAGGCCCGCGGCGAGGATGGACAGCCGCCAAACAGTCTTGCGTTTCATGCGCGGGATGCCTTTCTCAGGATCAGGACGATGGTGGCCCAGACGATCTTCAGATCAAGCCACACACTCATCTTCTCGACGTACTCCAAGTCATACTTAATCCACTCCTGGAAGTCCGACCCCGCCCGGCGGGTGCGTTTGATCTGCCACAGTCCGGTAACCCCCGGCCGGACGCTCAACCTGGCTTCCCGCCAGGCGGGGCAGAACTGGTTTTCGCTGTACGGGCTGGGCCGCGGGCCGACGATGGACATGTGCCCGAGCAGCACGTTGATGAACTGCGGCAGTTCGTCGATGTCGAGCTTTCGGATGATCTTTCCGACGCGCGTGAGCCGAACATCCTTTTCCGGCGGGATGGCAAACTGCGGACCGTCGGCGATGTTTTCCTTGGCGAGCTGGGCTTTCAGCGTGTGCGCGTCTTTGCGCATCGACCGGAATTTGATGCAGGGGAATTCGCGCCCGCCCAGGGTTTCGCGGCGGTGGGTGAACAAGAACGGTCGACCGTCTTCGATCCAGATCGCCAGCATCACCAGCGGATAGACCCAGCACGTCAGCACGAGCGCGATGATTGAGAAAACGATATCAAACAGCCGTTTGAACGCGCGCCCCAGCGGCGGGACGTTTGCCGACGCGGCTTCTTCGGGGAGGGAGGTCGGCTCGAGGTTCAGCCACTGAATCGCTTCGCTCGGCGGGCGCGAGGCGGGGTCGTCCCAAATCACGGCCGGGCCGATTACGGCGGTCGTGCTGTCGAGCTTCCGGCCGGCGCCCACCCACACCGGCGCGACGATCCGCGCGCCCGGTTCGATCGACGCGGCGGGGTCGCGCCAACCCACGCCGTCCAGCCGCGCGGCGCGGGTGACGGTTACGTCCGGGCGATTCCACGATTGAACAAGATCCTGCATGAACGCGCCGAGTTCGGCACGGTTTTCGCGCTCGTAAACGTTACCTTCGGTCGACATCGTCAGCCGTTCCCCGCGATAGATAAATTTCCGCAGCCGGCGCCAGCCGGAGAGCGGGTCGGCGGCGGATTGCCAGAGCTGTGCGATCTCGCGCTCGGGCGTGAGTGCGACACGTGCCAGCCGGGGATCGACGACGTTGTACAGCCGCTGGAATCGAACGAAGCGACCGTGCTGGTCGGTGACGACGCGCTCGCGATACCCGCGCTCGCGCGTGTCGTGCAGACGGATGAACATCACCTGCGGTTCGATCCACGTCAGCGCTTCCAGGACACGCGAGAGCTTGAAGAGTACGAGCGAACGCGGGTCGGTCAGCAGGAAGAGTTCTGCGTGGCTGACGATTTCAGACGGCTCGCCCTGGCGAACCACCTGCACGCCCTGCGCGGCCCAGAACCGTGCGTGAAGCTGCACCGGATCGAGCCCCCAAATCGTCGGCAATTCCGGCGGCTGCGACGCGACCGGGACGACGGGTTGGAGGTTAGGCGATGCAACAGCTTCCATTGGAATCAGCGCGCAGTGTTTGGCGCCAGTGGCCACCAGGAGAATAACAATCAGACCGGCGTGGCGCGAAAGATCGACCGGTGATAAAAATTTTTTCTGGCCACCCGTCGCCGGGCACTTTCTCCAGCCGTTATCCGTTCCGCTTCACGCTTTTTGCGACGGCTTTAGCTACCGGCCCCAGGCGCGGGCGCGTGCCTTGCTCTTCGTGCAGCCCGTGGCCGTTGCTGCTGTCTCGGTTGGATCGCATGGAAAGTCGGCTGACCGATTTTTCGAAATCGCGCGGGTTGGCG
>Ga0105046_10009095_pt1 | contig 15555 bp, 12 predicted proteins | sample MAT03_FD_78385 | JGI IMG/M metagenome (GOLD analysis project Ga0105046, IMG submission 78385) | Freshwater microbial communities from Lake Fryxell liftoff mats and glacier meltwater in Antarctica - MAT-03 (megahit assembly) | ecosystem: Environmental > Aquatic > Freshwater > Ice > Liftoff...
AAGATCCGCCGAGAGCGGCGGATTTTTCCTCAACTCATCAATCACCATCTCAAAGAATGGGTGACCGGGCGACGACGCAAAAATCGAGTTCGCCAATTTTCCATTCCTCGTGGGAAAAAGCGGATCTGGTTCCCAGCAAAGCACAATACTTCGGTCGTAAAGATCAAAGGGCTTCAACATCTCGTAGTCCGTATCAAGATAAAGCCCGCCAACACGGTACATGAGTAGATACCGTATAACGTCGGCTCTCATGATTCCTTTTGGCAGCCGAACAAATGTGTCGAAAAAGTCAGGGAACTCACGCTGAACAAACGCCAGATTATCAGCATCCGTCCAAAGCTTATAGTTCCAATCCGGATGGAGCTTTTTCAGAGTGTCAACGTACTTCCGACAGTCGGCAGGCAGTTCTGAAGTCTTGGCGGTTTGATGAATAAGTTTTGGAATCATAGCATCACCTGCTGGTGCAGCCTATATCGGCTCAGTATAGCTTCCTAGAAGAACTTTTTGGTGGAGGCATAAGTTGTCCGGTGACGTTCATTGCTAGAAATTACGTGATAGTTGTTTCTCAGAAATACGCGTTCCAAAACCTCCGCAGTCCGCGCACCGTTGATCAAATGATAACTTGCAATCGAAAACCGCGGTCGAAATGGTTCCTTAAGGTCTTCAAGTCCCTCTAAAGCCGCTACCTCTGCTCCCTCAATATCCATCTTCACAAAATCAAGACGTTTCAGTTCGCAACGTTCCACAAGACTGAAAAGACTTTCCACTGGAACGTCCACTGTATTTACAGTAGTCGGGACTGGCGAGGTTACAATCTTGCTTGTATCTGTGTTCCCCGTCTCAAAACTTACAGAACCGCGTTCCCGCCAAAGTCCAGCTTGAACAATTTGAATATTTTGCGGATCGCCGTTTAACGCGAGAGTTCGTTTAGACAATTCCACGTTTGCCGCGTCGGGCTCTAGCAAAATAACTCGCCCAGTCGGACCCACGCACTTTGAAGCATAAATAGAAAACTCGCCTCGACAAGCCCCCGCGTCAACTACGGTCATACCAGGCTTCGGCGCCCAGTCGTCGTCATAGATGTAGCCTTCAAGGTCGTGAAAAGCAAGATACGGGTAATGCTCAAAGGCCATGCGGTGCTGGCCATCATTAACGATCCACAGGCCACTAGAATAGGAAAGACGAAAGCGTTTCAAGCTCTTGCGATTGTGACGCATACACCTGATATTTTCATATAAAAAACGGCCGAGTCGATTTGTCATTTCCACTACATTCATACATTTTAAAAAAGGCAAACGGAAAACAACGATAATTACTTCTTAAACAATTCGCTTGATACGCTTATCTTTTAATTGCAAGTAATAAATCTTGAACGCTCCACAGGCCCATTGAACGATCAAGTTCATCGTCTCCTTTGACCGAGGGATCGTCTTTGATCACTCGTTCGGGCATCGGCATACAGAACGGAGGAAGCATCAAGTTGATTGGGCGATACTGTCCAGGGACAATTTCGGAATTTACCTTTAACTTCGGATAGGTTGTTGTAAGCAACCATTTTGCACCGCTCGTGCAGACGTTTTCAAGTGATGCTGCGATTTGGCGCTTATTGAGGTGGATAAAAAGGTCGCGAACTATGACGAGATCTGCTTGAGGCAACTTGTCTGTGACGATGTTGAGCTTCATAAATTGTCGTTGTGCGTTGCCGTAAGCCGCCGTGTTCTCGGCCACTACGGATTGGACAATATCAGCGCCTATGTAGCGTTCGACCGGAAGGTCGACCTTGGATATCCAAGTTAGATCGCCACAAGGAATGTCAAGAAGAGTTCGTACTTCTAGCTCGCGACAGAGGTCCGGTAATGCTCTCCGAATGCTTCCAGTATACTCCAAATCGGAGCCAGGACCGGAACGACTTTTACCCTCGCCGCGAACCCATTCTCCATCATGATAGTAATCAGTAAAGACTGCTTCCAAGTCTTTATGCTTTAAGTCGCCGGCAGACCAAGTTCTTTTCCAATAGACTAGTCTACTTAAATACCGCATTGCAAATTGACGAAGATTAGGTGAGTTTTGCATGGTGCTAATCTCTAAGGCTAGGCATACTAAAATTATCGAACGACCATCAGCATTCTAAACTGCATTGGTCATCAAACAGGATCAAACCATCGGAGGCGGAAGTTCGTTGAGCTGGTCAAATTTCTGATTCTTTCTACTGTCTCCGATGTGATTTTGTGCTCTGCGGCTCCTGACAGTGTGCTTCTGATCACTTCGGTAAATTCCTTATCGTTGCCTACATTGACCGTTACGCCCAAATTGTACTTACGGATCGTGTGCCCGATCCAGCCAACATCAGCACCTATAATTGATTTTCCACAAGCTGCTGCACGCAAAACAATGCTTGCGGAGCCCACATGCGACGGATAGGGTGTACAAACGGTATCTACTGCACTGATTAATTCCATCATCATTTGCTGTCCAAGCCATTGATCAAGAACTAAAAGTGCTCCTCGGTCTTTTAACTGTTGCGCCTCAACGGAACACAACAAAGCCTTCACTTGTGCGTTTGTATTCCCAGCAAGTAAGAGAATAGAGTTTTCGATTCCGGCATCGTAGAACGCACGAATTAGTAAATCGATTCCTTTCCGCATTTCTAAATGGCCGAATAATCCAATTATTCTAGCGTCTATTGGTAGGTCATTACGCACGCGAACCAACTTTGGATCGATGTCAGATTGAGTATCGAACGGTTCAGGCATCGGGGCAAGGCTGAAACCACATCCTTTATACCACTCAATAGCAAATTCATCGAGATGAAACAATTTTTCCCAGGGGTAACCAATCGCGGCCATCGCGGACCTTGTGCGTTTCCATCTGGTCCACGCAGATGTTTGGTTATCGCAATAAGCCGCGGAGCACCTAAAGAGTAAACCTCGCATGGGGATATCTGGCAACCTAGCAAGCCCCAGCTTGGCTGCGACACTCATGACCTGCGCAAGTCCGTCTGCATAGGGAACGAAAATCAAGTCGGGCTTGGCACGCTGGATACTCTCCCGTAGCATCGCCAGTTGTTGCCGGAAACCTTGCAAACCGCTTGTAATTTGACCTTCTATCCAATTATCGACTTGAATCGAAGAGGCGATATCGCTGAAAAAACAATTGAACTCTTCGCTCTGACTGGCGACGCGCGTCGTGGCCAAAGTCGTATCGTAACCACGGGCAACAGCTTCATTTGCCAAAAGCGAAGCATAATGAAACCGATGCCCGTTATGATCAACTTCAAAAATGAGTAATTTGGGCATGAATGCAAATGCTTGGTAGAACTTCTTGGATCGGCAGCAGTTTCAACAACTTGCACTTATTCGCTAAAACGTATGCCGTGAGACGTACTCAAAGCCTCACTAGGCACCGCAGTCAGCGAGAATGATTACAGTCAACTGGAGCTTCGGGATTTTTGCCGTCGCATTGTTGAAATTATCACGAGCGCGGCAAGTTGCTCGCTCCAAATTAATGCGGCACGCTTGAGTCATGGTATAGCACGGCTAGCAGGCTGACGATGTGTGCCTTTGCAATGTTGCCCATACCGATTGAAGTCGATCAGGAAAAAGAATCGAAGCAAAGGCCAAAAACAGAAGTGGAGTAAATAAACCAATGCCGATAGTTAATGTGAAATCGCTAAACTTCGCCCAGCTACTCAATGTCGCATGGAGTAACAGGCCCGCACCAAGACAAAGTAATCCAACAGTTACGGGGCCACTGTATATTCCGATGATAACTTCATAGGCTGTCCGGTGTTTTCTGAACGCAACGACATTGATAAGAGGAGTAAAAACAAGATAATGAACCGATGCTGCAATTGCGGTTCCCTGAATCCCACCCCACCAGGTGGCTAAAGTGATAGATAACGCGAATGCAGTTAGCGAGGCCGTCATGACTTTGAAATAGTCTTTAAATCTGCCTTGTGCGTGTAATAATGCTTCGCCAATAAATGAAATTGGATAAACAGCTAATCCGAAACTCAAAATTGCTATAAGCTGGCCTGCAACCGACCATTTTCCACGGTATACGTGAAGAATTATTTCTGGCGCTAACAATCCCTGTGCTAAGCAAAATGGTATGAGGACTATGGGCATAACCCTGCAAACTTTAAAGGCGGCGTTTGCTTGTCGAGCAGCGTCATCCTTCATACTCGAAAAGACTGGAAACATTATGAAGTACAAATTTCCAGTCGCGATTCTTACTGCCTGTAGCGAAAGATTGTACGCGAAAAAATACTCGCCCAACAGGTTCGCGTTCACCATTCGTCCGGCTATTAAGTAGTCAATTTGACCGGCGGCTGTCCATACCCCTTGTACAGCCCAGAAAATTCCTATGTCGCGTAGAAGGTATTTGGCAACATTCTTTTTAAAGCAAAAGGTCGGTCTGAATTTGACATTTGCAAAAAGGATTAACGACGAAATTGCAGTAGCGATAATGGCCGGGACTATTAGGCTATAGGGTCCAAATCCTAGGTAAGCAAACATCATGGAGAGAATGGACGTAGCCGCAATGTTGCATAATCCGATAGCAGCAATCAGCTTGAATTTAAGTTCTGATGTGACAAATGCATTCGGAATTGCTGCAAATGACCTGAAGGGAAGAGCGATTGCACACGTCAAAATAAGAAGGGCAAGTAGATCATTTCCATGGAAAAGTTTAACCCATAAAGCAGAGCCCAATATCAAGCACGTTGCTAACGCATAAAAAAAGGTGTTTAGCCAGAACGCTGTTTGCGAAAGTGATTTAATGTGTGTAGATTTGCGGATAAGCACCGATTCAATGTTTATCGATGCGGCAATTCCAAGCGTACTAGAAATCGCTAAAGCAAGACCTGCATTTCCAAAATCCGACTCGCTTAGTTTAAACGCAAGTACAACTTGAGTCGCTAATACAAGAAAGCGTGTGACAATTACTTGCCCCGCCATTGCTAGCACACCTTGCGCGGATCTAGCACCAAGCGGACCTGGAGGCGAAGGTTTTGCGAGTCTTTTTTGTTCTGACTTGGTATTAATCGATTGTTCTATCGACAGGGCTAGGTTCATTTAAGAAGACATGACGCATCAGGAAGGGAAACCTTTTGAACCCGCAACGAACAACGTGAATAGGATTGTTTTAACAACGTTAAGCAAATAGTTTCAGGAGGAAACACTATTGTTAACTTCTTTGATTTCCTAATTTAATTGGCATGTACGCTTTCATTCCAGCGGTATTGCAAGAATTTCCGAACAGTACTTTGGATTTGCCGCCAATGTCGTATCAATAGGGTTTAGTATTTTATACCCTTCAGCCTTTAGCGTCGCAAAAATTGCTTCTGAGGTATATCCCTTGTCTTTAAGAAGTACGTTCGTCATCTCAGATAGGATCACAGGACGGCTTTGGCGTATCGTATTCATCGCGCCTTTCAAAACCATTCCTTCGGCACCTTCGGTGTCGATTTTCATAAAGCCAGGGTTCAAGTCGTGCAGGGCAACTAAAGAATCTATGGTTTGTGCAAGAACTTCAATTTCATGTTTTTCACTTATTGCAACTGACGGGTGAATAATACGGCCGATAGAGGAGTATTCTTCTCTGCCTAGAACGACTGATATGGAACATTTTCCATTGGAGTCGGACGCAACACCCTTAAACGTTTCGATACGGCCGTCTAATCGATTCAGGTTGATGTTCTTGACCAGTCGCTCAAAAGCGCCATCAGTTGGTTCCACCGCGAGTACTTTACCGCTAATTTGCTTTGCCATTAGGCAGCTAAAAAACCCTACGTTTGCTCCGACATCGATAGCGTCACGATCTCGATCAATATATTTTTTAACAATTCTTGCGAGCTCCGGTTCATAGCAACCTGTCGAAACAATTCGTTGGAACAAATCCGACGTGACCGGCAGTCTGAAGACACCGTCAAACTCCTCAAGTCGAATTAGCGGGTCCTCTGCTAACAGAGACGATATATTTTGAAATATAAGCCCGGCACTTGAGTCGCCGGATTTCGCGAACGATGAGAGCTTTCGGAAAAGTCGCCAACTAGGTTTGAGCCATTGGAGATTATCTCTGCTTCTCAAATGATCAACCCAAGTACGATCGTCTTTTCCCATGTTCCGTGAAGTTTCTATGGTTGGTCTTCTTTAAAATAAGAAACAATTTGATCGACAAAATTTAAGGTGACTCTAAACGATGAGCGGCAACCAAAAGGAATGGCTTTAGTTGTGCTTATCGGGCCTCGCACTATCGCGATTTTAGGTGCAGCTGAGTACGGCATTTTTACTCAATGTGAGTAAGATTTTGACAGTCGACGTGCGAGAAATCGATTCAGTCCTGGCGTCTTGTGAATGAGCCAGCGTGCGACAGCTTTTGGTCGAGAGAAAAATCGTTTTCGGTCTGTTGCAATTGCATGACGATAAAACTGGTCAGAGGTGCTGGTGTCGCCTAACGCGTCTAGATACGAACAGTGCCCAAGTAGCATCGCTGCCGTTTGCCATCGGACTTCGGACTCGGAAACTTGTTCAGACAATTCGAGGTATGAATTCATCTGAATTCGCATGTTGGTGAATGAAGCAATAAAGTCTGGACTTCGCCATGTTTCGCGCATCGTGTGCTGCGGATGGTGACGGTAGCTGGAGAGGATCGTGGGTATCTGCACAATATCCCAGTTCCGCGCGATCCGCGCATTGTATTCTTCGTCAGCGCTATATTGATACCGTCCTGACGGCAGGCCCGCTTGTTGGATTGCCAGTGAGTTGTAGATTGTTGAGGAACAAGGAATTTGGCTTTGGCAACGCTGTACGGCAATCGTTCCGCGACTAGACACAACCGAGTGTTTTAAAACAGTACCCGAGTGGATTAGATTGCCATCCGAATCAATTTGATGCGAGCTGCTAAAAATTAGCCCGGAGGTTGGGTGCGCATCGATGGCCGCCACAGCCGCAGGCACGGCGTTTTCACTATAGATGTCATCAGAATGCAGTATGGCGATCCAATCAAACTGAGCCGACTGTGCAACGCAAGCTTGAAAGTTGCCAATGTAGCCTTGGTTTTCAGGATGCCGTACGTACGTAATCGTGTCTCCTAAACTTGACAGGTACGCTTGCGACTGATCGGTCGACGCGTTGTCGAGGACGACAAGTCGAGTTTGATCGGTTAATTGCGGTAGTACGCTTTCGACACACTGTTTTAGTAATTCGCCTCGATTCCAGGTTGGGATGCAAATTCCCAGCTTCTTCTTCGGCATAGTGACTTCAATCGCTGCTTTATTTCCAAGGCTCATTGAGAAATCTCTGGCACATAACGCATGACTTCGTTATCTCGATATTGAACTTTTCCCGTAAGGAGCTTGCCAGTTGCGTTCCAACGGTTCCACCATTCTGAACAGAATACAGAAATTGAGGTCGGGCGACCGGTTCCGAGATTTTTGAACTTCGCTATCCCGATAGTAGTGTCGCTCACGGAGCATTCTCGGAGTAGTTGCGACGCAACCTCCTCTACGGGTACAAAATCTCGGACTTGCTCTCCTTTTGTCATAGGAAAATCCTCTCCAGCCAGCGCGGCTTTTCGCAGGGACGGCCAAAGTCGACCTTCGGACTCTCCTTCGCCAAATACTTGAAAGATTCTGTGTACTGATAGTTTTAACTTCAATTCAGTTGTCAAAGAAGCGAAGGCGATTGAGGCGGCTGCCTTAGAAGCTGGATAAGTTGCGGTCGGTTCTAGCGGTGCATTTGGGGGTATAAAGTCGAATCTTTCGCCCGCTTTACCGTACTCAAAACAACTACCAGCTATAACAAATCTTTCTACGTCGGCCTTGTTCGCTGCGCGAATCATGGAAATTGGTGCTGTAAGATTCCAATATAAACATTGCTCCAAGCTATCGTAAGGAACGTTTGGTGTGTGTGCGGCAAGATGAACTACGGCATCTACTCGATCAAAGTCCTCAGGAATCAACTCGTCAATTGGCTTGGTAAGCCAGGTCGGCTCTAAGAGCAGACTGATTCTTGGTGTACTGAGAGCATTGCGTCGTAAACCAACTACATGACAACCGGCCGCCAACGCTTGTTGTACGAAATGCGATCCTATAAAGCCGGTAGCGCCTGTAACAAACAATCGCATGATCTATATCGTAGCCATTCTAGAATGGTGAGTCGAACGCAGCGAATGACGGGTGGAGCATGTCCCTTTGAGAGAGCTCAACTGAATCCATTCTAGTCGTCCAGTTAAACCCGAAGCTGTCCCAACGAATCCCCATGTCGCAGATCGGATTGTGTTCTCGGTCCGTTTTGTAAACTACACAGCTGTTATCAGCTAGGCTCAAGAATCCGTGCGCGAAACCGATCGGAATCCAAACCATGAGCCGGTTGACTGCACTCAATTCAACTGAGAATGTCTTTCCGTAAGTTGGCTCATTTTTCCTAAGATCCAATAGTACGTCTAGAATGTTTCCCTCGGTGCAATAAACAAATTTTTGGTGTTCAAATGGTGGAGTTTGAAAGTGCATACCTCGAAGAACGTCTTTTTTTGAGACAGAGAAAAACTCTTCTCGCAGCTTAAATTCAATACCAACGTGCTGAAAACGCTCTGCATGGTAAGTTTTTACAAACTCCCCTCTCAAGTCGCTGTGTCGAAAGGGTGCAATTACAAATAGTTGACGAAAGGGCGTATCGATGAATTGCATTTAGCGTAACGGCGTTGAGTTGGTGCCGTTTCCTTCGCGGAGCGACGAGCGACAACGGTTTTCTAGCGGTGGAGTTTTTTCAAGGATAATTGGATCGAACAATTATGACTGAGTTGAAGCGATCCTTCAGGTGATCGAAAACGATAACTACCGTCTAACAATTCCCACATTTGCGTTTCTTGAGTGTCAGGATCTAGCACCAGATAGAATGCGACTCCATGACGCTCGTATAATTCAAACTTACTAGTAAGGTCTCTTGATCGGGTTGATTTCGAGAGTATTTCGATAACTAGCTTGGGTGCAGATGTGGCAAACGTTTCGGGGATGTTGCCACACAGAATCATCAAATCTGGGCGAACGACGGTGTCGTCACTGATAATCCAGTCGAGTTCGACAAATACTTCCCAGTCCCTACAAAACGATTTTTCTAGGGCTTCGATAAAGACGTGTGAACATCTCGCCACCAGTCGCTGGTGTTCTCCAAAAGGGGACGGCGTCATAGCTATCGGTATACCTTCCCAAAGTTCCCAGTCGCCTTCCCATTGCCGGTAGTCGTTTAAGGTGTAGTGCGGGATGTATTTCGGAGCGGGCACGTTGCGAAGACTGTTAGATTCTTGAGACGGGTTGTTTACAAAAAGATTGAATGGATTCGATGATATAGTCAAGCATGGGTCGGCTTAGGCCTGGATAGGTTCCTATGAAGATCGTTCGGTTCATGATTTCATCTGCCCCGCTCATATCGCCGACAACTCGAATGGCTCCTGGGTTATCATGTTTGAGTTGCACGAAGGCAGGTTGTCTTAGTAAATTGCCCCCGAAGAGCATGCGGTTTCCGATCTTCTTTTCGTCCAAGAACTTGGCAAAGTCGGTGCGGTTAAACGGAGCTTCGGGACGGATCGACATTTTGAATCCAAACCAAGAGCAATCGGTGCGGCAACCGGTGGAATCCCACTCGAAAGAACCGTCACTGTTCCAACTTGTCGCATGGGTTGGCAACGCAAATTCGATGTACTCTTCCAAGTCTGCTAGTCCTGCTCGCAGAATCTGCCAATTGTCTTTGCGTGCTTGAATGAATGCAGGGAGCTTTTCGAGTTGCACGCGACCAATCGCGGCTTGTGTATCCAGTGGTTTGAGGTTGTATCCAAGGTGCGAGTAGATGTACTTATGGTCGTAGCCTTCTGGTAATTCACCCAGTTGCCAGCCGAATCGCTTATTGCAAGTGTTGTCTTTTCCTGACGGACACCAACAATCGCGTCCCCAATCACGGAAGCTTTCCACCAAGACCTTTAACGCAGCTTGTCGAACGATACTGACGGCACCGCCTTCACCCATGGTGAGGTGGTGCGGAGGGTAGAAGCTTTGGGTTGACAGGTCTCCCCAGCTACCGGTGTATTTGGTAAGGCTTCCGTCGGGATTGCGAGGCTGTTTCGGGTAATCAGCCACGAGCGGTGAATTCGCAGGGAGTGTGTAAGAGCATCCGAGAGCATCGCAGTTGTCTTCGATCAACCATAAATCATGCTGTTTACAAAACTGAAGCGTTGCCGACAGATCGAATGGATTACCAAGCGCGTGAGCCATCATTACAGCTTTCGTTTTTCCGGGAACGTAAGCGTCTTCAAGTTGATCGCAGCGCGCGTTCCCTGTAATGGGATCTGCGTCGATGAAAACTCCGGTCAAACCTTGTTGAAGTAAAGGTGAAACGGTCGTTGGAAAGCCTGCAGCGACGGTGATAACTTCGTCACCGGGGCGCAATCGTTTGTCGGCGGGTAGTTTGTGGCTGGTTAAGGCTGCGATTGCTACCAAGTTTGCACTAGAACCCGAGTTCACTAACAAGGACTTTCGAACACCGAGGAAATCCGCGAGTTGTGTTTCAAACTTATCGCCTTCTGGACCGAGTGTTAGCCAAAAATCAAGCGTACTTGAAACCGCCGCTTCAACCTCGCGTTCATTGAATACGCGCCCGGCATAAGGAACAGTCGTTTCACCTGGAATAAATTCAGGTCCGTTGAGCTCGTCGCCCGGACGATTTTGACGGTGAACGCGGCGCGAGTACTCTCGTGTTAACTCGAGAATACGGGCCTTCAGCTCTGATGTTTCAACATGATTCACAGGATCAGTATTCCAATTACATTGTTTGCTTCGTAAAAGACGCCCACGCACGTCCGCCGCGAGTTGCGTCAAGTTCGTAGTCATTTAACTGTGCAGCCGTAATGGCTTTTGCATCATCGTTAGATTGAACCGATTGATACCAATCCACTGTTTTCAGAATGGTGTGTTCGAAATCCCACGTAGGAGCCCAAGCGAGCATGTGAAAAGCTTTTTCGATGGCAAGGTTCAGCTTTGAAGCTTCATGCGGAGCTTTCGGGTCCGACAAATCCTCCCATGTTCCTCCGGTGTAATTTAGAATTGCTTGAACAACGTCCGCAACTGTGCGGTTGCTGGCGAGATCCGGCCCAAAATTAAAGGCCGACATCAATTCTTGAATTCCAAAGCCCGAGCGAGCCGGCCGATCTAAACATGCTGCTAACCAAAGATAACCTGACAGCGGTTCGAGAACGTGTTGCCAAGGGCGGTTTGCAAGTTTGTTTCGAACCGGCACTGGCTTTCCCGCAAAAATTGCCCGGAAGATATCTGGAACGATTCGGTCCAACGCCCAGTCGCCACCACCAATCACGTTTCCGGCTCTCCCAGATGCGATTTTTTGACGCGTCTGCGCTGCAAAGAAAGACCTACGATAGGCGGCGGTTACCAATTCCGCACAACCCTTGGACGCGCTATATGGGTCGTAACCCCCCATCGCGTCTTCTTCGCGATAGGAGTGAAGCCATTCACGGTTCTCGTAACACTTATCAGTTGTAACAACGACGCAAACACAAGCGTGATCGACGCGTCGAATGGCATCTAAAACCTTGACTGTCCCCATAACGTTCGTTTCAAAAGTCTCGACCGGGATCTCAAACGAAAGTCGAACCAACGGCTGCGCAGCTAAATGAAAAATGAATTCTGGTCGCAACTTGTCGATTGTCGCTACAAGCGATTCCGAGTCTCGAATGTCACGGCGAGTATCGGACGCAAGTCGGACACTGAGATCTAGTGAATCAAATAGTCGTTCATGAGGTTTCGGATCAAGTGCGTACCCATGCACCTCAGCTCCGAGTTTTAAAAGCCATTGGCAAAGCCAGCTACCTTTGAAGCCAGTATGGCCGGTTACGAGGACCGAACGATTTTGATAGCAGGAGTCGAACAAAGCGTAATCTTAATCTTTTATTACGGCCGCGAAAATCTTAACGATCCCATTTGCACCAAGGAGCATTCCCACTGCTCCAAAGAGATTCAAGCTCATTTTTGTCGCGCAGCGTGTCCATGGGACGCCAAAAACCTCGATGGCGATATGAGGACAGCTGCCTGTCTTTCGCGAGCGTCATCAGCGGTTCTTGCTCCCAAATGGTGTGATCGTGGATTTGCACATGGTCTATCGCTTTTGGTTCAAGCACGAAGAAACCTCCATTGATCCAAGCGCCGTCTCCTTCGGGCTTTTCTTGGAACGCGGTAACACGATTGATATCCTTGTCTTGGAACGTCAGTGCTCCGTACCTGCCTGGAGGCTGCACCGCCGTCAGCGTAGCCAATGTTCCAGATTTTAGATGAAAATCAATCGATGCTGTTATGTCAATATCCGCAACTCCATCCCCGTAAGTGAAGCAGAATGTTTGGTCGTGTAGATAGGGACGAACGCGGGCAAGGCGTCCGCCGGTCATCGTCTCGTCACCAGTGTCGACTACCGTGACTCGCCAAGGTTCAGCTTTTCGGTGATGAACCTCCATGCTGTTGCGGCTCATGTCGAACGTGACATCTGACATATGTAGAAAATAGTTGGCGAAGTATTCCTTGATCACATACCCCTTATAGCCCGCGCATATAATGAAATCATTGATTCCGTGCGCGGAGTAGATTTTTAAGATATGCCAAAGAATCGGACGACCGCCAACCTCGATCATTGGCTTCGGCTTCAGATGCGTTTCCTCAGAAATCCGTGTCCCAAGGCCTCCGGCTAAAATTACGGCCTGCATACTCGAATTCAATCGCACGGTCGACATAGGTGATTCAAGGTAGAGGACGAAGACACAAAAACACGAAAAATGGACACGACGCGACTACTCGCTCATGGCCGTGAGCAGTTGCTCAAATCGCAAGTCTTTAGGGGCGATCTTCCGCCCAGCCCGAGCTTGTTGTCTCGCTTCGGGTAGATTCCCAGCCGCCCTTAACGACACGGCGTATTGGTACCTTGCCTCGAGATTGGATGGTTGAATGGCAACCACCTTTGCAAGGTTCTCTGCGGCAATTGTAGGTTGCTCGCGTTTCGAATATATCTTGGCAATAAGCATTAATCGATTGGCTCGCATCACTCGATCCGCGGGAAGCTCTCGTTGTAAAATTTCGGCAGCACGTCCCAACATGGCTCGATCCGGCGACGTTTTTGTTAACTCTCTCTCGACAACGATCGAAACGGCATCAGGACTTTCAGGAAGCAAGTCTGACGCCGACAACGGCCCGTTCTCATTAATGCTTTGCAATACCGCCAGTGTGATTCCAGGATCAAGTCTCATTGCTGTTTGCCAAGCTCGCTTTGCGACGTCCCATAGATAGCCTTCGGATGCGAGCTGACCGGCAAGAAGTAGGGAGCGACTGTTTCGACTTCGCAAAACGATCATTCGTGACAATAGACGAGCACTTTGCTCAGCAGAGCCTCCCGCAAAATCGAGCCCTGCAAGCGTGGCATGAGTTTCCGCAGAGAGTGGACAATAGAGGAGTGCCTCAAGTGCTCGAAATCTTGCCGAGGCAAGCTTTGCGCCAAATTCGACACGCCGCTCCTGAAGAACGATGTCAGTTGCCTGAACCGTGTCTAGCAGCGAAGCGATTGACTCGTCCTTCGAATCAGAGATAGGGAAAAGTGGCTCGGCTGAGGAACGTTTGCCAGTTGTTTCTCCGGACTCAATCGAGTTCAGCGGTGAGGCAGCCTCTTCCCCTGCCGACTGATACCAGATGGAACGAAGCACTAGCGGTGCGAGCTTACGATAACTGGCAACCCAGTCCGAATTGTTCGGATCCTGCATGGCGTCACGCGCGGCCTTGTAACGGGCCGAATCGACAGTCAATTTCGAGAGTTGCAACTGTGAGTTAAAGTCATCGGGGTGCGTTGCAACGTGACTCTGCAAGCCCAGTTCTATTTCCTGGGCAATGATGGGATTGAACTGCGGCCCGCGAGGAAGAATCCTCGCCAGCCGGCGAAGGTGATCTGCATTCGCCTCGGCCGAAAGGTGACTGATGGATGGCAGAAGAAATAGTGCGCAGAGCAGCAACATAATGAGACCGGTGAAAAATGGCCTTTTGTTGTTTTTAATGAAACTGTCATGGGGATCGCTCTCGCGGTTGGGAGCCGATCGATCGGATTTTCGCTGACGAACATCGACGAAGAATCCGATCACGGAGCATCGGCCCACAACACCACCCACCATAAGCGCACCAACAATTGAATTCGCAGGTATCCGCACACCAAAATCGAAGAATTGGCTAACGAGAATTGCTCCCAGCGCGAACCATCCGGCCGTCGCCAAGCCATGATCAATCGGATCTGGACTCGAATTTAGATTTCGCAGAGCTTTTATAAAAATGGCGGCGGCAACCGTTGCCAAAACGACGCCTATCAATCCCATTTCAACAAACCACTCAAGCCAAAGGTTGTCCGCATTGACGAACCAGGACCCGCCACTGAATTGTTGGAAAGGCAAGTACGCATACCGGTAACATCCGGCGCCCCAACCGACCAACGGTTGTGCCATACCAGCCTGCCAACCATCCTTCCAATGATCCCATCGACCGTCCTGCAAGCCCGTCTCAAGGATGGATGAGTCGGGAGTCTTTTGCAATCTTTCAATCGAAGTCGCTGGCAGCTCGAATTTTAACAAAAGGATCGTGGCCATCAGCCCAACGAAAAAGAATGCAGGGATTAGACCTTTCCCTTTGTGAAGCGATTGAACAATTCCGAATGCCATGAGGAATCCGGCAAGAGCTCCCACCAAACCTCCTCGAGAGCCGCAAGCCAACAGCCCTGACGCACAAAGCAGTGCACACACAATTGCAACCATTGCGATGCGGTCGAAAATCACATCCAAGAGTTCGCGAAACGGGAATTCATCGCCATCAATTGTCGCTCCCGACATCGCTGCAAGACGCCAGGCGATGAGACCGACGCTCGCGGCCATCCCAAAGTTCATTAAGACCGCTGCACTGCTTCGATTTACGAAAGATCCAAATGGAGCTCCCCCATAGATGCTTTTAATACCCCAGACCGTCGCCGACGGATCGGCAAGTATCTGATAGATACCAAATCCAGCTTGAATCGCCCCGGTAAACGAGATTCCGATCAATAAGATTGTCACGGTACTGCGGGTAACGAAAACCATCGAACCAATTGCAACATAGGCGGTGATGATCGACATCAATGCAGCGGTTTCTTTGGTAAGCCAGGGCGCTATGGAGATCGGATGGGTTCCCAAGTGACCTGAGGAATTCATCGCCGCCTTGTCATTGGGTACAAACGCGATGATCTCAACCGCCTCCGCATACGCGGTTGCCGACCCAGAGGCGAGGATCGAGCTGGGCAACGGCACCAGTTGTAAAACGGAGAACAGGGAAATTAGCAGCAGTACGGCAACCAACGAATGTGTATTCAAAGATACCCTTCCGCCAGTTGCGACGCATACAATGATCGCAAAGACAAGCGAAACGGCACCGGCGCAACCTAGAGCCCACTGCGTCCATGGGAGCACACCTCCGCTGTCAGCCGCAGCAAAGGCTGGAACGGC
>Ga0105046_10009096_pt1 | contig 15554 bp, 11 predicted proteins | sample MAT03_FD_78385 | JGI IMG/M metagenome (GOLD analysis project Ga0105046, IMG submission 78385) | Freshwater microbial communities from Lake Fryxell liftoff mats and glacier meltwater in Antarctica - MAT-03 (megahit assembly) | ecosystem: Environmental > Aquatic > Freshwater > Ice > Liftoff...
CGCGTCACCGACCAACGGAGGCACAACGCGTCCGAGGCGACCGCTCCGTTCCTTCACGTAGTCGCGCGAGTCGAGCCCGACGGCCGCGAATGCCAAGCGGCAAAAATCGGCAATATCGTGCGGAATTCCTGTCGAAACGACGTAGTCGTTCGGCGTTTCGTATTCCACGATCAGGCGCATGGCTCGCACGTAGTCGGGCGCCCAGCCCCAATCGACGACGGCCGACAAGCTGCCTAGTTCAAGGCTGAATGGGGCGTCGATCGCGGCGGACAGGGCAGCTTGAATCGCTCCGCGTACGATGCGCTGCGAGACGAACTTCTCTGCGCGAAGCGGCGATTCGTGGTTGTAGAGAAAGCCGTTGGACACGTGCAGGCCGCGCTGCCTGTAAAAGCGCCCCAGCTCGACGCCGGCGACCTTGGTGATGCCGTAGATGCTGACGGGGCGCAGCGGGGTCGTTTCGTTCTGCACTGCCGCGTCGGGTTCTCCGAAGACATGAGACGAAGCCGCGTAGAAGGCGCGAGCGTCGGGGCAGAGGCGCGCCAGGGCATCCAGCACGTGCGCCCAGCCCACAACGTGCACTTCTTGGCTCTTTTCGAGTAGCCGCGGCGGGTCGTCGTTCGTGCTTTCTTCCGACGAGTGATGCAGGGCTGCGAGGTAGAAGACTGCCGTCGGTCGAAGCCCGTCGATGCACGCGTCCACGGCTGCGCGATCGAGCAGATCGAGTTCTGAAAACGGAGGCAACAGCGGCACGCTCTGCGTCACGCCGCCGAGATCGACGCCGAGTACGCCCCAGCCATGGGCGACCAGCTCGGCGGTGAGCAATTGCCCATCCTGACCGGCACTGCCCACGATGAGAGCGGTCTTCATGACGCGCCGACGAACTCGATTTGGGGCAAGGGGAACAGCAGCTGCCCGCCCTGATCGAGGAAGCTTTTTTGGTTCTGGAGGAAGACGCTGCGGAAGTGCCAAGGCAAGACCATGAGCACGTCCGGCTTCTGGGCAAGCGCGTCGGCCTCACTGCAAATCGGCAACAGTGTGCCCGGCGTGAAGCTGCCGAATTTGTCCGGGTTTACTTCAGCGATGCCGGCCAACAGATCGCTGGTGATGCCGCAATATTGGAGGACGACGTTGCCCTTGGTCGACGCGCCCAAGCCGTAGACCTTCTTGCCTTCGCCCTTCAGGCGTTCGAGCGTGGCGCGCAGTTGCGTGCGGTGATCCGCAACCGTCTGACGAAAGGCGGGCCAGGTTTCGGGCGTCTCGAGGAACGCTTCTTTGGCCAAGAGCTCCGCGACGAGCGGATCGTCGCCTTCACCTTTTTCGACCGTGACCGCGAAGCTGCCGCCGTTGACGTCGTTGAACTGCACGTTGGTGATGCGTAGACCGGAGCGTGAGGTCATCCACTGGATCTGCCGCAGAGCGTAGAACTCGAGGTGCTCGTGGCAGACCGTGTCGTAGCTGTTCGTCTCCAGCATGAGCGGCAGGTAGCTTTGCTCCAGGTGCCAGATGCCGTCGTCGGCCAACACGGAGGCGACGTCGCGCACGAAATCCAAGGGCGACGGCAAATCGTAAAACATCGAAATGCTGGTCACGATCTTGGCTTTGCGCTCGCCGATGGCCTGCTTGAAGGTTGCAGCCGAGAAGAAGTCCGCGACGGCCGTGATGCCGGGCGGGTGAAAGCGCCTGAACTTGTCGGAGGTCGGGTCGATGCCCAGGCGTGTCACGAAGTCGGGATACTGGCCCAAGGTCGTGCCGTCGTTGCTGCCGATGTCCAGCACCAGATCACCCGGAGCGAGCGGTCGTCGCTGGGTCAACCAAGCGACCTTGGCCGAGAGGTGCCGAACCATCGAGGCGTTGAGGCCACTGCGATAGCCGTACTGGTCGCCGTACATCTCGCCGAGATCGTAGGTGTCGGCCAGCTGCACGAGCCCGCAGGTATCGGCGCCGCCCACGCACTTGACGAGCCGCAGGGGTCCGACGGTCAACGACTCCGTCGGGTCTTTGGGGAATCGACCGGTGAGCGCCTGCTCGCCCAAATCGAGGACGGTGACGAGCTGCGCGTTGCCGCAGATGCGACAGAAAGTGAGGGGAGTGCTGGAGCTCAAGGAAACCTCGGTATTGCGGATTATCGGTGGTGACGCTGCGGCGGGTGGCTGGCAGCTTCGAAGTCGGCCTGGGCCATGCCCCGCACGAGTTCGGAAAAAGTAGTCTGGGGCTTCCAGCCCAGCTTCTGGCGGGCCTTGGTGGCATCCCCCAAGAGCGACTCGACTTCGGCCGGTCGGAAGTAGCGCGGGTCGACGCGCACGATCACGCGGCCCGTCGTTTCGTCGGTGCCGATTTCGCTTTCGCCCTGACCGGACCAGGCGACCGTGATCCCGAGCTCGCGCGCCGCCAGCTCCACGAACTCTCGCACGCTGTGCTGCTCGCCCGTGGCGATCACGAAGTCTTCGGCCTGCTGTTGCTGCAGCATGAGCCACATGGCTTCGACGTAGTCCCGAGCGTGGCCCCAATCGCGGAGCGAATCGATGTTGCCCAAGTAGAGGCAAGCCTGCGTCCCGAGCTTGATGCGCGCGAGCGCGCGCGTGATCTTGCGGGTGACGAACGTCTCACCGCGGCGCGGCGATTCGTGGTTGAACAAGATGCCGTTGCAGGCGTACATGCCGTAGGCTTCGCGGTAATTCACCGTGATCCAGTAGGCGTAAAGCTTGGCGACGCCGTAGGGGCTGCGCGGGTGAAAGGGCGTCGTTTCGCGCTGCGGGGTCTCCTGGACCAGGCCGTACAACTCCGAGGTCGACGCTTGGTAGTAGCGCACGCTCTTTTCGAGGCCGAGCGTTCGGATTGCTTCGAGCAGGCGCAGGGCGCCGACGGCGTCGGAGTTGGCCGTGTACTCGGGCTCTTCGAAGCTCACGGCGACGTGGCTCTGGGCTCCCAGATTGTAGATCTCGTCGGGTCGCACTTTGCCGACGATGTGCAGCAAGCTGGTCGAATCCGTCAGATCTCCGTGGTGAAGAAAGAATCGACGATCGACCTGATGCAGTTCTTCGTGGAGGTGGTCGATGCGGGCCGTGTTGAAGGTGGAGGCGCGGCGCTTGATGCCGTGGACCTCGTAGCCCTTCTCGAGCAAAAACTCGGCTAAATAGGCGCCGTCTTGGCCGGTGACACCGGTGATGAGAGCTTTTTTCTTCACGTTTTGCTGGGCTCCGAAGGGGAGTCAGCATAGCGGCGGGCTCAGCCGGTAGAAAGCGCCAGCGTCTCGCGGACTGCCAGGGAGAAATGCGGGAACGCGCCCAAAATGGCCTCGCTTTTCGTCAGATCCAGGGTGCTGAAGGCGGGCCTCGGGGCGGGCCGCGGAAATTCGTCACTGCTGCAGGGATCGACGGTGGCCGTCGTGCCCAGCACGTCCCCGATCGTGCGCGCCAGCTCGTACCAGCTGCACTCCCCGCCGTCGGTCAGGTGGAAGGTGCCTGACGCCTTGGCTTCGACTAGGCGCAAGCTCGCCTCGGCGAGCCAGAGTGAACTGGTGGGGCGGCCCCGTTGATCGTCCACGACCTGGACGCGCGGCTTTTCGCGCAGCAGCTTTGCCATGGTGAGCACGAAGTTCTTGCCCCACGGCGCGTAGACCCAGCTGGTCCGAATCAGCAGGTACCGGCAACTCGACGCCTCGAGCAGCTCTTCGCCGACCGCCTTCGAGCGGCCATAGGCGTTGATGGGGCGACGCACGCCGTCCGTTGGGTAGGGTTCGCGCGCCTGGCCGTCGAACACGTAGTCGGTGCTGAAGTGTACGAGCGTCGCGCCTGCGTCGCTGCAGGCGGCGGCCAAGCGCCCGACGGCCAAGCCATTGGTCTCGGTGGCCGCGCCTTCGTCGCTCTCCGCGCCGTCGACGTTCGTGTAGGCCGCGCAGTTGATTACGACTCGAGCGCCTTCGACCGCGCGCACGGTCGCGTCGGCATCTCTCAGATCCAACTCTTTGCGATCCAGCGCCAGAAACGAACTCCCGCGCGCGCTCAGATTCTGGACGAACGCGCGGCCCAGCATGCCGGCAGCCCCAAGGACGACGTAGTCGACCACTAGCGCGCTCCGTATTGGGGCAATCGTTCGCGCGGAATTTCGCGAAGAAACGGCGCTGCTTCGTCCTTGGGCGACAGCGTGAACGAGCCGGGGGGCCAGCTGATGCCAACGTCGGGATCGTCGTAGCGCACGCTACACTCGGCTTCGGGATGGTAGCTGTCGGTACACTTGTAGGCAAAGTGCGCCGTCTCGCTCAGCACCACGAAACCGTGAGCGAAGCCTGGCGGGATGTAGAGCTGCAAATGGTTCTCTTCGTTCAGCTCGCGACCGACCCAGCGTCCGAACGTGGGCGATCCGACGCGCACATCCACGGCGACGTCGAAGACGGCGCCCGTCAGCGCCATGACCAGTTTGCCTTGGCCGTGGGGATTTTGCAGATGGAGGCCGCGCAGCGTGCCGCGTGCCGAGAGCGAAACGTTGTCTTGAACGAAAGGTGCGCCAATTCCAGCAGCCGTGAATTTCGCTTCCGACCAAGTCTCGGAGAAGTACCCGCGCTGATCGCCAAAGACGCGCGGCTCGATCAGCAAGAGTTCGGGGATTTCGAGCGGGGTGACCTTCACGTGCTGCTCCCCAGCAGGCCGAACAGGTACCGCCCGTAGGCGGTGTTCTCGAGCGGAGTCGCCAGCTTTTCGAGCGTAGCCGCGTCGATCCAACCGTTGCCGAAGGCGATTTCTTCGGGGCAGGCGATCATCAGACCCTGACGATCTTGAACCGTTTGCACGAACTGGCTCGCTTGCAGCATCGTTTCCGGTGAACCAGTGTCGAGCCAAGCGACACCACGCGCCAACTTGACGAGGCGGATGTCGTTCAGTTCGAGGTAGACCCGATTCAAATCGGTGATTTCGAGTTCGCCGCGTGCGGAGGGCTCGAGAGAGCGAGCCAGGTCCGACACGCGCTGGTCGTAGAAATAGAGACCGGTGACCGCGTAGTTGCTCTTGGGCGCGGCAGGTTTTTCTTCGAGCCCGACTACCTTACCGGTCGCGTCGAATTCAGCGACGCCGTAGGCGCTGGGGTTGTTGGTGTAGTAACCAAAGATCGTAGCGCCTCCGCCTGTTTTGGCGCGCTCTGCGGCGGCACGCATCTCACCTTGCAGCCCAGCGCCGTAGAAGATGTTGTCGCCGAGGACCAAGGCACAGGGCTCACCGGCGATGAAGTCGCGGCCAATCAAGAACGCTTGCGCCAGCCCGTCGGGGCTGGGTTGCACCGCGTACTCGATGCGCATGCCCCAGGCGGAACCGTCACCCAGCAGGCCGCGAAAGGCGGCAGCATCGTGCGGCGTGGTGATGATCAACACCTCGGAGATGCCCGCCAGCATGAGCACGCTGAGCGGGTAGTAGACCATGGGCTTGTCGTACACGGGCACTAGCTGCTTGCTCACCGCCTTGGTGATTGGGAACAGCCGACTGCCCGTGCCACCGGCCAGAACGATGCCTTTCACGAGCTGCGTCCTTCGTAGTTCTGCTCGAGCCAGTTGCGGTAGGCGCCGGAGGTGACGGCGGCTACCCAGCTTTCGTTGTCCAGGTACCAGCGGACGGTCTTCCGCAGCCCCGAAGCAAGGGTCTCGGTCGGCTGCCAACCGCACTCGCGGCGAATCTTCGACGCGTCGATGGCGTAGCGCAGATCGTGTCCCGGCCGGTCCTTGACGAAGGTGATCAAGTCCAAGAGTTCCTTTTCCGTAGCAGCGGTTTCTTCGGCCAAGATGCGGCAAACGCTGTGCACCAGGTCGATGTTGCGCGCTTCGGAGTTGCCGCCCACGTTGTAGGTCTCGCCAGGCTTGCCCTTTTCGATCACGGCCCAGATGGCCGAGACGTGATCCGTCACGTAGAGCCAGTCGCGCACGTTGAGGCCAGCCCCGTAAACGGGCAGCGGCTGCCGCGCGAGCGCCTTCTGGATCATCAAAGGCAGCAGTTTTTCCGGAAACTGAAGCGGACCGTAGTTGTTCGAGCAGTTGGTCAGCTTCACGGCGAGGCCGTAGGTGCGGTGGTAGGCGCGCACCAAGTGATCGCTGGATGCCTTGGAGGCAGAATAGGGGCTCGAGGGATCGTAGGGTGTGGTCTCGGTGAACAACCCGGTCTCGCCGAGCGAGCCGTAGACTTCATCGGTGCTGACGTGGTGAAAGAGCACTTCTTTCTTCTTGGCCAGTGCGCGACACGCCTCGAGCAGCTGAAACGTGCCCATCACGTTGGTGCGAACGAACGCTTCGGGGCCCAGGATGCTGCGATCGACGTGGCTTTCGGCCGCGAAATGCACGACCAGATCGGGCGCGGCGTCGAGCACCGTCTCCAGGATGGCGGGACCGTCGGCGATGTCGATCTTCCGAAAGGAGTAATTCGACCGTTCGGCGATGGCGGCGACGCTCATCGGGTTGGCCGCGTAAGTGAGCGCGTCGACGTTGATGAAATGGTCGGTGGGGCGGGAAGGGACCGAAGAATTCAAGAAGTTGGCGCCGATGAAACCCGAGCCACCGGTGACGAGCACTCGCATTCTTTCATCAGAGCAAGCCTGTGGGGTGGGTGACAAGTCGCGCCGTTGTTGTCCGCCGCAATGCCCAGAAACGACCCTCCCCCTTTCAGGAAACTGCCAGGGGGGAAACAAACGACGCGCAACACTTTACGGAGACGCGGAGCGCTGCTCTTGTCCGCGCAGATGTGCGGCTTGACGGGTTTTTGGCAGAGCGTCGCTGCAGCCGAGCAGCTCCACGATCGCGTCGCCACGATGACTCGAGCCTTGGCGCACCGGGGGCCGGACGACGAAGGTCATTGGTTCGACGACAACTGCGGCATTGGACTGGGCCATCGCCGTCTGTCGATTTTCGACGTTTCGCCATTGGGGCATCAACCGATGCGCTCGCGGTCGGGGCGTTGGACGCTCGTCTTCAACGGCGAAATCTACAACTTCCTCGAGTTGCGAACGGAATTGGAGCGGCTCGGGCATGCATTTCGGAGTCGCTCGGACACCGAAGTCTTGTTGGCAGCCATCGAACAATGGGGCGTCGAAGAGGCGCTGACGCGAAGCGTCGGCATGTTCGCGATCGCGGCATTCGACTCGGTCAACGAAAAGCTTTGGCTCGGACGTGACCGGCTCGGAAAAAAACCGCTGTACTGGGGCAGCATCGGCGGTGGCTTGGCCTTCGCGTCGGAGCTCCACTCTTTTCGGGCCGCCTTCCGAGCAGAGCTCGCAACCGATCGTGACTCTTGGGCGCTCTACACGCGTTTTGGATTTTTGCCCGAACCCTTCACGATCTACCGAGATATTCGCAAGCTGAGCCCGGGGTGTCTGCTCGTTCTGGGTCGCGCCGATCTGCAAGCGCCGCTGGAAGTCGTCGAGCGCGCTTTCTGGAAGCTGGACGACGTTGCCGAGCGCGGACTGCTGTCCCGGGCCAACCAGCGAAGCGAGGTCGCGCAGCTCGATGAACTGCACGAACTGTTGCGTGATGTCGTCCGGCTCCATGCGCAATCGGACGTACCCATCGGCGCCTTCCTCTCGGGTGGCATCGACTCCTCTTTGGTCGTGGCTCTCATGCAAGAGCAGTGCACCTCGACGGTGCGGACTTTCTCGGTCGGCTTTTCCGAGAAGCAGTTCGACGAGTCGCTGGCCGCCAGCGAGATTGCGGCTCGACTCGGCACGGAGCACACCACCTTCATGGCGCGTCCCGAGGATCTGCTCGCTCTCGTGGAGCGCCTGCCGGAGGTCTACGACGAGCCGTTCGCCGACAGCTCCCAACTGCCTACGCTGCTCGTCTGCCGTTTGGCGCGTGAGCACGTCACGGTTGCGTTGACCGGTGACGGAGGAGACGAGCTGTTCGCCGGCTACAATCGTCACGTTTGGGCCGATAGATTGAATTTTCCGCTACTGCGCTCGTGTGCGCGTGGTCTGACGCTCGTGCCGTCGGAACGCTGGACGGCTCTGGCCGATGCGCTGAATCCCTTGTTGCCCAGTCGGCTCCGCGTGAGACAAGCGGGCGAAAAAATCCACAAGCTGAGTCGACTCGCCGGCACGCGGTCGCCCGAGGAGCGTCACGTGGCGCTGGCGACCCAGTGGTTCCCCGAAGAGGGCGTCGTACCAGGCGGCGCCCAGCGTCGAACGCGAGCGGAGCTGGGCCTGCCACTTTCGACGGTGGCCCGTTCGGTGGTGCATCCGATCGAACGAGCGCTCTGGTTCGACACAGTTCAAGGTCTGCCCGCCGACATGTTGGTCAAGGTGGATCGCGCCAGCATGAGCGTGGGGCTGGAGGCCAGACAGCCGCTGCTCGACCACCGCTTGGTCGAGTTGAGCTGGCGCATGCCGATGAATCTCAAGCTGCGTGACGGCGTGGGCAAGTGGGCGCTGCGCGAGATTCTGGCTCGCTACCTGCCCCGCAAGGCGTTCGAGCGACCCAAGCAGGGATTTGCGGTTCCACTCGCCGAATGGTTGCGCGGCCCGCTTCGTGAATGGGCCGACGATTTGCTCTCTCCGCGCGCTCTCGGCGAGAGTGGGATCTTCGAAGCGAGTTTGGTCCGGCGCGAATGGGCCGCTCATTTGGCGCGCAGCAAGAACGTCGAACACCGGCTGTGGGTCGTGCTCATGGCGCAGGCATGGTCACGATGTTCGAGCCGGCCGTGACTCAGTTCGCTCACGCCTATCGTCTCGGTCCGACCAACTCGTCGACCAGCTGGGCGCGCTCGCGCTCGATGCGCTTCTGAATCGAACCATCGACGTCGGGCCCGAGGCGTTGAGCACGAGTGAGCGCCTCCAGGGCGCGTCGAGGTGAGCCCAGTTCGTGCGCGGCGTCCGCGACTTTGGACCACGCGGCCTGAGTCTCCTGTTGTTCGGCCGCAGCGGCGAAGTGCTTGAGAGCCGCCGCCCACATCTTCTTGCTCGCGTAGATGTCCCCGACCCAATTTTCAGAACGCGCGCAGACGTCGGGGGCGTCGCAGCCGCGAGCCAAGAACGCCGCGACGGGTTCCTCCAGACCCAGATTGGCAGCCGCCGCCAATTGCACCCGGCGCTCGAGGCAGGGGACGTCCGCCCGGTTGCAATGCTCGCCCAAGTAGCGGACGGCTTCGGCGCTCTGTCCCGCCGCAGCGAGCGCGTTGCCGCGGAGCAGCGGCGCCGCGTCGCTTTTTGGCTGAAGTCGCGACAGGGCCCTGGCGTGGTTCTCGATGCGCGCGCGGCAAGCCGTCGCGCTGGCGTGGCACGGGCTGCCTTCGATTGTGAGTTCCCGTACTAGATCACCGCCCAGGGCGGCGTGAACCCCCACCATGTTTGGAGCGCGCTGCAGGGCCTGTTCGAGCAGAAGCCTGCGCGAAGGTGCAACGCTTTCGGGAGCCACGCGCACGGCGAGTTCATACAGCATGCCCGCGCCTGCCTGACCCGCTGGAACGCAGCGCTCGAGTTCGGTGGCATTTCGCGCCCACGCCAAAGCCAAGGCGGCTGCCTCTGCTTGCCACAGGGGCTCGCTTTCGACGGCCAAGCGCAAGTGCAGAATGGCTTGAGGCACACGACGCTCGTGAGCCAAGATCGAGGCGATGAGCAAGTGCGTTCGACCGTTCAGAGCGTCGCGTTCGAGGGCGCGTCCTGCCCAGAGCAGCGCGCGGCCGCTGTCGGTGTGAGCAGCTGCCCCGGCCCCCAAAAAATAAAAATAGGGTTCCGCCGGTCGGGCGAGCACGGCGTCGTCCAGAGCTGCTTCGAACCTGCGAGCTTGCGCTGCGTGCTTGAAATCGGTGCTGGCGTACAGCTGGCTCAGCGCGACTCGATCGGCGTAGACGGTTCGGGTGGCAGTCGATGCGACGAGAGCTACTGCGAGCAGCGCAGCCGGTCCCAGAGCGACGGACCAGGGGAAGCGGGCGGCGCTTGGCGGCGCCTCATTCTGGCGCTTGGCGCCCCAAAGTCCGCCCAGCGCGACGACCACGGCGAGAAACTCGCCAGGCACGGTAAAACCGATGTCGACCAAGTTCTGGACGCAAAGCGCGAGCACACCGATGTACAGGCTGGCGGCGAGGCGGCTCTTGTGCGCGTCCACGCTCGTCGGTCGAAAGATCCAAGCGAAGCCCAGGAGCGCGGCGAGCCCGAGCGGCAGACCAAAATCGGCCAACGCATTGAGCACGAAGTTTTCCGGGTAGGCCCAGGTGACGAAGCCAATGGTCTTGCGAAAGGCTGGGAACGCGGTTTCGAAGCCTCCAGGACCCGTGCCCCAGAGGGGGTAGGCACGGATCAGTTCGAGGCTTTGGACGGCGAGATCCAGTTTCTCCAAGCTTTCTTCCTGGAGATCGTGCCAGTTGTCGGGCTTGGCCCCCACCACGGCGAACAACAGCCCGCCGGCCACGGCGGCCAGCACGGGCCAAAGACGCCTTCTCGAACTCGATCTCGACGTCGCCGAGCGGCCCAAGCGCGGGATCCAGAGGGCGAGCGCGCAAAGTCCGAGAACCAGCGACAGCGCGCCACCGCGCGAGCCACACAGCATGCTCTCGCCCAACGCCAGCGCCGTGCCCAAGGCGATGGCCCAGCGGAAGCGCTCGGTGCGTGACGACGCGAGCAGGCCCACGCCCGCGAATACGCCAAGGTTCAGGTAGCCAGCAAGGTTGTTGGCGTTGAGCAAAGGCGAGGTGGCCCAGCGACTCGGCTCGAAGGTGGCCTCGAAGAAACCGTAGACTTGCCGTGCGCCGGCAAGTCCGTGGAGCATGGTGATTGCAGCCAGGAGGCTCGCGCTCACGAATATTATCCGCGCTGGCGCGGTGGGGCGCTTGCGACCGAGGCGTGCCGAGAGCTCGAAGGCGACCGCGTACGTGAGCCATTTCAGCCCTTCTACTCGTGACGCCAGCGGATCCACTGACAGGCTGGCATTCGAAGGCAGCGGTGCATGCATCAACAGAATGCGCTGCCAGACGTCGGCGTTCGCGGGCGCGACGCGTTGCAGCAGGTCGAGCGGGATGGGCAAGCTGACGCAGAAACAGTAAACGCCCAGAGCGCACGCCAAGATGCTCGCGGGCATGAGCGCTAGCTTTCGCGAACCGAGCGCGAGCAAAGCCAAAGAGGCCGCCGCGGCAACGACGCACAAACTCGCGATGTGCACGCTGCCGATGGCCAGGACGGAGCCGACGACGATGAGCGCGACTGCCGCCTCGAGGCGCCAATCGTCACTTGGGGAGAGGTCGCCCGACAAGGCGCGACGTCGGGCCCGGCGTGTCACGATCGCGGTGGTCACGCAGGTTCAGGCAGCGGGCGGACGCATGCTCTCGCGCGGCGCGTAGCCCTCGCGTCGGTAAGCGTAATACTGATAGCCGTATTCGCCGGCTCGGAGGTCGACGTCGTTCAGGATCGCGCCGGCGATGCGCGCGTTGACGCTGCGGAGCGAGCGGACCGCCTCGAGCGCCGAGTCCTTGCGGGTCTTGAAGCCGCGAATGACGAGAAGCGTCGTGTCCACGAGGTGGGACAGGATGGCGGCATCCGTGACGGGCACGAGCGGCGGGCTGTCGATGACGATGCGATCGAAGCGCGTCGACAAGGTCTCGAGCAGGCGCTGGAAGCTTGCGCTGTGCAGCAGCTCGGCGGGGTTGGGCGGGATGGGACCGGTGGGCAGCACGCTCAGGTTGTGGATGCCGGTCGAGATGATGGCACCATCGAGCGTGCTGGGGTCGACGAGTGCCGTGGTGACGCCTGCGGACGAGCTGGCGCCGAACACCTGATGCACGCGAGGGCGCCTGAGATCCGCATCGAGCAGCAGCACGGATTTTCCCGTTTGCGCCAGCGTGATGGCGAGGCAACAGGCGACGGTCGTCTTGCCTTCAGATGGACCAGCGCTGGTCACCAGCAGCCGAGAAAAAGGCTGGTCGGGTGACATGAACACGAGATTGGTGCGCAGAGCACGCGCGGCTTCGGCCAACGCGCCCGATGGGTTGCTGTGGACGTGGAGCTCGGGGGCCGAAAGTGGGGCGGCTTCGGGCCGTCGACGTCTCCGCCCAGCGGGGCGCGCACCGCCAGCGGCCACGCCTTCGACTTGGGGGAAAACGCCCAGACAAGTGAGGCCGATGCCCTGCTCGATGTCGGTCGGCAACTTGATGCGCTGGTCCAGGCGCTCGCGCAAGAACACGAAGGCGACGCCCAGCGCCAGGCCACCCACCATGCCGAGACCGATGGTGAGCGAAACCCACGGCTTCACCGGCGAGCGCGGCAACAGCGGCGAGTCCACGACTTCGATGTTGTTGAAGCGCATCTGACTCGTCAGATCGCTCTCCTTGGCTCGCTCGAGCACGAGGCCGTAGATCTTCTCGGTGTTGTCTTTGGTGCGAGCCAAACGATTGAACTCGATCTCGAGCAGGTTGAGATCCAGAGCGCGCTGCTTGGCGGCCTCGTAGAGGCCCGAAAGCCCACCGATCTCGCCGTTGGCAGCCATCAGATCGCGACGGTAGGCCTCCTGGATGTTCTTGACCTCGTCGAGCAGGGCGCGTCGAGCCGTGTCCATCGTGGCCGCGGCGCTCATCACCTCGGGATGATTGTCCCCCTTGCCGGCGCCCTGGAGCCCACGCTGCTGCGCCCGCGCTTCGAGGTAGGCGCTGCGCAGCCCGCGCAAAACCTCACTCTGCAACAGTTCCGCTGCTGGGAGTTCTTCGGGATTTTCTGCCGAAACACGGTTCAGCTGAATGACGCGGGCAGAGAGTTGCTCGCGCTTGGCTCGGGCGCCGGTCAGCTCCGTGTTCAACTGCTGCATTTCCGAGCGCAGCATGTTCGACTGATCATCGAGTGACACCGACAAGAGTTGTTTGGTCTTCTTGTACTCGTGCAGATCGAGTTCGCTCTTCTCGAGTTCACCCTTCAGCTTGCTGAGCTGGCCGTTGAGCCAGTCACCCGCTGAGCCCATGTTCGCCAGCGTGACCTCGAGGTTTTGCTGGATGTAGGTTTCGGTGATGGCACTGAGCACACGCTTGGCGCGGGCCGGATCGGCATCCTCGTACGACAGCTCGACCAAGCGACTGTTCTTGACGGGCGTGACTTCGAGGTAAGCCTGAACGACCGCGGCGGCGTCTAGCACTGTGGCGTCGGGGCCGGGCTTGGTCCGCGCCCCCGAGGGCAAACCCTGCATGAACGAAGCATCGCGGTGCAGGCCCAGGCGGCGCGCCACTTCTTCGGCCACCTTGCGGCTCTTCATCAACCGAAACTGCGTCTCGTAGTATTCCTTGTTCCACCAGTAGCTCTCGGCGCTCTCGCCTGGAGCTTGCACGTCGTCGCCGAGTGGACGCATGGCGGCAGGCTCGATCTTGAGCGTCGTGGAAGCGCGATAGATCTTGGTCTTGCCGACGACGTAGAAACTGACCAGGACGGTCACGAGCGCGGCGACGCCGAGCACGAGGCGCCAGTGTTTGCGGATCGAGAGCCACAGCTGTTGGAGCTGCGCGCCCGAATGGGGAGCCGCGTTGGTGCCGAATTCCTCAGTCATGGGTGTGGATTCGATCAGTTTCGTCCCCTCGAGTGCGGAGTCAACGAAGGCAGAGGTTTCCAGCTAGCAGAGAGTCCAAGTATTGGACAGTATTACACAATTGCCAGTTCTATAGGCCCTTTGCGCAGCGCCTGCAGGTAGGTTGACTGCTTGGGCCGACGACGCGCGTGAGCTACACGGGAGCGCGTGGCTAGCCCGTTCATCCACCCGACCGCCGAGATCGACGTGGGGGCCAGCTTGGGCGACGACGTCCACGTCTGGCATGGCGCGCACGTCATGGCCGATGCCGTCATCGGCACGGGGACCATGCTGGGTCACGGCGTGTTCGTCGGTCGAGGGGTTTCGGTCGGTCCGGGCTGCCGTATCCAAAACCACGTCAGCATCTTCGAAGGTGTCTCTCTCGAAGCCGACGTATTCGTCGGGCCCAGTGCCGCGTTCACCAACGTCAAGAATCCGCGAGCAAGCGTGTCGCGTCGCTCCGAACTCGCGCTCACACGCGTCGGTCGGGGCGCCACCATCGGCGCCAACGCGACTATTCTCCCGGGCGTCGCGCTGGGGCGCTACTGCTTCGTCGCGGCTGGAGCGGTGGTGACGCGCGACGTGCCCGATTTCGCTCTGGTTGTCGGAACGCCGGCCCGGCAGCAGGGCTGGATGAGTGAACGCGGCATGCGGCTCGACTTCGACTCGCAGGGAGTGGCCGCGTGCAGCGAGAGTGGCACGCGCTACCGCCTCGACGGCGATCGCTGCGTCGCTCTCGACGAGGGAGCGTGGCCATGATTCCTCTCACCGACCTCCAGGCTCAATACGCGCCGCTCCGCGAGCAGATTGCTGCGGCGGTCGGCGCGGTGCTCGACGCCCAAGATTTCATTTTGGGTGCACGCGTCTCGGCGTTCGAAGTGGCCGTGGCCGAGCTGCTCGGTTCCGAATCGGCAATCGGCGTTTCCTCGGGAAGCGATGCGTTGTTGCTCGGCCTGCTCGGCGCCGGTGTCGGCCCCGGCGACGAAGTGATCACCACGCCGCTCACTTTCGTGGCCACGGCCGAAGCCATCGTACGCGCGGGGGCCCGCCCGGTCTTCGTGGACGTCGACGCCGAGACGCTCTGCCTCGATCCCCAGGCGGTGCTCGCCGCCGTCACGCCACGAACTCGCGCGCTCTTGCCCGTCCATCTGTTCGGGCAACCCGCCGCCCTGGGGGCGCTCGGCGACATCGCGAGGCGACACGACTTGTCGCTGATCGAGGATGCCGCCCAAGCGTTCGGGGCTCGCCATGACGGTCGCTTCGTCGGCACGGTCGGCCACTACGGCGCGCTCAGCTTTTTCCCGGCCAAGATTCTGGGCGGGGCCGGCGACGGCGGCATGGTGCTCTGCTCGGCCGAACGCGCCGAGCGCATCCGCGCTCTGCGTCTGCACGGCTCACGCGACAAGCAAACGTTCGAATGGGTGGGCGGCAACTACCGACTCGACGCGCTCCAAGCAGCCATCTTGAGCGTGAAATTGCCCTACGTTCTCGGCTGGGTCGAGCGCCGACGTGCCCGCGCCGACGCCTATTGCCGGGCCTTCGAGCAGCGTCAGCTTGGCGCTCGGCTCCAATTGCCCAGCAAACAGGGCGAAGCTCGCCATGCCTACAATCACTTCGTCGTGCGCACCGAGCGCCGCGCCAGCCTCCTGGCGCACCTGACCGAGCAACAGATCGGTTGCTCCGCCTACTACGCAACGCCCCTGCATTTACAGCCTTGCTTCGCGGCCTTGGGTTATCGGCCCGGCCAATTGCCCGCGGCCGAAGCGGCAGCCCGCACGCTCCTGGCGTTGCCTCTTTTTCCAGAACTCTCGGACGCCCAGATAGCTTGCGTGGTGGAGGCCGTGGCTGGGCATGTCACGCAAGGCTAACGAGTTCAGCGTTTCAGCACGTCATCCAGCGATTGGGCATCGAAGGCGCGCTCTGTGTACGCTTCGAGTTGGGTAAGGGAGGCCGAGCCGAGGTGATTGCGATGGGCCTCCGAAAGTTCGCCGAATCGTCGGGACAGAAATCTCTCCAAAAGTTCTCTTTGCGCCTCGATGCGGCCCTCGATGCGGCCCTC
>Ga0105046_10009100_pt1 | contig 15553 bp, 11 predicted proteins | sample MAT03_FD_78385 | JGI IMG/M metagenome (GOLD analysis project Ga0105046, IMG submission 78385) | Freshwater microbial communities from Lake Fryxell liftoff mats and glacier meltwater in Antarctica - MAT-03 (megahit assembly) | ecosystem: Environmental > Aquatic > Freshwater > Ice > Liftoff...
GCCGTGGCCGCCGCCAACGTGATCACCGGCACCTCCGTGTCGCGCGTGAAGCTCACTGTCTGCGACGCGGTTGCGGTGTTGCCGCATCCGTCCGTCACCGTCCAGCTCTTGGTTACGCTGCGACTGCACCCGCTGCCGACTTCGGCCTCGACCGTCCCGCTCGCCACCAGACCACTGCTGCAGTTGTCGTTCACCGTGACGGTCCCAAACGCCGCCGCAGTCTCCGCGGCCGTCGGGTTGCACCCCAGCGCCGTCGCCGCCGCCAGCGTGATCACCGGCGCCTCCGTGTCGTTCACCAGGATGGTCTGGGTGAAACTGACGATGGCTCCGCAGGGACTTGTCGCTGTCCAAGTGCGCGTAATCGTATTTTGGCAGGAAGATCCCAGCGCGCTCTGCGATTCTTGGAAGTTAACGGTCACCGAATCACCGCAGTTATCCAGCGCGGTCACCGCTGGAGGCGCTGGCACGCTCGCGAGGCACTGGAACGGCCCCATCGCACCCGGCAGGCCGGTGAATACGGGCTTAACGCAAACAAGTCCGGCATCCACATCCTGATTGGAATCGCCAGAGACGAGGGTCACGTTGTCCGTGATGCCCGTGGTTTGATCGGCATCACTGTCCGTCGCGGGAGTTCCGGGTGACGGTGCATTCTTCATCGTGAACGTGTATTCGCACGGCCTAACAAACTGCACCTTGTAGCAACCCGGCATCAGCCCGCCGAACTGGTAGTAGCCCAACGGATCGCTTCCGGCGCCATTCGCCGTCGTGGTCGTCGCCACAGGCGTGGCCGTCGTCACGTCATCCGTACAGTGGAACAACTTTACCGTCACGTTCGCAATGCCGGGTTCGTTCGCGTTCTGAATCCCGTTCCGGTCGTAATCGTTCCATACGAAATCGCCCAGAGTGGCCGGCTTCAGTTCGCCGAAGTTATTGTTCCGGCCGTTCACGCCCGCCGGCAGCGTGATGGCGGTAAACTGGTCGGGGCCAGTCGTGCCGCCTGGCGTGCCAATGGTGTCCTTGCCGTCCAGATAGCCCGCCGGCTGCGCTTCATTGAGGGCATAAGTGCCCGGACGCAGACCGTCGAAGCAGTAGCCGCCGTCCGCGCCGGTCATCACCACGACCGGGCCTACCGGCCCGAGATCGTTGTTGCCCGTCAGCGTCACCGCCGCGTTGGCAATCGGCAGGTCGCCGTCTGCCAGCACAAACTGCCCGTCGTTGTTCGCGTCGTAATAGACCAAGCCACAGAGGGAAGAAAGCTTCACCAACCCAGCATCCACCGTCAGGTTCTGATCGCCGTACGCCAGATTGATGTCGCCAGTCCGTCCGGTAGCCAGGTCGGCGTCGCTGTCCAGCGTGTCAGTGCCCACATCCTGCTTGGTAAACGCGTAGCCCGTTGGCGGCACGAATTGAACGTGATAGCAGCCTGGGAGACGATTTTGGAAAAGGTAATAACCGGGTTGACCGTTCGCCGGGTTGTCGGCCGTGGTCGTGGTGGCCTGCAGGTTGTTGTTGCAATCAAGCAGATTGACCGTCACGTCATTGACGCCGGCGGACGCGGGTTCATCCTGGATACCGTTGCCGTTAGAATCCATCCAAACGTAATTGCCCAGAGCGGTGCAGGGACAGGGAACTTCCAAAAAGAGTAGCTGAACCTCCGGGTTGATATTGTCCCAATTGATATCGATGTTGTAAATGACGGCAATCTTGTCTCCGCATTGCGGTGCCCACGTGGCCGCATTGGCATTGGCGTCATTGACCAGGCACGTAACGACAGCCTCCCGGAATGGTGGATAAGGAGGGCTGAGGTAAGGAGTTTGCCCCAACAGAATCCAGATGGCTCGCTGAACCTCCCACATCCGCGGCACCGTGCCGTTGCAGGCCACCAGACGGTGGTTGATCAGGTAGTTGATCTTCCTCCACGTGGCCGCGGTTTGAATCACATTGGGGTGTGAGGGCAGGAATGCATTGAACGAAGTGGTCGAATCGCAAGTTGAATAAAGATAGCCACCGAAAAGCGTGCCTGCCGACGTGGGATTAATGTCAGTCGCCACGTCCATGCACCAAGCGGCGTATCGGCCTGCTGGAATCGGTGGCGTTGGCGTGCCACCCCCAGCGGGCTGAACATCGGTAGTGAACCAACTGAATTCGGGCGTAACTCCGGGGAAATTCGGCGAAGGCCCGTAAACCGTCCTTACCAAGCCATCGGCTTCGTTCTGAGGAATGGGCGGCAGAGCAAGGCAGCACCCTGGCTGTTGCTGGCCCAAGGCTAAGTTGTTACCAATGGCTCCCAGCGCTAGGAAAAAAGCTAAGGCCGCGAAATGTCGCTTGATAATGGTTTTCATAATCTCTCCGTCAATTTCAAATCTTTGCTTGGGTTCTGGCTGACAAATTCTTCTGGTCCGCGCTTCAACTCTCTGACGCCGGGCCTGCGCAAAAGCACAAGCAAGCGCGTGATCTGCCCTACCTATAGGGGGCAGGCTCCCAGCATGAGGGCAGGCTCATTAGCCCTGCCGTCACGGGTCTAATGAGCTTTGCTTCCCGTTCGAGGCCCAACGGCCCCGGGCCTGCTGAAACGAGATCTCGCTCACTCGCTCATCAGGAAGGCGGCATTTACTTCTTGGTCGCGAACTTGCGCACCGCTCCAATTCCCAGAACGGAAAGGGCAAGGAGAAGGGCTGAACTCCCGGCATCGGGGACGGCCGTGGGGGGGGGGGCACCCGCAAACACGTTGCTGGCCAACAGCACTACACCAGCGGCCAAGAGACCTCGCCACAATCTTGAGTTTTTCATATTTTTCATTTGCCGGAAGTTTGCTAACAGGAATGAACTCTGAATCTTCAGAGCATCGACGGCTCAACCAAGCTAGGTCCGTGCCATCCATCACAAGTGCTGCGACAGCAGTGTCACAAGCCATTGTCGGCTAGCATCTTGCGCACATGATGTCCTTTTACTTCGGGTCTTCTTGGAAGGGTGAGCAGGCGGAATGTGTAAGTTCTCCCGACAACTGTGCGACCGGCGCTTCCTCGGACATATACCGTGCGGCATTAGGCCAGGGAGATGCGCTCGTCTCCGTGCAAAGCACTGGTGATGAGAATAATCAATAGTTAGCCAGGCTGTGACTGGGCTGTGACAGGCTGTTATTGGGACCCCGGCAGGAGGAAATTCCGCTGCGTGCAAGATTTCCCGACGCAGTCAATTCCCGCTACAGCGTCCGGCGACTTCTCTGGTGCTTGCTGCGGTTAGGCGCAGGAACACGTAACCAGGGAAGAGCATCTTCTGGAACACCAGAGTCTTGCCGCGGTATTGGTGGGCGGAGCGGTAGAGCGGCAGGGTGACTGAAAAACCCTCGCGCTGGCAGTTGTCCGCCAGTTTCTTCTCCCGGCGCAGCTTCGACGGCGAATCCCGACGAGTACTACCACGGAATTACCGTTGGCGTGGTGCCCTGACGGCGGCATGACGATTCTGTTGCTGGGAGCCGCGCTGACTGGGCTGGTTCGACCCCGACGGGGCCGAAGGTGCCCTGCCCTGCCTTGCGCCGGTTCAGGCCTTCGTTGCCGGTCCCTATGCCTGGGTGGTTGAGACTGTCGGCGCGGATGCCGCCGTCACCAGCAGGCTGCGAAGCCCGTGCTACATGATCTGCGCCACGCGCGGCGGTCCGCCTGGGCCAGGCTCACGTCAATTCCACCTGACTGGCCTCCAGCTTCACGGCGGCGGCCTGGCCGATGAAATCCAACCGCAACAGCACCGTGTCCATGCCGCTGCGCTGCTCGACCCAGCCTTCCAGGCCGCGGAGGGGACCGGATTTGATCTTTACGCGCATGCCCTCGCCGATGGTGGGGGCCAGGCGGATTTCCAGGTCGGTCTCCAGCGCCTCCAGGATCTCGCCCAACTGCTTTTGGAACAACTCCTGGTCAAACACCTCCAGCAGGTTCGCCACGTGATCGCTCTGGTACACCCTGGCCCGCTGCTCCGGGGCCAGGCGCAGGAACACGTAACCGGGGAACAACGGTTTTTGGAAGACCACGGTCTTACCGCGGTATTTGTGGGCGGAGCGGTAGAGCGGCATCGTTACCGCAAAGCCTTCCCGCTGGCAGTAAGCTGCCAGCTTTTTCTCCCGACGCGGCTTCGTGTGCGCCACAAACCAAGGCAACAGGCTCATCCGGCCTCAAACTGCCAGCCTGGGAGACCACGCGTCAAGGCATGGCTGGCTTGGCCAAGCTTGGCACTGATAATCAGCATGTTGAGCATGTCAGACTTCCTGAAACCCCCAAAACAGGTTGGCTGCCACCAAACCAACAGGATTGCGGATTCTGTGCAGGCCGGGTGGCCTCACCCGGCGGGTCTTGCGGGCCGCAGGCGACAACCTGTGGATGCACTGGCGGGAGGCGGGGATGGTCGGAACGGCATCGAACGGACTGGGAATCTGCTCTGCCGACACTCGCTACCCGTCCGACCCACTGCCGAAGCCGCCGAGCCGGCAAGCGCACCGTAGTCCGACCAGCATAAACACGTGAGTTCCGGAGACCTTGCTGCCTCTCGATTCGGTTAGCGGGTGAGCTTCAGCGGCGGAAATTGCTCAGCGCAAGCCGAGCGGAAGCCGGCTCGGACGGCTATCCTCACTTGCGCCCAGAGCGACGCCGGGTCAACGGCTCACCACACCGACACCTGTGGGATTCGACAGAAGTCCCTTCTCATCCGTGGTGTCCGTGTCATCCGTGGTCGCAACTGGTCTGTTGGGTGTTTGCCGGTTCAGCCGGCGCACTGCCGGCAACGGAACACCGCGAGGCCTGCCAAGGCGGCTCCGAGCAGCGCCAGGGGCGAGCCTGCGTCCGGGACGCGGACGAGTTGTAGCGTGGAGAAGGAAATGTATGCCAGCGGGTCCAGATCAGAGGAACTGTCAGAAAGCGCGACATGGCCGGTCAGAAGGATATTGCCGAAGCCGCCACTGGTCTCCTGGAAGACGTAGGTCGCCCACCCGTTGCCACCTCCGGGGGTGCCCACCGATCCGCTGGCGGGATCCAGCAGCGGGGCTTCCAGATCGCTGCCGTTAAGGGCGAAACGGTAGGACCGGGAGTTCAAGTAACCGGCGGCGGCGGTGGGCAGGGTAAGGGCAAGCTGCTGAAAGCCTTGGCCCGCCCACGAAGGCTCCGACCAAGTCACCAATTCAGGTCCGCCGGCGACAGTATCGTGGAAGACGCCGTCGTGGTTGAAGTCGGCCCCATAAGTCAACGTCCCGCTGGCATAGGCGTAGGAAACCATGAAATCCCAACCTGTATTTCCAGGGCTATGGGCCGAATTCCCCCTATCCGGGTTGGTACCGGGACCAGAGCGGAGGAATCTGCCCTCAGCAAGATCGGTTGGATCCCATGCCGACATTTCTAAGCCCGGGTGGCCAGGGCGGAGAATTACCTGGCCTTGCTCGCCCGCAGCCAGGTAGGCGCCGCCATAAAGGTACGGCACGGCCCCAGCGGACATCACGCAGGCGTGAACTGCGGCCAACAGGCTGAACCCAAGGAATATTCTTTTCATCATACGGCTTGCCATCGCACTTTCAGGTGTCTCGTTTTCCGACTTCACCGCGACCGATGGGTAGTATGCAAAGTTCGTGCCAGTCTCAGACGCGCATAAGGGAGCCAGCCCTGCCCAAGGTGTTGACGGGAGTCGGCTGGGAGAAAGCCGAAGCCTAGCGTAGCAACTACCAGAATCCAGCCTCGGTAAATTCCGCCGACAAGTCGGTGAGTTAGCGGATGGCGATCGAGTGGGTTCACAGGGAGCATCATACTGCGCCTGCATATCTTGGCAAATAATTCCTAATTCCCGACTCTTTTCGGCCGCGGATGGGGTTGCGCGAATCGTGCCCGGCGATTTGGACTGGAAGCAAACGGCTGGGCGGCACCCCGCTGCGGGTCATCCGCGCTGCCTCAGCTCCACCATCGCCCCCTCGAGCCGCTTCCCCCCGTCCTGCCTTGGGCGCAGCGTGGGACTCTCCTGGACTTTCGATTGCGACCCGAAACGCGTGCCACCCCGTGGCCACTGCTCATGAACCGGCGCGCGGACGCCTTCGTCCGCAGCACCATTACCCGAGGAGCGCGCGAGGATGCTGCGGGCGGGGACGCCGGCGCGCCCCCTGGGTTCAGGGGCACCATTTGTGCAGGGCAGACGCATCAAATCCTCAAGTCTTTCGCATGTTTTGTAGAACAGGTGGCACGCAGGCCTTGTTTTCCAAGGTCACGCCTGCGGCTGGCTTCACAAAACATTGCAAACATTGTGGTATTTGATGCGTTTGCTCTGCCATTCGTGAACCTCGGGACAGGCGTCGCGTCTGTCTCTGACGCCGCCTGAAACGGGCTCTGCTCTGCGTGCCCGAGCGTTGGGGGACAGTCACCCTTTAGCCCGAACGCCGACGTCGAAACCGGGATCCGCCCCTCGGTGCGGGAGCATACGCCTCCGGCGTGTGGTTTTCGGCGGCGCGCCGAAAACTTTGTCCCGCACAGTTCTTCCCGCCCACAACGCCCGACCGAGTGGGGGGACGAAAGTTCGGGCGCGACGCCCGAACTGGCACGCGAGACGCGCGCGCTCCCTATGCCTAACTCGGAGTTCGGGTTTAGTGGCGGAGAGCCGGATGCGGGAAAACCGCCTGTCCAGTTCGATGCGGGACGGAACGCGACGGCCATTGACCTTGATCCGCTCAACCCGTCCGCTCCGCCTACGCTACTGAGGCTGTCCAGTTCGCCAGCGCAAAAAGCCGTCCGCGCAACCACAGCGGGAAGCCAGGCGCCGCTGCGACTGGCGTTCCCACGCGGGCAGGACGCTGGAGCGGCCGGCAAATCGCCACCTGTAAGCAAGAATCCGATACTCGTCGGCCTGCCTTACGACCTTCACTTCACGCCATTCGCGGTTTAATCACTGCCGCATAGTGGCTTGTTGGAATTCCTTCAATTGGTGGACCCCCGGAGGAAGTTCGAATCGTCGGCGGAGCTTACAGCGTGCGCCTGCTCAATCTTGGAGCATCTTGGGATCCTCCTTTTTGCCAACGCCCCAATATGCTGACTTTTAATGTATTAACCGATGAAGACCCTCTCGATCACCTGGAGTGGCACGGAATGGGCTACCTCTCGGTTGGCCTACTGCCACTCCGCGCATGTGCGTGGGTGGTTTGGCTGAACAAACAACACTAAATCCAAAAAAACCAGCATGAAAAAATTACTATCCGCTGCGGCCCTGCTTTGCATTGCAGGCACGGCCTCGGCTAACCTCATCGTGAATGGGAGCTTTGAGAACCCTAACGTGACAGCCGGTCAAGGTTGGGGTCTTTTCCCTTCAATCACAGGTTGGACAGCAACAGGTGCTTCTCCGATAGAGATTGGGGCCGGTGGGTTATATGGTGTTACGGGTTACGATGGGCTCCAGGTGATGGAAATGGACTCCACGGGTAACGCGATGGTGCAGCAGGTTGTGGGCGCTAGCGGTGCGCTTAATTTGTCGTTCCTTTACGCCCAGAGAGCCGGTGTCAGCACTTCGAGTGGTAGCTTTGAGGTCTTTTGGAACACCGTTTTGGTGGCAAGTTTTGCTCCTACTAGTACCGCTATGACGCTGTATTCCACGACGGTCTTCGGTAATGGCGGGAACAATGCCTTGGCGTTTGTAGGCACTGGCGCACCGGACTCGCTCGGTGCGATCCTTGATAACGTTAAACTGCAGGTTCCTGACGGCGGTCTGACCGCGATGCTGCTCGGCATGGGCGTGCTGGGGCTTGGCTGGGTCCGTCGGATAGTGAAGTAATTCAATTCAAGGTTCCTGGACGCAAGCCAGAGAACGAACTAGGAGCAGGCCAGCGTGCCTGCTCCTTTTGCTTTTTGGAGCGGGACTGCACCGCCCTCGGCCCTGCTGAAGCCTGGCCTGCCTTTTCCGTGGGGATGCGCAGGGCGCAGATCGACACAACCGCAACCCAACGGCTCTGGAGTGAGCGGACTTGGCCTTTGCATAACCCGCAACTTTCAGGCACCGAAGCATCGAATCCCAACGGGATTCCGGCCCAAAGCCAAGGGTTGCGAGGCACGAGCCATCCTGGGTGAGGCGAGGAAAAACATCCCAACCCCACCGGGGTTGTGTTCGGCACGCGACGCCGCCGCGGCAACCCCGTTGGGGTTGTGGCCCATTTCATCGAGGTTTCCCAAGGTCGCTCGTGCCGCGCCACCCTTGGGCCGGAATCCCTTTGGGATTGACCGGAATTCGACACCACCTTGTGGATAATGCAAGGGGCTTGTCCGCGCTTTTTCCGCTGGCCGTGTCACGCCATCGCGGGCGACAAGTCGCCCGGAGAAAAGCGGCGACCGGTCGCCGCACTCCAGAATCCTCGCGGCTCACGAAGATTCGGTAGTATTGCAGCGCAAAGGCCAAGCGATGGACCAGGAGAGGCTGGTCGGCTTGCATGGGGCCGCAACGCCGGGCACTCGGCTCGCGGCCGCCCCTCCATGAGCCGGCGCGAGGCAGGGCAGCCGCTCCGAATTGGTCTCAAAACGCCCTGTCAGCCAGCCACCAGCGCGGTCCGGAAAGCACCATCGGAGGTGGGGTTCGTTGTCCCGTTGGCCGTGGGGAAAGTTGCGCTGTGGTCCAGCAGGCGTCTGCCGCCGGGCGCATCATCGACGTCGGCGGGGGCAGTTGTGCTTGGAGGGTCGCCGCCAGGGCCGCCGCCGCCGGTTGCCCGTCGCCATTTGCGCGCCCCTCGCGCCAGCACCGGTAGAGTACCCGCGGGGGCAGCGTCGCGCAGAGCAGCGCCCATGGGGTGCGCACGCCCTCCAAGTCCCAGACCGTCCAGCGCCGGAAGCCGTCGGGTTGATTGATGGGTCCGAAGCGCGGTTTGGGGTTCGATGATTTCCCGGCGCTGCTGATACAGGGTTGCCGGCTCCGGACTACCCGGCTTTGCCCGGGGCAAGGCGGCGCGGCCAGCGCCCAACGCGCTGCCTCCACGCGAGCCAGTTACCGAGGATGCTGGGCCCCGGCTGCCGGGTGCAGCGCCTGCTTCACCACGCTCACCAGTTCTTTGTAGGTGAACGGCTTCTGCAAGGTGGCCGCCAACTTAAGCCACGGTTGCTTGGCCAACGACTTCTGATCGATCAACCCCGAGGCCAAAATCACCGGCAACGAGAGGTGGGCGGCGCGAATTCGCTTGACCAATTCCAAACCCGCCAAGCGCGGCATGGTGTTGTCCGTGACCATGAGATCGTAACGCGTCGTCTGCAGGGCCGCCCAGGCGGCTTCACCATCCACCACCACATCCACTTGGTACCCGCACTGGGTCAACGCCAACTGATGCGTCAGGCGTACAGTTGCGTCATCTTCCACCACTAAAATGCGGGCAGGTAAAACCCCGGGGGCCGCCACCAGCGGGATGGTGGCTTCGGCGTGGGATGTCAGATTGCAGGTGTTCATGCGGCGGGCCAAGATAATGGTGACGCGACGAGCATCCCCATTCCGTTGACTGGCGTTGCGAGAGGGGAGTGCAGATACACCCCTGCGCGAGCGCAATCGGTGCGCTGTCAAACAAGAGCTATTGCCATGCCAAAACTGCGGCGGGCGTGACACTTCCATTACGTCGTTGATTGCCAATTGTTTACGCCGTTCTGCCATGCCCTCCTACTTGGCTGGGTGGAAATCTTTCCGACAAAGTGTCCGTCCTTCACTGGTGGTTTTCTGGAGAACTTTACAGCCAAGATACTGAGTTGGAGCCTAGTCGCAGCGTGAAATGCCAGCGTCAGGGCGGGGAAGGGCCACTGAAACTGCCCGCTAAATTTGTTGTGGGGCGCCAATGCAGACAAGGATCCCAGTCGGAGGGGAGTGAGCAGACTATAGCGACTGTCGGTAAAACTGACACCATGCTCCGCACGCACCCGACTGATCTGCGGGAGCCAATCAAAACAGTCTTGTTTAGAAATCAGATAGTTGCAACTGTGATGTCGGAATCGGGCAAGCGTAGCACGTATTTTGCATTAATGATCCCAGTTATGGACCAGGACCGAAGCAATCCAGCCCGCTTAGTTGGGGAGTTTAACGTGAGCGCGTGTGACTCGTCCGAAACGGGTCCGATTCCAGCGGTAGTCGAAGGCTATTTAGCCGGGGGGGAGAGTGTTTCCGTGGGAATAATAGGCGCAGGTGTAGCGCGTCGCACGGACGCCAAACGCATTCTGAAACTGCCCCTGCCCGAACCCAGGGTGTGCCGCGCGAGGTGGAGCGGTTTTGGCGAGTACGTGGATTGCCTGGTGGCTCATCCGACCTGCTGAGCGCTTGCCTTGACGTTTGGCAGCGGATACTTGTGCCAAAGTCCGCGCCGATTTGTGATTGTGGCCAAGACGGAGAAAGAGGCGGCGGGCTTCGAACTCGACTTGTTGGAAGCTTGAGGCTGCCATACCGCCTGTGGCTGCAGGGCTTGACCGGGAGGGCGGAGGGGGACGGTGGCTCGCGAGCAATTTGACGACACGAGCAGCGACCGCTGGACGACTGAGAGGTCTTGAAGCGGTTCGCGATTGGGAGACGGTCTGCCGCGACCGCCAGTGGCTACGGCCCAGAAAGCTGCCCCACCATGAGCCCTTGATCCAAGTCAACAGTGGAGCGCGGCGGTCTCGGTTCCGTAGCTCTGGTGGATGGGTCGTGGAATTCAGACGGCCACTCCCGACTTCGGTTCTCGCTCCTGGCGGTGAATGCCGAGCTTCTCCATCAACTCGTAAAGCGTCGGACGGCTGATTTCGAGGTCGGCGGCGGCGCCAGAGATCTTGCCGTGGTGGAGTTGCAAGGCGGCCTCGATGACGGTGCGTTCGGCTGCTTCGCGTGCCTCACGAAGGGTGCGCACTGGCCCGGGCAGGGCGGCTGACTCGCCCAACTCGAGATCTTCCGGCTTGATCCTCTGCTCGTCGGCCATGATGACCGCCCGCTTGATGCGATTCTCCAACTCGCGGACGTTCCCCCGCCAAGGATGAGCCTGAATGCTGGTCAAAGCCTGTGGGGTCAGGTCAAGCCCATCACGACCGGCTTGCAGGGCGAATCTCCGAACAAAGATCCGCGCGAGCAGGGGCAGGTCAGGCGCACGTTCGCGGAGCGGCGGGATGCGCAGCACCACCACGGCGAGCCGGTAATACAAGTCCTCGCGGAACTTGCCGGTTTGAATGGCCGACTGTAGGTCCACATTGGTAGCCGCAATGAGGCGGGTATCCACGTTAATTGGCGCCCGGCCGCCGACTCGCTCGATGATGCCGTCCTGAAGGAAACGCAGGAGCTTCACCTGGATGGCGAGGGGTAGTTCGCCTATTTCATCGAGAAACAGGGTGCCGCCGGCGGCCGATTCGATCCGGCCCTTGCGCTGGATATGGGCGCCGGTGAAGGCCCCTTTTTCATGCCCGAAGAGCTCGCTTTCCAGCAGCGTTTCCGGGATGGCGCTACAGTTGATGGGCACGAAAGGCCGGTCCCTGCGCGGGCTGCGGCGCTGAATGGCGAGCGCGGCCATTTCCTTGCCGGTACCGCTCTCCCCCAGGATGAGCACGGGCGCGTCCGTGGTGGCCACCTTGCGGATGGTGGTGAAGACTTGTTGCATGGCTGGGCTGGTGCCGACCATGCCCTCGAAGGCGTCCCCTTCCTTAAGGCGTTCCTGCATGGCGCGGTATTCGCGTTCAAGTTGGGCGACATGGCAGGCGCGGCGCAGAATGATGCGGAGCTCCTCAACCTCGACCGGCTTGGCGAGGAAATCGTAGGCGCCGGTGCCGACGGCGGTGAGCGCGTTGGGTTTCTCCCCCTGACCGGTGACGACGATCACCTTGACGCACCGGTCCAGGTTGAGGAGTTCACCGAGGGTGGCCAGGCCTTCCTCAGGTGACGCTGGGTGAGGAGGGAGTCCAAGGTCGAGTAGGACGACCAGCGGACGTTTCGCGCTGCACTGATCAAAGGCGGTTTGGCGGTCCCCCGCGAAGGTAATGTCGTAGTCTTCAGCCAGCGCCCACTTAAGTTGCGAGCGGATCTCCTCATCGTCATCCACGATCAGTAATTGCGGCTTCATCATATCACCCCGGCGGACTTGCTTCGAATCGGCACGAACACGGTAAAGGTCGTACCCCTGCCCGGCTGGCTAAGCACTTCTACTCTACCAGCATGGGCTTCGATGATCATTTTACTTTGAAACATACCGATGCCCAAGCCTTTTTTCTTGGTGGTTTGGAACGGCCGGAACAGGGAGCGGGCCAAGAAATCAGGGGCCATCCCACAGCCGGTATCTATTACCGAGACGACCGCCCAATCGTCCTGCCGCGAAGCCGTCACCGTGATTTCGCCCCCGGGGCCAAGGGCGTCGCGGGCGTTGAGAAAGAGGTTGGTGAAAACGCTGCCCAACTGCTGAGCGTCCACCCACGTTGGCGGCAACGGTTCCAAGCGGGTGACGACCGTGATGCCGGGCTGGCCCTCGATGGACTTGAGGGCGGCCCGCAGGATCTCGTTCAGGTCCGCAAGGCTGGCGTGCAGCTCGAGTTTTTGCCGGAGGGTGGTGAGGCGGGTGATCAAGTCGTTGAGGTGGTCAACGCTCTTCGAAAGCCCCCGCAGGGCGTCCTCGCGGAAGGCAGGGTTGTCGAAGTGCGTGCTCATGTTCCTAAGCATGAGCGACAGGGTGGAGGCCGTATTCTTCAGATCATGGACAAAGAAGGCGGACATGGTCTGAAAGGCTTCGAACTCGCGGAGTTCGAGGAGTTTCTCCGAGAGCTTGAGATTCCGGAGGTTCGCGACCGTCTGATCCCCGATGCATTTAAGCAGTTCAAAATCGTCTGGGGTGAGGGGAAGGCCACTGACGCGGTCTCCGAGGACGAGGAGTCCGACGAATTCTCCGCTGGCGACCAGGGGCATGGCAAAGCGATTACCGCCGTTTGGAAACCGGGCGGGGTTTAAGCGCCGCAGCACCTCGCACCAAGGGGCGCTGTTGTTATCGAGGTTCACCGGCCGGGGGTGCTGCCGCAGTCCGTCCCACATCTCGATCAGCGCCGGTTCCTGCCCGGCAAGTAATGCGAGATCCACTGGCCTCAGGGAGGTGGACGCCGCCATCTGCAATCGCCGACCGGCTTCGTCGGCCACCCAGATCGTGACCGAAAGCATGGCGAACGTTTCGGAGACGAGGCGAACCACCGCCCGGCAGTAATCCTCCCGGCCCACCTGCGCCGCGGTGCGGTCGGTGAAATTGGACCACACCTGCCGGTAGTCGTACAGCGGACGCGCGAAATGGCGGCTCACCCACAAGCGCAGCCTTTGGCGAAGCCGGTCGGACAACGCAAGGGCCGCCAGCGCAGCCAGGGTGAGGAAGAGCAACAGGGCCTTGAGCGGAAAAGTGGTATCGCCGCCCCACAGGCCCACCAGTTCGGCGAGGACGCCAACCACCAGGAGATAGATCCCGATCAACGCCACAGTAATGGACCGGTGGATGGCGGTGGCAGAGGGGTAAATGTCAACGCGTTCGAAGCGGGAGCGCAGCAGCGAAAACCCGAGGAGGAGACAACTGGTAATCAAGGCGGCCGAGTTGATGATGGAGAGCGAGATCCCGATCGCGGAGTATAGAACGACTTGGCTGCTGGTGTAGATGCGGGTTCCGAACAGCAGGGCCAAGCCGATGACGGAATACTTGATCCGCCAGCGCGCGGTGCCTACCGCGGCCCTGAAAGTCCCCTCCAGATTCATCAGCACGAGCACCGCACTGACCAGCAGCGTGACGTGCAGGCACAGCGCGGGCCATCCGACCGCGAAATACCACTGCAGCGGACTGCCGGAGGTGACGAGGGAGCGGACGGCACCGCGGCCCGCCGCGCCAGCGGCGAGCAACGACGCCCCAATCACCAGCGCCAGCGCCACCCGCCAGCTTCGGACAAACGCGCGCGGGTTGCCGCGCGCAAAGGTCAGGGCGAAGAGCAGCCAGGAGCCCGGCGCCAGGCCCAGGCTGACCACGCTGAGCGTCTGCCAGGAGATGGCTTCGGCTTGGGTGGGTGACTGGGCGGCGAAACCCGCACAGGCCGCTTCACCGGCGAGGGACGCCAAGCCCACGACGAGCGCGAAGCCAGGCAGCGAACGTCGCGGCCCAAAGAGGGACACCAGAATGAGACCTAGAGCGCAGAGGGTGCCACCCAACGCTGTCCAAGCCAGAATGTTCATGTCGAATACAGACGCCGCATCAGTCTGCCGCATGAGGGCCTCCGAACGCCACGCGAATCTGTCCCCGTGCGGAGTTGCCGGCAGGTTGGGGCGATTCAGCGACAGTAGAAATGTTGAAGGTAACCCACGCGATTTCGGGTTCGGAATCTTGGTTGAACCCGAGGCAGTTGATCGGCTTACCCCGACGGGATTGGGGGTCGGGGCCCAGGGAACTCCGAAGGCTTTGAGGAGATGCCTTTGTGGACGGGCGTGGTCCGGAGGACAGCCCAGAACGCCAGGCCAAGAAGTGGCTGAGCTGGGACGAGTTTGTCAGTGGCACGAGGACCGGCCGGAAACACGGTGCCGGAGGTGTGGCACGAGTTGGGGCGGTTGTCCCCGCCGAAGAACTGGAACTCGCCCAGCGTAGAGTTGGTCCTTGTTGCCGAGGTGGAAGTCGGGGCCCAGCAGATTGCCCAGCGCGCTGCGCTCATACCAGAGCCGCCAGCAGCGCCATTCACTGCCCGGGGCGATCAGGCGGTAGGCGACGGGGACGAGCTGGGGCTTGGCCCAGTCGGTGCCCTCGCGAGTCCAGCCCAGTTTCTCGGTCCAGAAGGTGTCCAGGCCCAGCCGGCGCCAGAGTTCGAGAGGGCCAGCCAGCAGTCGCCGTAGGAGCGGGGCCGGCGCAGGGCGTACTCCTGCCAGCGGACCTGGAGGGCGGGGATGGGATCGGGCGGGGGCGTGCGATCATCGGGGAAGAGGCGCAGGGGCTGGGTCTGCTGCGTGGCGGCATCGCAGACGAGCAAGGCTTTAGACCAGGCGGCCTGCTGACTGTCGTTGAGTTCGCCCAGGTAGAGGAGGGGTTTCTGGACGGGGTGCTTGGCGCCAGGCAGGCGGACACTCTCGACCACGGTGAAGTAACGATACTCTTTGCCGTCTTTGCGGCGTTGGGTGCTGCGGAGAAACATGCGACGCGAAGGGTAACACGACCCCGCCGGCGGGCCGCAAGGGGGCGGGTCTTCACTACACGACTCTTGGGGCCGGAGCAGGGTGGAGAATAGTGGATTTGCTGGGGAATCCGCGGGGCCACTCCGCTAAAATAGTCAAAAAGGGCTTCCAGTATAGAAAGTTGGGCAGGGCAAACGCATCAAACAAAGCGGGAAAGCCCTTACTTTAACGTTGTACGTGAACCCTGTCTATGACTCATCCCACTCAATGGCGTCTCCTTGCCCACTGCGCACTCCCACGCGCTGCCTGGGTGCTCTCAGAATCCGCCCCCTATCCCCGTCTGTCAGTGGCCTTGCGCACGGTTGGTTGCGATTTCAGTGAGCGCTGGATGCGGTTGGCGCCCCACCCCCCGGCACTAACCGTCTTGAGTGCATAACTTCGCCCGCGCCTTCCCCCTAACCAA
>Ga0105046_10009102_pt1 | contig 15551 bp, 14 predicted proteins | sample MAT03_FD_78385 | JGI IMG/M metagenome (GOLD analysis project Ga0105046, IMG submission 78385) | Freshwater microbial communities from Lake Fryxell liftoff mats and glacier meltwater in Antarctica - MAT-03 (megahit assembly) | ecosystem: Environmental > Aquatic > Freshwater > Ice > Liftoff...
CGAAAAACGAGAGAGTCGGAAGAGGGAGATATCGTGTCGCGATGATCCTTCGATTGCCAGATCTGCGAGTATCTCTCCCACAACCGGACAAAACTTGAATCCATGACCTGAACAGGGTGACGCGACGATCACCCGACCGTCGCTCTCGAGTCGATCGATAACGAAGTGCTCGTCCGCCGTGTTGGTGAAGATGCAGGACCTCATCGTCATGACGGGGCCATTTGCGGCCGGGAAATAGCGAGCCGTGAAGTTACGAAGGATCCTCTCGTCAGCGTTGTCCGGTTCGCGCTCCCAGGAATCAGGATCGATGGTCTCCTCGCGGTGGTGGTATCGACCGACTTTGAACCCGGGAATGCTGAAAACCGGGAATCCGTAGTACCTGCCTTCATCGACCGTGAGGTTGAAAACAGGGAAGTTCGCCGGGCTGAAGAGATCCGGTGTCACCGGTTGGAACCATGCCAGGACCTGTCGTTCTGGAACGGATACCGGGGCAAACTGAGGAATCAGCTTACCCATCCAGGCTCCTGCGCTCACAATGATCTGTTCTGCCTCATAGCTCCCTTTTGTCGTTTGAACGCGAACGCCCGAGGGAATTAGTTCCCAGCCAAGTACTTGTTCACGTGCCTTAATCGTTGCCCCGGCTTCGATCGCAGCCGACACATGAGCGACTACTGCGCGTTCTGAAATAACGAACCCTCCATCGGGTTGCAGGATTACGCCATAGTCCGCGGGGAGCCGATAGGCAGGGTAACGTTCAGAGAGTTGCGCCCCGTTCAACACTTCATATGGGAGACCATGAAGCTGACATGATCGAAGCGATCCCGTAAAAACTTCTCCTTCTAGTCGACTCGCGTCGATCGATCCGGTGATGTGGAGCAACTGCTCCCCAAACCCGCCCTGGAGTTCACGCCAGAGCTCATAGGAGCGACGAAGCAGGGGAACATACGACGGATCTTCGTAATAGGCGAGTCGAATGATCCGGTTTACCCCGTGAGACGATCCCATAGAATGCGGAATGTCGAATCGTTCCAGTCCGAGCACCCGCTTACCTCGTTTAGCGAGGTGGTAGCAGGCGGCTGAACCCATACCGCCGATTCCGATCACGATCACATCGTAGGCACCCGTCGTGTTCATCCTGTTCACCCTTCCAGTGGCAATGCTGGCACCTTTCATCTGTCGCCTGCACGATATCCCTGGCGATTGTTCAGCACAAGTTGATGACGGCAAGTTATCGGAAAATCTCCTGCGGTGCTGCCATGTTTTTTGAAAGACCAACAGCAGCGGCGACAAAAATGGGCGCCCAAAGGACGATCACCAATGGCCTCTAAGCTCCGACGCGACACTCAGGAGCGATGAACTCGGTCGACCAACTAACGGTGATCCCAAAGAGCGGGAAGAGGGCGGCGAAGAGCACAACCGCAATGATTGGGGAGACGAAAACGCGGAAATCGAAGTTTTCGCCGTCGACGATGACACTCCCGAAGATCGAAAAGAGCAACAGTCCGTACCGTGATCCCTTGCGCCATCCGGGATTGCCTGGAAAAACGGGACGAAGTACCGAGTTTGCGAGACCAAAGGGTATCGCGAAAAATCCTGCGAAGATGAGAAGGAAGAGAGTTCCATGCAGCGAGATTACACCGACGACCTCGTGGGCTTCGCTAGGGCGACCATAGGACTGGTTGCCGGCCATGAGCACGACGCCGCATCGCGAGTCGTGAACCCGCTCCGGCTACCGTACCTCCAACCAAGCCGACAATAATTCCAGCCAGGAGAACACGTATCTTTCTCTGGAGTTTGGCGGATGGTGCGTCTATCACGTAGCTTGTAACCTCAAGTTGTTTGTCCACGCGATGGCACCTTCTTAAATCAGATGCGGTAATCTCGGCATCAATGAAGACAGGCGACCTGGATTCCTCGTACTTGATGTGATGAGGGCTTTGGTGTGAACGCGAAATACGACGAACTGAGAGAACGACTCGGCGAGATTCACGATCTGACCAAGATCGGTTGGTTGCTCAATTGGGATCAGTCGACGGTGATGCCACCCGGTGGCGGTAGAGTCCGGTCAGATCAACTCGCGACCGTCGCGCGGTTGCGCCACACGATGTTCACCTCGGATGAAATTGGCTCGATGCTTGAAGAGTTGCGAGCGTTCGAGGACTCACTGCCTGCAGACTCGAATGAAGCAAGTTTGATTCGAATAACCCGATACGATTGGAATAAGGCGAAGAAGGTTCCAATCGCGCTGGCGTCGAACCTCGCGCGGGCATCCGGTGAGGGATATCAGGCATGGAAGAGTGCTCGGGCGAACAACAACTTCGCCGAGTTTTTGCCTGCATTGGAGACGAACATCGAGCTCAGACGACGTTACGTTGAGTGTTTTCCGGAGGTTGCGGAGCCATATGACGCACTTCTGGATGATTTCGAACAGGGGTTGACCGCAGCGGAGGTTCGATCTGTCTTCGCCAGGGTCCGGGATGGGCTCGTCCCTCTGGTTCGCCACGTGTTGAATCACCCGGATGCCGTCGATGATTCACCCATGCGTGGGCACTTCCCGGAAAATGATCAACGAACGTTGAGTGTTGAACTGCTCAGATATTGGGGATTCAATGAGGAAGAGTGGCGACTTGATCCAACCGCGCACCCATTCGCTGCGTCAATCGCGACTTCCGATATTCGACTGACAACACGGTACGATCAAGCGAATCTCGCGATGTCGTTGTTCGGCTCACTTCACGAGTGCGGTCACGGACTCTACGAGCACGGAGTTTCGTCCGAACTTGAGCGTACTCCGCTCTGCCGCGGAAGTTCGCTCAGCCTCCATGAATCGCAGAGCAGGATGTTTGAGAATCTGATCGGGCGGAGTCGGGAATACTGGATATTCGCTTACCCGATTTTGCGCTCGGTCTTTCCGGAGCAATTCGCAAACGTGGATGAAGAGTCCGTTTACCGCTCGGTCAACAAGATGGAACCGTCCCTGATTCGGGTTGAGGCAGACGAACTCACTTACAGTCTTCACATCATTCTTCGCTTCGAGATCGAACTTGATCTCTTCAATGGCACACTCAAGGTATCGGATTTGCCCGAGGTGTGGAATGCGAAGATCCAGGAGTACCTTGGATTGGATGTTCCAAGCGACGATGTTGGCGTGTTGCAAGACGTGCATTGGGGAGATGGATTGCTCGGCTATTTCCCGACATACGCACTTGGTACGATCATCGCTTCGCAAATCTGGAATCGGATGAACGCGGAGTTTACTGGGCTCAACGACCAGGTCGCCCGTGGACAGTTTGATCCGGTTCGATCCTGGCTCGTGGAGCATCTACACCGGCATGGCCGAAAGTTCACCCCGAAGGAAACGATTTTATTGGCCGCGGGTGGTCCGATCGACCCCGAACCATACCTCCACTACCTCAGTGACAAGGTCATCTCGTTGTACGGTCCACTGAATTAGTCTGTTCAGTTGGGCAAATGTGCGATTATCAGTCCACTTCTGGAATGTGAGGAGTCGATGACAAGGAGATGAGTTCGTGGCAGGCGATCAACTGGCCCGCGTGCCCCTCGGTTCAACTGGAATGATGGTTCCCCCGATCGCGATCGGCTGCGCCCAAATTGGCGATATGCCAGAGGCGTTTGCGTACGGTGTCAGTGAAGAGGATGCGTTTGCGACGGTTCGCGCCGCGCTCGCGAGTCCGCTCGACTATATCGATACGGCTGCGCTCTATGGTGACGGGGAAAGTGAACGGCGAATTGGCATCGTGCTGCGAGAGTTGGGCGGATTGCCGAAGAACGCGATTATCCAGACCAAGCAAGGGCGCGATCCCCAAACGAACGACTACAGCGGCGAAACCGTGAAACGGCGATTCGAGCGCAGCCTCGAATCCCTCGGAGTCGGCAAGGTTCATGTCTGTTACCTGCATGATGCTGAGTGGACAAGTTTTGAGGAAGCTATGGCTCCCGGTGGGCCGATTTCAGTGTTGAAGTCTTTTCAGGAGCAGGGCGCGATCGACTTTCTCGGTGTCGCCAGCGGTCCGGTTTCTCTCGAAATTCAGTATGTCGAAACTGGCATTTTCGACTGTCTGATCACCCATAACCGGTACACACTGCTGAACCGCAACGGTTTGCCTGCACACGTCGCCGCGAAAAAACGAGGTATGGCGGTCCTCAATGCGGCTCCGTATGGCAGCGGCATGCTCGCCAAGGGACCGGATGCATACGCGCGTTATGCCTATCAACAAGCATCTGATGAGATGATTGCAATCACCCGCCAGATTCAGGATATCTGCGGTCGGCATGGTGTGCCTCTTGCCGCCGCCGCTCTTCAGTTCTCAATGCGTGACCCACTGATCGATGTGACCATCGTCGGCATGAGCAAACCCGAGCGACTGCAACAGACTATCGATCTGGCGACTCACCCGATTTCTGATAGCGTATGGGAAGAGTTAGCCACGCTCCCGTCTTTCGACGAGGATCCGGAGTTGAGTCGCTTCAAGGACGCTCCCTGGCTCAAATCAACATAAAAACCATTAGCGAATGGCGAAGCCGGGGCTGATGACCCCGGCTTTTTCGTTGACCTCTCGCCAGAACTGCCCCATGATCGGGTTCTCGTTTGCGCCGGCATCGTTCGCGTATCGAGTGGTCAGGTCCGTGATGAGCGCCAGAGACCGCTCGGTTGTGTCGTTGACGATTGCGCGGAGTAACGCCCTGGCGTCAGCGTTTTGACCACGCTCGATGAGTTGCGATGCTTGTGATTCGACTTCCTCCGCCTCAATGAAAAAGGCAATCTGGAGCTCGCTCAACTCGCTCCGCACCGATGTCGCGATTGCGGGCGAAGCGGCCACCATTCGCTGTAGGCGCTCAAATGCCCACCACGGTGATTGGACGGTATAGGTAGAGGTGCCCAGATCGAGCTCTACCGGCAGTCCAACGCCGAATGGATACACCGGTCGGAAGATACTCAGACATGGTGATCCAAACGCGGTCCAGACGGTTGCGGTCAACTCACGGGGACGATCCGGGCGAAGATGGGCCACCATGGCCGCAGCGGTTTCGCCTGGATACATGGGGTTGGCGTGCATGCAGAGCGTTGGGAGCGGTTCGGGTTGAACGGGCAGATCGCGATCTCCGTGATCGCTGAGCAACGCGATCATATCAGTGACCCTCACTGGCGAAGCCTGCCCTTTCAGGATTTGCCGTGCGCGATCCAGACGGCAGGTTCGCGGAGCAAGATCGAATTCAGGGTCGATATAGGCTCCGGAAAAACTGAATGGCTCGGATGCCCATCCGTTTGATCTGGCATTATCGATCAAACCGGCAGACGAGGTGTCAGGGGAGTCGATCGTCAACAGGTTGCCGATCGCGGCCCTGTCGATGACCCTCTTCGTAACCCAACGATGACCCGCAGTTTCGACAATGACGGCCGCAGTCGGGTCCGCGACGATAAAGGAGTTGTGATAAGTCCGGTTGGCGAACTCCTCACAGGATCCCCCTTGACCGTAACGATCTATCAGTTCGGTTATGACTGTGGTTGCTTCTTCGGCCGTGGTTGATCGTTCCAGTGCGAGGCGGATGATATCCATCCCGATCAGCGCTTTGACCTCGAAGGGTTCGCGCGTCATCACGGCTTCATTGCCGATCGTAACGCCCCATTCATTGATCCCGATTTCGAAACCCCATAACCAGCATGGACGAGAGCCGATGACTTCCCATGTCTGCGCGACCTGGGGAATTTCGATGTACTGGCACCTGACAGTCATTCCTGCTGGATGCGACTTCCGCGGGAGGTGAATCAGTGGCTGCGCTTCATTCACGGCGCGGTCGCTATTTTTGGCGAATATGGTGGAGCCATCTGCCGTGACCGATCCGAGAACTACCGAGGTATCACAGGAGAAAGGATGGCCCATGGTCGTCTCCGTCGAAGTCATGCCGTTGAATGGCGTGATCGTACCGCAAGGTGGATGTAAACGCAGAGCGACATGTTTCGAATTGCAAGCGGTTCTGTCACAATATGCGCCGCAGAGATGCACCGGGTCGGCGATGTCGCCGCAGCTACCGCGTACCTAATTTTCAGGGCGCGGTCGAATGAAGTGAGCAAGGATCATCTCATGGTCGATGTGAACACAGGTCGGACGCCGAGATTTGACACGATCATCGCTGGCGGTGACGTGGTTGATCCAGGTTCCGGATTGTCCGGCAAACTGGATATTGGAATCGCTGGCGGCAAAGTCGCCGCAGTTGAGCCGAGCCTGGATCGAACAGAAGCCGCTCATGTGATAGACGCGAGCGGTCAGTACGTGACTCCTGGTCTCATCGACCTCCATACGCACGTCTATTGGGGCGCAACCTTCTGGGGAGTCTGGCCCGATCCGATCGCCGCGCGCACCGGAGTCACATCGTGGTTGGATGTTGGCAGTGCAGGTTCCTACAGCCTTCCGGGATTCCGCAAATTCATTGTCGAAACGAGCAAGAGCAAGGTCTTCTCGCTCCTTAATCTGTCGTCGATCGGTCTGATCGCGCAGACGTGGGAACTCGCCAATCTCGATTATTGCGATGTCGATCTGGCCGAGATGATCACGAACCAGAATCGCGATCTCGTGCTTGGAATCAAGGCACGTATCGACAAGAACACGACCCGCGGGACCGGTATCAAGCCACTCGAACTTGCACGTGAACTTGCGGATCGGGTCGATCTTCCACTGATGGTCCACATCGGACAGGGACCGCCGTCGCTCGACGTCATCTCCGAATATCTTCGCCCCGGCGATATCCTGACCCACTGCTTCACCGGTCATGACAACCGGATCATCGGCCCGGACGACACCTTCCTGCCCTATATGAAGGCGCTGCACGACAAGGGACTCGTACTTGATATCGGGCATGGATCAGGTTCGTTCAGTTTCGATACTGCCGAAAAAATGCTGGCTCAAGGGGTGATGCCGGATGTGATCAGCACCGACATCCACCAGATGGCGATTCAGGGTCCGATGTTCGACATGCCAATCACGCTGTCGAAATTCCTGCATCTCGGAATGAGTCTCGCCGACGTGATCGAGCGCGCAACGTCCAAACCGGCCGCGGCAATGCGACGACCAGACCTTGGTTCGCTCAAACCAGGCAGCGCGGCAGATATCGCGCTCTTTACAATCGAGGAAGGTGACTTCACGTTCCAGGACATCTTCATGACCGAGCGAAAGGGCACGCAGTTGCTTGTCAATACGCTCACCATGATCGATGGCGACGTGCTGCCAAGAGTGCAGGAAGATCCGCTGCAGCCGTGGGCGACACTTCCCGAGCACCAGCGAGGAAAGATCATTCCGGTACGCTCAATCACTTAAAGCAATACGCCCGATAGCGAAACTTGACACTGCACGGCGTCGCGGATACGGTTTGATCACTCAGGAAAGCAACCGAGTTCAGTTCTGTGAGGGTTTTTTGAGGGAAGCACGCGGCAGATGTCGTGTTCGACCCTGACTTCGACAGGAGAAAGAGTCTGATGACCGAGCAAGATCGACGAGTTGAAGCACTGGTTGAGGAAGCATCGCGGCGCGGGATGTCCCGTCGTGATGTTATCAAACGCGGTATTGCCCTTGGACTGACCATACCTGCGATCAAGTCCGTGCTCGCCATCGGCGCGTTCGCACAGGATGCCCCGACATCTCCAGCGGCGGCAGGCCCAGTCAGTGTCTCGATCGTGGGTAAAGACATGACCTTCGATGAGATCAAAGCCGCAATCGCCGCCGAAGGCGAAGTTAATGTCGGCAACTGGACGTACTCTGCGAATCCGCAGCTCATCGAGCAGTTCCAGAAGTACGTTAAAGCAGTCTACGACGAAGACATCACGCTCAATTACACCGGATCGCAAACTCCGACAACGTATCTGACCGATCTTTACACCGCAGTGGATAGCGGACAGGATTCGCCCTACGACGTTCTCGCCATCGAAGAGAACTACTGGGCGGAGGTTCAGGCTCGCTCGAAGGAGCAGAGCACGAAACTGATGGAGGATTTCCTGCCATCCGGTCTCATTCCGAATGCTGAACGTGTGCTTGATAGCCTCAAGCATGTGCCGACATCGATTGGATTCCAGGCGTCGGCCACCCCGGGAATCAACTACAACAAAGAGAATGTCGACTTCCTGAAAGATTGGAAGGATCTGGCCGACGAGCGTCTCAAGGGCAAGTTGCTTATGTGGCTCCCCGGTGACATCACGGCCGGAGGCTTCCTGCTCGGTTTGGCGGCATCGCTCGGCAAGGACTACAGCAACCTCGACCAGATGAAGGAAGTGATCGACTTCGCGGTCGATAGCATCGGTGCCAATGCACTCAAATACACGAATCAGAATTCGGACATCCAGGGATTGATGGAGAGCAAGGCGGTCGACGCGGTCATCTTCTGGAATGGTCAGGCGAGATTCGAGTATTTCAACGGCTACACCGAATGGGCATTCCTGGTTGCGGAATCGGGTCAGTACGCGGTCAACGGGTATATGTGGATCCCGGCCAAACCGAAGCACCCCGTACTTGCTCAGATTTTCATCGACTGGCGGTTGAGTGACGCCTGCCAGTTCCCGGATCTCGACACCTGGGGAATCACCAAGGGTGCGTGGTCTGAACTGCATGAAGGCTTCCTTGGCGAAAGCTACGTCGACAAGGTGCCCGATTGGATCGCGGCCGACTACTTCACGTACTTCCCGACCATTGAGCAGCTGAGTGCGAATTACAAGCTCGTTGACTGGGATGTCTATGCGGCGAACAAAGACGCATGGATCGATTACTGGAACGAGCGCCTCGGACTCTAGAATCACCAGGGAGCGGCGGATGGAATGGTATCCGCCACTCCCTCTGTTAATGCAATTCCGGTAGTCCGGGAGAAGGTTTACCTGCCGGGTCGAAAACGTTCCCCCCAAATATGCTAACCAGCAGCGAGCATAGCCGATGAGTATTCCCGCATCGACTCAGAAAGATGCAGCCCCATCAACCGACAACTCTCGCTCTCGTGAGCGGCGACGGCGCCTGACCGGACCCGCCATGGTCTTGCCCGCGCTGCTCGTAACAGTGCTCTTTTCGATCATTCCGATTGTCTATCTGGCGATTGTCAGCTTCACCGAGAAGTCTTCGTTCTTCTTTCGGAACACCACGTACACCTGGGCCAATTACTCGACGATCTGGGACCGCTACCTTCCCAATCTTGAAACAACGATGCGCCTGGCGCTTCTCTCGTCGCTGATCGATCTCATCTTTGGATATCCATTTGCATACATCCTTATTCGCAAAGTCCGCTATCGGGAGCTTGTGCGCACGTTGATGGTCTTCCCGCTCTTTGGTCCACTCTATCTCGCGTATGGTCTCTCATACATCTTTCTGCCAAATGGTCCGCTTTCACCGGTGTTGGAATTCTTCAACATACCGGCCACGAAGTGGCTCTATTCCGAACCTTCGACTCTCTTCGGAATGATGATTTTCACCTTTCCGTTCATGGTGATGAACATCGGAGCTGCGCTCTCGAATGTGGATCCGATGCTGGAAGAAGCGGCCAACACGCTCGGCGCAGCACCCTGGAAGGTCTTCATTCGCGTGCTGTTTCCTCTCAGTTACGGTGGGGTCCTCGCCGGATTCCTGATGTGTTTCGGTTGGAATCTCGGCGTATTCGTCGTTCCGGTGCTCCTGGGCGGTCTGGAACAGCAGAGAGTCATTTCGCTCACGCTCTATTCGAAGGGTATGAGCCAGCAGGATTTCGGCATGGCGTCCGCGATGGGAATCGTACTTATGGCGATCGCATTCATCGTGACCTGGGCATCGCTGCGATTCTCCCGAGGAGCTCTCGGCGCATGAGGGATCAGAAATGAGCGCGATTGCCTCGTCACCCGTTCAACGGAACCGGAAATTGTCGTCGCGAACAGTTTTCGGTGCGTTGCAGCACGTCTATATCTGGATATGGTTGGTGCTCTTCGCATTGCCATTCGTTGTCACTATTCTGCGATCGATTCAGGATGTCGACGGCGGTCACTCATTTGCCGCCTATCAACAGGTATTCGAGTCGTATCGAGGTAATCTCTGGTTTTCAGTCAAAGTGACTGTGATAACGATCATTATCAACCTGCTCGTGTCAATTCCAGGCGCTTACGCTATCGTGCGGTACACGGTTCCCGGCAAGCGTTTCGTGCTGTCACTGCTCAATCTGGCGTTGTACACCCCTGGCGCTGTCGCCGGAATAAGTCTGGTCATCACATACTCCTATCTCTTCCACATTCCCCGAACGACGACCGGTTTGGTCGGGGCGTACGTGGTGGGAACGTACCCGCTGATGCTGGTGCCGATCATCGTCGCACTGCGCGATCTGCCTCAGGTGTATGAAGAGGCGGCGCGCACGCTGGGTGCGAATCGGGCTCAGAGTCTCTTCCGGGTCGAACTCCCGCTCCTTGGACCAGGCATCAGCGCCGGGATTCTGTTGACCTTTGTCATCGTTTTTAATGAATTTCTGGTTACGCTCTTTATTGCGGGTCCGCATACGACGACCGCGGCTTTGACCGTTTACAACCTGACCAGAACCGGATTTCTTCCGTCGACTGCAGCGCTGGCTGCGGCGATGCAGTTGATCTCCTTCCTCGTTGTACTCCTCTTTTTCCGGACATTCGGGTCCCGTTATCTTAAAGGCACATTCTTGATTTAGGCGTCTTCCGCGAGATCAGACGTTCGCGGTTGAACGTTGAGGATAGAAACATGGCGCGCGTTCGGCTGGAACAGATCACCAAGCGATATGGAGCGACTGTCGCTGTCGACCGGGTCAGTGCCGACATTCGCGAGGGCGAATTCATCACGTTGCTCGGCCCGTCGGGATGCGGCAAGACGACCACACTACGCATGGTCGCCGGGTTGATCGATCTGACCGAGGGGCACATTTTGTTTGACGATCAGGTCGTCAACAACATCCCCACGCACCGGCGGAACATCGGCCTGGCGTTCCAGAGCCACGCGCTATTCCCGCACTTGAGCGTTGCAAAAAATGTCGCCTTCGGACTCGAAGTTCGTGGCGGGATGTCTAAGGGTGCCCGAAACGCGCGGGTAACAGAGATGCTCGAGATGATGGAGTTAACAGGGTTCGAGGAACGGGTGCCGGCACAACTCTCTGGTGGGCAGCAACAGCGGGTCGCGCTTGCACGGATGCTCGCCACCGATCCACGGGTATTGCTCTTCGACGAACCACTCTCTGCACTTGACCGTAATCTCCGCGACACGCTGAAGTATTCGATCCTTGCGCTCCAGCGGCGGACGAAAAAGACCGCAATCTATGTGACTCACGATCAATCGGAGGCGTTCGCCATTTCAGACCGAATCTTCGTGATGAACAAGGGCAAAATCGAGCAAGCCGGGACGCAACTCGACATCTATCTTCGACCGCAGAGTGAGTTCGTCGCCAACTTTGTCGGCGACAACAATGCGCTGAGAGGAGAGATCATATCTATTTCTGAGAATGGCGCTGATGGCAGAACCGCTGTTGTGAGCGCAAACGGCTACACGCTCTCCGCGTTTTGCCCGCCTGATGTTGCTGTTGGTGACAACGTCCTCGCATTCGTCCGACCGGAAAACATCCATGTTCTCTCCGAAACGGATGGACGTGGCGATCCAACGGTCGTTGAAGGGACGATAGAACAGATTGTGTTTGAGGGTCCCACAGTACGAATCACGGTCGACGCGAAGGGCTTCCCGCTCAAGGTGAACGTTGGTGGCGCGGAGCGGCTGACACTGATCGAGGGTGGTCAACGAACTGTTCGACTCAAACTGGACGAGGTCACTCTGGTAAAGTCGAATGGCGTGACCCTGTAGATTGCCGTTCCGGAGGCGCGAAACTGTCAGGAGCGTCGCTTTCATGTCGAGTACCGTTCAAGCGCAATACAACATCCTGAATTCCTCGCACTCTCGAATTCCGCTTATCGGGCGGGACGAAGATGTTCAAACTGTTCTTGAAAGGCTCATTGATCCAGGAACGCGTCTGTTTACGCTGACCGGTCCAGGTGGCGCGGGCAAAACAAGACTTGCCCGCGCGCGATCGATTCCGAAGTACGAGACCGCTTTCCTGGTGGCTTCACGTTCGTTTCATTGGCCGGGGTTTCGGATCTTACACGCGTTCCAGCAGCGGTTGCGGAATCGCTTGGATAGCGTGAGAGCGATCCGGGCGAGGAGCTCCGCAACCTTGCTGATGGAAGTTGAAAAGACCCAAATCAGCTCGCTATTGACAACATGGAACAGGTCATTTCTGCCGGGTTGTTCCTCTCCCGGTTGTTAGGGGTTACCCCGCAACTTTCATTGCTCATTACCAGACGCATGCCTCTCCATATTTCAGGAGAATTCGAATATCTGATAGCGCCACTATCCAACGCCGTCAAATTGGCCGACGGCGCAATTGGCGACGGAAAAATCAGTCCGGCGATGGCGCTGTTTATCACGCGAGCCCGGTTGGTGCGTCCGGACCTCGAACTTTCAGAAGTGAACCTGAAAGCCATCGGCGAAATCTGCCGGCGGCTCGATGGACTGCCCCTGGCAATCGAGCTCGCCGCTGCTCGTTTCAAGGTCGTTTCACCAACCGCATTGCTGTCGCGGCTCAGTAATTCACTCCAGGTGCTGACGGGCGGACCCGTGGACGCGCCTTTACGCTTGCGCTCGTTTCGAGACGCCATCCGCTGGAGCTATGACCTGTTGTCACCTTACGAGCAGCTGCTCTTACGCGGTGCGGGAATTTTCAGAGGTGGATTCTCGGTTGAAGCGTTCGCTAAAGTCACGGGACTGGGCGATGACGGACTGGATTACATCGGCGCACTCGTGGACCGGAGTCTCTTCAACGCCATTCAAACGGCTGAAGAAGAGTTGCGTATCACGATACTGGAGACCTTTCGTGAATTTGCACTCGACGAGTTGACGGGTGACCTGAAGCTGGAGGAGCTTTCCGCGCGACATGCCGAATGGGTGCGACTGACTGCCAGTGTTTGTTATGCGGACTTTTTCGGACCGCAGGAAACTGCTGCTATGAATCGGCTGGAACGCGAACCTCCGAACATTAATGGCGCCCTGGAATGGCTCGTGCGGAACAATCCTGAGATCAGGTCATGCAGACGTCTGGTGCCTGCGGGGAGTCCGGGAACGGTATCGGGAGGGACTGAGCTGGCTTCGCCGAATCGAACCTCATTTATCGCAACTCGCGACAGGTACTCAAGCAGACGTTCATCTTGCCGCCGGATTCCTGCTCTGGGCGATCGGTGTGAGCGACGAAGCAATGGAACGCTTCGACCAATCGATTGCGCTGTATCAGGAGCAGGATGCCCAGGGGCGAGTTGCGCTCGCGCTACTGGGACTTGGTTCTCTTCATCGTGACCGCGGGGAGTATGAACGCGCTGAAGCGGAGTATTTTCAGGCGCTCGAAATTCTCCAGTCGAAGGGGCATATGGCGTGGAACGCCTTTGGGTACTCCTTCCTGGGTGCAATGGAGCGAACCCGGAGCGACTATGACAAAGCCGTGGTCTGTCTTGAGAAGGGGCTGGTAATAGTGCGGCAATTCGGCTTCACGGAGGTGCTCTCTCCGCTGGTCGACAATCTGAGCGACATTGCCCGAGACCGTGGCGACTATACGCAGGCACTTGCGTACTACCAGCAAACGATGTCCCTTTAGGTCGAGCAAGGAGACCCGCAGGGAGCAGCAGACAGTCTCCTTGGAGTTGGCGAGGCGTTCGAACGTCTCGGAGACAGCGATGCCTCCATCTTCGTCATTGCAGCTGCAGTTGCATCGTACGGCCGCCTGGGCCTACCTCGCAGCCGATACGGACCGGCTCAGTGATGAGCTCATGAAGAACGTGCGCGCCCGAATAGGAGATACTGCATTTGATGATGCATGGGAACAAGGAACAGCGACAGGTTGGATCGAGGCAGCGAACTTCGCCATTTCGCACAGACCTCAGGTGACGCAGATCGTCGAACCTCTGTCCATTTCCGTCGACCCCTTTTCTCAATATGGACTTACCGTGCGGGAACGTAACATCCTGGATCGTCTTTCTGAAGGAAAGTCGAATCAGGAAATAAGTGATCAACTCTCGATCAGTATCCGAACTGCTGGAACGCACGTTGCCAACATCTACGGCAAGCTCGGGTGCACCAATCGCGCAGCCGCAGTATCGATCGCTCTTCGCGCAAAAGACCGCTCCCGGAAAACGTAATCAGGGAATGGTAGATTCCCACGACTCTGCATTCATCCAGTCCCCGTCCACGTGAATCAGATCCGTTGGCCACTACCTGACACCAGCAGGCTCAAACTCCAGCCAGGATACGCACCATGATCACATCAATACGACAAAAAACACGTAATCGGATCGGCACACGTAGACAGAAAATACGTCTTCTGACGGATGCCTGATCATCCGACAGGAACCATCATCTACGTACACCGGAAGGGTCCGGTGGCGGCATCAGATCGACTGACGTTTCGATCGACCGCTTGCCGATACTGGAGTTCATTATGGCAACCAGTCAACGGGACATTGTCCTCAAGTTCATCAACGAGGCGTTTAACCGCGGAAATGTTCAGGTTATCAAGGAGATCACTTCACCTGAACACATCAGTCACTTGCCGACCGGCGACCACTACGGACCTGAAGGTGTGAGGATCGACATCGCCTCGTTTCGTTCGGCCTTTTCCGATCTCAAGCTGAATCTGGACGAGTTGATTGAAACCCCGACTCGCGTGGTCTATCGGTTCACCGCGCGCGGTACGCACGATGGACCCTTCATGGGAATAGCGGCGTCCGGTCGTAAGGTCGAGGTTCAGGGTATCGGGATCGATCGCTTCGAGTCCGGCAAGACGATTGAACGCTGGATTCAATACGACAGTGCCGGACTCTTGCAACAACTCGGTGTTCTGTCGAGTTAGCGATTCAGTCCATCGTTGAGCGGTTGACCGGCAACGTTCAATTCGACTTTGTAGAGCGTTTGCGACTCACATTCGGTGATCATGAGGGTTTTATTCTCTTTTCCACCGAAGGCCACGTTGGTTGGCTTCGAGCCGGGCACCGCGATTGTTTCGACAAGCGTGCCTGATGGGTTGAAGATATCGACGCGGGCCGCATTGAAGTGCGCGACATACAGATCGCCATTGGCATCGAACGCCATTCCGTCCGCACCTGACGGTGTCTCCGTATTCGCCCAGTGTTCCATTGGTCCGACCGAGCCGTCTGCGTTCAGGGCAAATCGCAGAATGCGATTTTTGTAGGTTTCGGCAAGATAGATGGCCGATTCGTCTGCATTGATCGCGACACCATTCGGGAAGGCGAGACCAGACGCGATCTGTTCGAGTTTTCCGTCCGGAAAGAGACGATAAAATCCCCCGATGGGTACTTCGTCACTGCTTCCCCAGGGATCGGAAAAATAGAGCACCCCGTTCCTGTCGAACACCAGATCATTCGCGCCGTTGAGCGGCACCCCTTCAAATTCGTTGGCGAGAATTTCCGACTTCCCATCCGTCGTGATGCGAAGAATTCCGTGAATGTTCTCTCCTTCGTCGGCGACGTAAAG
>Ga0105046_10009103_pt1 | contig 15551 bp, 14 predicted proteins | sample MAT03_FD_78385 | JGI IMG/M metagenome (GOLD analysis project Ga0105046, IMG submission 78385) | Freshwater microbial communities from Lake Fryxell liftoff mats and glacier meltwater in Antarctica - MAT-03 (megahit assembly) | ecosystem: Environmental > Aquatic > Freshwater > Ice > Liftoff...
GATGGTCTACCGCATCGTCACGGTCGACTCGATCGAAGAACGCGTGCTGCGCCTTCAGGCGGAGAAACGCCGCCTGGTTGGCGATCTCGCCCTGGAAGGTCTGGCACGTGCGCTCGAAGCCGGTGACGTGGAGAAACTCTTCGAGGTTGCGGCGTCGGTCGGATCATAAATTCGACGCTGCGCGATCTCCGATCAAGTCAGACGATCAGGATGGTTGGCTGAGTGGCCTAAAGCATCTGTTTACTAAACAGACGAGCCAGCAATGGCTCCGGGGGTTCGAATCCCTCACCATCCGCCATTCTCCCCCGGCCCCGACCGGGGGGTTTTGTTTAACGAGCATCGCGCGGGCCGGGCCGGGGGAAGAATGGCGGATGGTGAAGGTAGAACTCCCCGCCCTCGCTGAAGCTCGGTCGGGCTACGCGGGCCGCTGACCGCGCAGGCGGTCAGCTACGACGGGGCGGCGTACCCGCTTCGCGGTTCGAATCCCTCACCATCCGATATTGGAAACCCTGAAGCTCGAAAGCTTCGGGTTTTTTTGTTGGGTCATGCAGACCCTCAAGACCTATGCCGGCACGACCCTGCGACGCCGCAATGGGGCAAAAAAGGCAGGTGAAGGGCGACCGGCGTCCATGCGAACGGTCGCCAATGAAGTGGATGTTGTCAGGACCTTTCTCAGGAAGGCCGTTCAAAAGAAGTTCCTACGGAAGAACCCCGAGATGAGGGTGGGTCGCCCCAAAGGTGCATACGAAGCACACGTCCGCTTGCTTGAGGATGACCAGATTGAACGCCTGCTCTTAGAAGCCCGGACCTGGGGCCAGTGGGCGCGTCGGTGGGACAGCCAGTTGACGGCCAATCTGTTCGAGCTGCCGCTGAGTCAGGTCGACACCAAGGAAAGACCCGATGAGAGCAGATCGGATCATGACCCTGGAGGACGGCTCCCGAGACTCGGCGAGATAGAAGGCGCGGTCGTGGGTCATGCTATTCTGCAGGCGACTTACTATACGACAGCACAGAGGCCGGCAGCGCAACCCGCTCGAAGCCGGGACCCGACCAGAAGACACGCAGGTACTGATCGTTCGCTTTTTCCCAGTACTGGACTTCGATGGGGTGCCGTCCGGCATAAAGACCCACCGACCCAACGCCCCCCTCGACCGTGTTGTCCACGACGAGCCGCTTGCCGATGAGGAGGTTGGCCCCGTCGTTGGCTTCGGTGAAAAAGGTATAGACCCCATCCACCGGTACTTCGATATACCCCGTGTAGAGGAGCGCGAAGCCATCCTTCGCGTGGTTCTGCGGCATCACCACACCTGCCTCCATCGACTCCGACTTGGGGGTGAGCGTCGTGAAATCCGGCAGGATTTTTCCGCTCGGCCACTTGCCTTCATAGTATCTGCAGCGGAGGAGCCCCCGCTCCGCCCCGGCGGCCTCAACGGGCTTTGAGGCGACCCAGGCCTTGGTGATGCTGGCCGCGCTGGAACGCGCGTTCTTGTTCAGGGCGATGGCCTTGATCGTGCACTCAGCATCGATCGTCAGCGGAGCGGTATAGAGCGGCGACTGGGGCGTGGGATCGGAGCCATCTGTCGTGTAGCGAATCGCCGCGCCGGAAAACGGGTAGGTGATCGTCACGGTAGCGGGTTTGCCGAAGATATGCAGGGAATCTGGCGAAAACGTCGGCGTGATGGTGGGCAGGGCATCTTCGACACGTGTGGAAGCGATGGGGCTGGAGCGGAAGTTCGCATCCAGCGCCATGGCCTTGATTGTGCATGGCTTGTCGATGATCAGCGGGCCCATGTAGAGCGGCGACTCCATGGTGGGATCGGAACCGTCGATCGTGTAGCGGATCGTGGCATCCTTGAGCGGGCAAGAAATTGGGACTTCGATGGGACTGTCGAGGATATGCGTGACCGGCGCCGCGAACTCCGGCAGCGACGGGTAGAATGCGGCGGGCGATTCCTCGCGCTGCCACGGCGCGGTGACATTCTCGACCGCCTGCTTGCCCAACCTGTCCTCCAACTGCTTCAGGTAGAGGCTGCGTGGCTTGACCGGGGTTCCATGGCTCTCGTAGTGGCCCCTGAACACGCTCTTGCCATCGCTTTTGACATAGCTGCCGTTCTCTTCCGTTCCGGTACCGCCGAATGAATAGTTCTGGAATCCCTCCGGCGCATCGCAGGTGACATTGTTCTTCACATTCCAGCCGACGTCACTGACACCAGTCCAACCATGGCCGCTGCCGCTCGAGCCACGGTGCTCGGAGATGGCCACGCGGCCTCCTCCGGCGATGTTGTCGAAGAGAATGCCTGATGACCACCGCTGATGCGGGCCCTGTGTGCCGCCCTTCTGGGTGAGGCAATCCAGGAAGACGTTGGGACCGGGACTGTAGGCGTAGGTGACGAAATCGTGCCGGCCGTCGTACGAATAGCATCGCTGGACCAGGCAGTGATTGGACTCGCTTCCGATGTAGTAGGTATACCGGTAGCCGCCACGCTTCGGGCCGACGGGCTGGAGCGATGCACAGTCTTGGACGGTGATGTAGCGTGACTGGTTCAGGGTGACGTGTGAGTCGCATTGGCGATACACCGTGATGCCGCTGACCCAACCATCGGTGACATTGCTAAACACGATGGCGTCGTTGATCCGGTTCTTGTCGGCCGCTCCGTCAGGGCAGGACAGGCTGAGGTTTTCGATGCCGATATTTTCGAGCCGGGCGCCCGTGGTGAGCGTGATCTTCCGTACCTCGCCGCCACCGAACCGCTTCTGCAGCGGATGGACGAGCGGAGAATCGAGCGTGATCGTTTTGCCCGATAGCTTCGCGATCCGGCGCTCGAACGGGATCGTATAGGTCTCGATCTTCCAATTATCCACGTGCTGGTTGACAATGTCCAGCCAAGCCTGATTCGGAGTGAAGTAGACCCGGATGCTGTCGCCCTCGGCGAGACCTTGCGCATCAGCGACCGAGAACGTTATGGCCCCGGTACCGACGTAGTCGTCGGTGATCCGGCTGACAGTCCCCTCCGTAAAGGACGGATTTCCAGAAACGTTGAAGCAAGTGGCCTTGCCCAGTTGGCCCGTGGTCAGATGCGTGCCCCGCAGCCCTTGCCCCTCGCCGCGTACGACGACGCCGCTAGCGGTGATGCTCATGCCGATCGATTTGCCTTCACCGATGATGTAGGTGCCGGCCTTGATCAGCACCGCCCCACGGAACCCGTTTTTGTCCAAGGGCAGCTTGGAGACCTGATCGATCGCCGCCTGGATGCGGAGGCGGGCGGGGCCATCTCCCGGCTCGACGGTCGCCTTTACCGGCACATCTGGAATCTTGACCCCCCCGCCCTTGTACCCGCAGCGCGAGAAGTCGGGGATCACATTGACCTTCGCGGTCTCTCCCACGTTGGCGTGCGGAGTGTAGACCAGCTTCCCATCCTTCCCGATGGCGACGAGCGGAGGCTCCGCGGCTTGCAGAGCCGACGCGACTATGGCCAGGATCAGTACATATCTCATTTTGATTCCTTGTGTTGCTCGTGTTAACGCCCGCTCAGGTGGACGCGCCCCGACGACCGAAGGCGGTCATCGGGTGCCGATGGATGCCCTGACATGGGACCACCTTCTCGACAGCCGCAAGCGATGACCGCATAAAGCAGCACTGTAGACAATGCCGAATGATGATCGGATCCCGCACATCGGCATGGATCTCGGTATCGAAGCACAGGTTGTTCAGCGCGTCGGCAGTGAGCTTCACCAGCACGCCCTTGTACGCCTTGTTCTTCGCCATCGGGAGCAGAGAGCGTCGACCGAGATTCCATTCCTGGGCTACATCCCTTTCCTCGGACGACTGTTCGGCCAACGACCGTCCATCGGTGCGCCTACCATCCTGTCTCGTCAACATTTGCGATGTGAACACGACGGTTCGCACGTGGTTCGTGTTGCTCCGCCATTCTTCCCCCGGCCCCGACCGGGGGTGTTTTGTTAAACCAACATCGCGCGTGCGGGGCCGGGGGAAGAATGGCGGATGGCGAAGGTCGAACTCCCCGACCTCGCTGAAGCTCGGTCGGGCTACGCGGGCCGCTGACCGCGCTGGCGGTCAGCTACGCCGGGGCGGCGTACTCGCTTCGCCGTTCAAATCCTTTTGCGTTCTGCGATTTCCCCAGGACCCACCGGGGTGTTTTGATTAACCTTGATTGCCCTTGGGAGGCGGGCGGATCGCGCGCGTGTTTCGCAGCGGCGTGGAGCAGGTTTGCGAGTTCACCGGACGGCGCCGCGAGGCAGAAATGGTGTGCTAGTGGTGGACCCGGACTACGCCGTGGCCGCCGCGACCAAGAGCGTCTGCTGGTTGGTGATGCAGTGGATTTCTGGCGCGTGGTCGTGTCGAGAAAGATCGCTGCCTGGAATTAGCCGCAGAAATGCGCCTGCCCGGACAGGCGCGACTGGAATGGACCATTGAGCCGATCGGTGATGGACGCCAATGCCGCTTGGTTCAGACCGCGCGCTTTCGCCCGCATGGCCTTTGGGGGCTGGTGTATTGGTACGGCGTTGCCGCGCTGCATGGACTGGTTTTTCCACGAATGGTGCGTGGCATTGCGCGTGCGGCGCTGGCGTCGGTGAAGCCGCCGAGCGGATCACCGTGACGACCGCCACGAAGGCTTCACACGGTCAGGAGATCAACCCCTTCGCCGCCACCGGCTGCTCATCGACACGCGGCTGCTGACCACGCAGCACACTGTTGCCTTCGAACAACGTGCGCTGGTCGATCGCCGAGGGCGTCAGCCAATCGCTTTCGTTGAACTGGCCTGAGGGACCATACGCAAGGATGGCGTTGCCGTAACACGTGGCTTCAACGTGGTCGCGGGGGATGCCGCGTTCGATCATCAGCTTGGCGGTCTTGGGCACGGCGAGCGGATCGCTCACGCCCCAGTCGGCGCTGCTGTCGACGATGATGCGTTCCTTGCCGTATTTGCGCACCACGTCGACCATGCGCTCGTTGCCCATCTTGGTCTTGGGGTAGATGGTGAACGCGGCCCAGAAGCCGCGGTCGAGGCATTCCTTGACGGTTTCCTCATTGTTGTGGTCGACGATCACCGAGCCGGGTTTGAGGCCGTGTTCGAGCGCCACGTCCATCGAGCGCGAGGTGCCGCGTTTCTTGTCGCGGTGTGGCGTGTGGATCATCACCGGCAGGTTCAGTTCCTTGGCCAGTTCAAGTTGCGCGCGGTAGACCTTGTCCTCGGCGGGCGTTTGGTCGTCGTAGCCGATCTCGCCGATGGCGACCACGCCGTCCTTGCTGGCGAACAGCGGCAGGATTTCCAGCACTTCGGCGGCGAGCGCTTCGTTGTTCGCTTCTTTTGAGTTGAGGCCGATGGTGCAGTAGTGGCGGATGCCGAACTGCGCAGCACGGAAACGTTCCCAGCCGATCAGCGAGGCGTAATAGTCCTGGAAGGTGCCGATGGTCGTGCGCGGCTGACCGACCCAGAACGCGGGTTCGATGACCGCGACGACGCCAGCGTCGCGCATGGCCTCGTAGTCGTCGGTAGTGCGGGCCGACATGTGCACGTGGGGATCGATCAGTTTCATAGCCAAGGCTCCCGTTCCGGAAAAAGCGAAAAACGTCTGCGGTCTGAGAAATGGTTACGCGGTTGCTGCCGCGGCGCTGTGCTGCAAACGGTTGAGTTCAACACGCTGTGCGTCATTGCACCCAGGGCGGGCGGCATCCCACAGATCGACCGGCACCGGACGTTTGGCCGCGACGCGTTCGCGGGCGTAGTCGATCAGCATCTCCGCCAGCACGGGGTTGGCCCGGCGGTCGGCACCGACCATGCGTGCCACCGGGCTGGCGACAAACAGCGCCTTGAGCACCGTCTGGTTCCACGCGTCCTGCTCCAGGCGATCGGCAGTGATGGGATTGTCGAGCGCCACGGCGTTGAACACCGACTTCATGTTCGAGCGCACACCTTCGGCAATACGCGGCGGCAGCAGGTGCGGATGCGGCAACAACGGCAGGGCTTGGTAGAGCGCAACGAGTTCTTCAAGGCCAGCGGCGGCAAAGAGCTGATCGAGCGTGGTCAGCCACGCCTTCGCGTCGGACGCTGGCAGCGCGAGCACCAAACGCGTGCGCACCGCCTGATCGATGCTCCAACGTGACGGATCCCAGCCGCGGCGGGCTTCCTGCGCCGCAGCAAGATCGGCAGCACTCAGGCGCAGATCCTCACGTCCGGCGCGTCGTCCGGCAGTGCTGAAAGCGATGAACAACGCGCGCGTCCCACCACCAGCACTCGCCGCAGCACAGATGTCGCGCAGCCAAGCCGCGGTCTCGGCCTTGAGCTGACGCTGCAACCAGCTATCGAGCAGTGTCATGGAATCCGATGTCATGGAATCCGTCGCGGGCATTGGTGCAGCTTCGACCACAGCCACCCCCTGCCAAGCGTGGGATGGCACAATCCGCAACAGCGAAACGCACGGGTCATGAACCATTTTCTCGCCTTGAAGCTCGCCGACGCGCCGCGTGATCGTTTGGCGCAGGTAGCCGAGCGCTTCCAGGCCTGGGACCTGCCCGCCTCCTGGATCGATCCGGAAGACTACCACCTGACCGTGGCCTTCCTGGGCGAGCTTGATGCCGATGAGGCCCATTTATTGCCCTCCGCCATCGATCTGGTGGCGAGCGGGCTGCGTCGGCCGTTGTTGCGTTTCAGCGGCATCGGCGCAACCGGCGGGCGCAGCGAGCCACGCGCCGTATTCGCTGCGCTTGAGGACATCGATGCCCGTTGCGCCGACATCCACCTCGATCTGTGTGCCGGACTTGAGTTGCCGCGTGATCAGACCTTTGCACCACACGTCACCATGTGCCATCCACGGCGCGCCGGTGCGTGGCAGACGCCGGCACCCGGTCGCACGTGGAGCGACCTGTTCCTCGCCAACGGACTGGCGGACTGGGGCACCTGCGAGACCACCGACCTAGTGTTCTATCGCCGCCGGGAAGGCCCAGGGTCGCGCTACGAAGTGCTGGCTGATTGGCCTCTGGTCGCCGCGTGAAAGGCTTTCAGGATCCATCAGCAGCGTTGTGGGATTCTGAGGTATACCTTGGTGAACCCCAAAGAAGCCGGACGACCTTCAGCACTGACGCACGTTTCCGACACCCGCCCCAAGTAAGTAAGTGAGGCCCCCCATGGCGCACGCCGAACCAGCCCCCAGCAAGAAGGACAAATCCCTGGTGCTGGATCCAACGCGGCGCTCCAACCAGGTCACGCGGTTCGAGGCCATGCTGCGTGAACGGGTCATCGGCCAAATCCCGGCGATCGACGCTATCCTCGACAGTTTTAGCAAGGTGCTGGCCGGTATCCGCAATCCGGAACGCCCGATCCTAACCCTGCTGTTCCTCGGCCCCACCGGTGTCGGCAAAACCGAGACGGTGAAGGCCCTGGCCGAGACCATCTTCGGTAAACGCAACGCGTTCACGCGCGTGAATTGTCAGGAATTCTCCAGCGAGTTCACCGTCTCCAAGCTCTTCGGCTCGCCCCCTGGGTACGTCGGCAACGACGTCGAGCCGATGTTGTCGCAGGACAACCTCGACAAACATCACAAAGAGGCGCAAGCCGAAGGCCGTGGCGTGTTTGCTGAGGGCGAAGGAAAAATCGCCAAGCTTTTCCCGCAAGTGAAGTCGCACTACATGTCGATCGTGCTGTTCGACGAAGTCGAAAAAGCGCATCCGAAATTGTGGAACGCACTGCTCGGTCTGATGGAAGACGGCCACCTGACGCTTGGCAACAACAAGACCGTCGATTTCACCCGCTCAGTGATCATCATCACCACCAACGTCGGCGCCGAGGAGATGAGCGCCACGCTGCGCCACCGCTCAATCGGCTTCGAGGTCCAGCGCGAGGCCGAGGCGATCAACCTCGACATCAAGACCAAGGCCGTTGAAGCGGCAAAAGAAGTCTTCCCGTACGAGTTCCTCAACCGTTTCGATGACATCATCTGCTTCCGCGTGCTGGGTAACAGCGACCTGCGCAAGATCCTCAACCTGATGCTGCAGGACGTCTACAAACGCCTGCTCGGCGCCAACATGCCGATCATCCTGCACTATTCGCCGGCCTACCTCGACAAGTTGCAGGAAGAAGGCACCGACCCGCAGTTCGGCGCGCGCCCGATGCGCCGTGCCGTGGAACGCATGCTGGTGGCACCGCTGTCGCGCCTGATCGCTTCCAGTCAGATCAAAGCGGGCGACATCGTCAGCGTACGCCTGCGCAATGGCGAACCGACCTTCACCCGCGACGGCGCGGATCCGAAGAAGGCGTCCCAAGACGCCAAAGTTCTGCGCTAATATTAAGTGCGGTCGCGGCGCTACTGCTGAGTGCGGTCGCGCTTCGCGCAGGTGCGAAGTTAATGCACTTCGCACCTCGCACTTCAGCACCTCGCACTGCGTTTTCCCCGATGAGCCTGGACTACAGATCCGCCGGTGGTGGCGTCGCCAAGCGCGCACTCATCGCACGATAGGTCGCGCTTTCGCTGCCCGGAGCCGCTTGCTTGGTACGCCGTGCGGTGGTGCGCAGGAACCCTTCGGCTCCACCATCGTCGGACATGGTCACGCGATTTCGGCCGCCCGTTTTGGCTTGGTAGAGCGCGGCATCGGCACGACTGACCAAGCTGGCGACGGTCTCGTCCTGGTGACAAGCGGCCACTCCGATCGACACCGTCACCGCCTTTGGCATCCCGGTAATCGCCGCCACCGCTTCGCGCAAACGTTCTGCGACCTGCATGGCACCCGCCGGCGGCGTATCCGGCAAGATGACCAGGAACTCCTCGCCACCATAACGCGACACCAAGTCGCCGGTCCGCAGATGCGCGGTAAGCATACGCCCGACGGCGGCCAGTACCTGGTCGCCAGCCGGGTGGCCGAAGCTGTCGTTGACGGTCTTGAAGTGATCAATGTCGACCATCGCCACCGCCACCACCTCGCCACCATCGCAGAGTTCGCTCAAACGCGTGTCGCCGTACCAGCGACGATTGGTGCCGGTCAGCGGATCAACGCGCGCGAGCGATTGCAGGCCGGCATACAGCACCACACGGCGCAGCGACAACGACAACTGAGTGCGCAGCACCTCGGCGACGTAGCGTTGATCAGCGGGCGAACGCCCAGCGAGGCTCGGCTGAAGATTCGCCTGACGCAACACCAGCGCCGCTTGGCCATCAACCCCTGGGCTAAGGTCGAGCACCAGATCACCACCGGGTTGATCCGGCAGCAACACCGGGCCAGTGAGTGCGGGCACGTCACCCGTGGCCGGTGCACCCAGGCCACGCCAGGAGCCTTTCTCCCACACCACCAGATCGACCGCGGCACACGACCAGTAGCGGCGCATGGCCGCGGCGAAGCGATGACGGGCGTCGATCTCATCGACGCAGCCAACCAACTCCGCGCTGACCTCGAACACGCTCCGTTGCAGGTCCTGCGCGTCCTCCAGCACCGCCAGTTCATCGCTGATGGTCTTGCGTTTGATCTCAAGCAGTCGTGGGTCGGCAGCCAAGGCCACGGTGCGGGTACCAGTGCTGATCCGTTGACGGAGTCCGGTGATCATCATCACCGCCGCACCCACGGCCACCACGCCAGGCACCAGCGTCCAGAGTTGTCCGTGAGCAACTCCCCAGGCGGTTGCGGCAGCGGTCGCGACTACGGGCAAGATGACGACCAGGCGAGGATTCACGACGAGGCCTCGACGCGGTTGCGTCCATTGGCCTTGGCGACGTAACACGCAGCGTCGGCGCGCTCAAGGGTGGTGCGCGGTCCTTCGTCGGGATGCATCACTGCCACGCCCAATGACGCGGTCACGCGCAGGCGCTGCTCACCAACCGGCACCAGCTGATCGGAAATGCCGGCGCGCACCGCATTGGCAATCAATTCCAGGCGTGCCAGCGGACGGCCGATGACGATGGCGGCGAACTCTTCGCCACCGTAACGACAGACGATGGCGTCCTCGGGCAGGACCTTGGTCAGGATCGCTGCCACTTGGCGCAAAGCCACGTCGCCTGCGGGATGGCCGTGCTTGTCGTTGAAGCGCTTGAGGTGATCCATGTCGCACATGATGAGTCCCAGTTCGACGCCATGACGACGACAGGCCGCGGCCTGTTCATCAATACGACGGAGGAATTCGTGCTGACCGAACAAGCCGGTGAGGTCATCACGCAGCGCCAGCGAACGCGCCTGGTTGACCAGATCGACTGCGGCCAGACCGAGACCGCCCAAACGACCGAGTGCGCCGAGCAGTTCGAGTGCCAGACGATCGCCCACATCCTCGGTGTGCAGCAGCACCTCCAACACGCCGCGTAGAGTCTCGTTGTTGTCGCCCTGACGACGATCACCACGTAGCGGAATCAACAGGTGCACCACCCGTCCATCGCGGCGGATGAGCGGACGCGCTTCGCTCGCCACGTAGTACTGATCAGCGCCGGCTTCCGCCGGACTGGGATTGCCCGCAGCATCCGCCGACGCCAGGCATTCTTGCTGCTGGTTGTTGCCAAGGAACACCCGTACCGAGGTGATACCCGGCAACAGGTCATGGGTGCGTTCACACAACACGTGCGCGAACTGTCCGAGTTCGCGCACCGCCGACAATTCCAGACAGGCCTCCAGCAGCGCGGGGTAACGCTGGATGTGGCGGTGAAGCAGGGTGCGTTCGTGTTCCGCGTCGCGCAGTTCGGCGCGCAAAATCCTTACCTGTTCGGGGTCGACGGTGGAGTCGCGTTGTTTCAGCGCCCACAGGCCGACCACCGCCACCATGGTCCACCCCACCAGCGCCACCCATCCGCCACCCGGCAGCAGCGCCAGCACCGGCAAGAACAGCAATGCCGCAGGACGACCGAGCAACGGCGCGCCAGCCATCGCCCATGCGCTACAACAAGCCAACGCCGCCAACACTCCGAAGGGTGGCGATAACGGTAACAACAACGCCAACGCACCCGCACTGCCGGAGCCCAGGCAGAGGCCGATCTGTGAAGCTATGCTCGGTTGGAGCCCGCGCGTCATCCAAGCATGCTCGCCCCGCGGATTGCACGAGGCAAGCACAAGGACGACGCCAGCCGTGTGTATGCTCGCTCGCTGAGCATCCGTGATGCTGCGATTGCCGGTTCCTCGCATGGGACTAGGCTCCGGCCGCACCAGGAGCCGCCATGACGCGCACCGCCACGGTCACCCGCACGACCAAGGAAACCGACATCACGGTCACGTGGGACCTCGACCACGCGGCCCCGGCGGAGATCTCGACCGGCATCGGCTTCCTCGATCACATGCTCGACGCGCTGGGCAAACACTCCGGCACGTCGCTCAAAGTCCGCTGCAAAGGCGATCTGCACATCGATGGCCACCACACCACCGAAGACGTCGGCATCGTCATGGGCCAGTGCCTGAAACAGGCGCTCGGTGATCGCCTCGGCATCGAACGTTTCGGCAACATCGCGTGCCCGCTCGATGAAGCTCTGGTCACCGCCACCGTCGATGTCAGCGGTCGGCCGTACTTGGTCTACGATCTGAAACCGGAAGCGGCGATGCTCGGCACCTGGGCGGTCGAACTGGTTCCCGAATTTTTCGGTGGCCTCACCGACCACGCGCGCATCTGCCTACACCTGCACCAGCAGTGCGGGCGCAACACGCACCACATCGTTGAAGCGGCGTTCAAGGCGACCGCGCGGGCGCTGCGTCAGGCGATCAAAGTGACGGGGACAGAACTGCCGTCGACGAAGGGTTTGTTGGGATAATTGCCACGGTCCGATGTCTGATGTCCGATGTCCGATGTCCGATGTCCGATGTCCGATGTCCGATGTCCGATGTCCGATGTCCGATGTCCGATGTCTTCTGGGCTGAGGTTGGCCGACAAACCCCAAGCCTTCCGTGAACCACAATTATTAGAATCCTCGGACATCGGACATCGGACATCGGACATCGGACATCGGACATCGGACATCGACGTCACATGTCGCCGTCAAACTCCGCATAATACGCCGACACCGTTCCTGCATCGGCGCTGGTCAGGCACTTCTGGATCTTATGGAATGGGAAGTATTCCACTTTGGTCTGCGGCACATAGACTGAAAAGTTAGTGAAGTTGTCCTTGGCGCGAAAGGCGGTGATCGAGTTGCCACGTTGCAACATCATGCACGCCAATACCGCACCGAGCGCATTGGCGTGCCACTTGAAAGGATTGGATTCCGCTGGCCAATTACGCGCCCGTACCCGAGCGATGATCTGATCGAGTGCCGCGACGCCGACCTCCGCATCATCGAACGAGACCTCGATACCGTGTTGCGACTGCAGATCCGTGCTCGCCTGCGAGGCGTACTCCACCAGCTTTTCGATCGCTGAGACGTAGTTCTCGTCGATCAGCAGCGGGCCGAGCTTGGGCGTGGGAAAAGCATTACCGCGCAGACATTCGGCCATGATCGACTTCCCTCTCAGGCCTCAGCCCGGTTTGCGCGCAAAGATCGGAACTATGACCGCGAGTACCGCCGGTGGAACGAGCGCGTCCAGCGGCAAGCCGGCAGCACCTACCAGCTTCACCAAGCGCGAGCTGAGGTGCTGCTGCGCCGCATCCGCGACCAGGAACAACGTATCGAGTCCGTTGGCGCGGTTGACCTGCGCCATCCCGAACTCCGCATCAAGGTCCGCCGCATTGCGCAGACCACGCACCAGCACCGTGCATTTCTGCGCCGTGGCGAAGGTGACGGTTGCTCCCTGATAGGCGACCGCGCTGACATTGCCCAATTCACGACCCAGCGCGTTCAGCAGGGCAACGCGCTGATCCGCACTCAAGAGCGGCTGTTTGTCGGGGTTGAGCGCCACGCCGACGACCAGGTGATCGACCTGCGCCGCGGCCCGCCGGATCAGCTCCAGATGACCAAGATGCGGTGGATCGAAAGATCCTGGGTAGAGCGCTTTGGTCGCCACTTTTTTGGTCACCACTTTTTTGGTCACAACTTTTTTGGTCGCCACTTTTTTGGTCGCCATGTACGCGACCGGCTCAGCGCACGTCTTCGTCGATGCGCGCGATCAGTTCGGCAGCAAGGGTCTCTTCGCCGCCATTGTTCTGATGGACAATGCGTACCGATTGCAGCACGCCGTCGGCAGTCATGCGCTTCGACAGGATGAAGCACACCAGGCTGCCACCGGTCTTGAATACGATGCGATCGAGGCGCCCCAGGTCGGACGGCGGTTCGTACGCAGGCTGCGCCGGTTTGTCGCTGCCCGGTTCGGTCGTCGCGGTGGCGGGATCTGTGGGTTTGCCCGAGCCGTCGTCAGGTTTGTCAGTGGTCTTACCGTCACCAGACTTGTTCTTCTCGGCCTCTTCCAGGTCTTTGAGCTTCTTCTCGCCCTCGGCGATCTTCTTCTGGGTTTCTTTGTCCTTTTTGCGCTGGGATAGCCAATTATTCCATTCACTGGCGTCATCGCTCGCCGGGTACCCAGGATAGCCGCTGCCACGGTTGAGCAGGGTCGGCTGAAGTCCGGTGCGGGCGCGCAGCGCCATCACCGCTTCGTCATGTACCTGACGATCGTTGACGCCTTTGATCAACAGTTCGAAGGCGAGGTCGTCCTGGTCCTTGCCCAACGATTGGGCGATGCGCAGGGCATCCTTCTTGTCGCTCGCTTCGCCCTTGGTGAAGGCTTCATCGAACTTGGCCTTCGCCTCGTCCCCTTCAGCGGCAAACGCGACGGGGGCGGACCACGCCAAGCCCAGAGCCAACAGCAGGGCATTCGCTCGTAGGATATTCACGCGCATAGTGGGTGCTTCCTTAAACCAGACGACAGTCAGACGACAGTCAGACTGACGTGGGCCAGCATGTCTTGCGCCACTTTGCTGGCAACGTCCGCACCGGCGGTCAGCCGGGCCAGTTCCAACCCCAGGGCAAGGGCGGTTCCCGGACCCTGCGAGGTGATCAGGTTGCCGTCCACCACCACCCGCTGATCGAGCCAGGCGGCGCAATGGGGTTCGACCTGAGCGCGGACCCCAGGGTAAGAGGTCAGCCGCCGCCCACGGCAGAGTCCGCGTGGCACCAGCGCGATCGGCGCGGCGCAGATCACCGCCAGGATGCGACCGCTCGCGAGCTGCGCCTGCGCCAGGTCCTGGATGCGCGGATCGTCGCGGTGCACTGCCGCCGAGCCGCCGCCGCCCGGTAAGTAGATCAGGTCGAAGGTCTGGTGCCGCACGAGGTCGAGCAGCGTGTGCGCACCAAGCGGGATGCCGCGACTGCCCATGACCACCGGCACGCCGGCGGTGCTGGCGATGGTGACGGTTTGCCCCGCGCGCACCAACACGTCGGGCACGGTGACGGCTTCGATCTCTTCGGCTCCTGGGGCGAGCACGACCAGGATGGTGGCCATGATTGAATCCTCCGTCGCTCGGCGCTTTCGCAGTTGCCGCAGTTGCCGCAGCTGCCGCATTCAGTGCTTTGTGTGGCGGTGAGCACTAGCGACCATCCGACATGTGTCTGAGCGTGCAAGGTTGGTTGGTGGCGGGATTGTTCCTGCTGAGTGTGCCAACGTTCAGCGCCGAGCCGGTCCACAATCCCGCGATGCTGGATAAGGTCGTCACGGCACAGCAGGGCCATACCACCGTGCAGGGCACATTGCGCTGGCTGACCAGCCAACGCGACGACGACACCTCCCCGGTGCGGGTGCAGCAGGTGCGTTTCTTCCTCGATTTCCCCGATCGTTACGCGGTGGTCGTGACCAAACCCGACGACACGGAATCGAAACAGAGTTTCATCAGCGATGGCACCACGCGTTGGGAAGTAGCCCAGCTCTTCGACGGCGAAAAACCCGAAGTGAAAAAAATGCCCGTCGGTGGCGACGATGATGTCGAACGCCGCTTGCTCGCCTGCTTTCGTTTCGATATCGCCGCACTGCGTAAGGATTTCGCCATCGTCGCCTCGTCGGCCATGGACCAGGGTGCGATCGTCACGCTGACACCACTCGCCGCGAAACTGCAGGAGCAGCTCACCGTCCTGGTGCTGACCTTTGCCGCCGACATGAAACTGATCGCCATCCGCAGCGAAGACCCGCAAGGCAACCGTTTCGATTTCGTGGTGCAGGAGGCAGTCTACGACCAGCCGCTTGCTGACGCGTTGTTCCGCGTCGGGCCCTGACCGCACCGGACACCGTTCCCAAGCAGCGATCGACCAAGAGGCGCAGAGGCGCAGAGACCGGCTCGATTTTCAATGCAGAGGCGTTCCTCCTCGTTCCTCCTCCCCTCTCCGCGTCTGCGCGCCGCCTGTTCATGTCCCTGCGTTCAGCGCGTTTTGGCAGTGGGAATCACGGCAAAACCTCCATGATCCGCCGCCTTGAGGTACCCCATGGCCCGCGCCCGTTCCGCCGCTGCGACTTCCACGAGCACCAGCCGCCAAGCCAAACACCTGCCCAGCGCGACGCTCGGTAAACGTCGCGACACGCCATTCACCTACGCGCCAAAGCTGCTCGAAGCGGTGCCGTTGTCGACCAACCGCGAGTTCGTCTGCGACCGCCTGTGGGTGAGCAACAACTGCCTGCGCTTCACCAGCCTCTGTCCCGTCACCGGCCAGCCGGACTGGGC